>Ga0182034_10000661_pt1 | contig 16001 bp, 12 predicted proteins | sample flu12Cox44000172_FD_125972 | JGI IMG/M metagenome (GOLD analysis project Ga0182034, IMG submission 125972) | Lab enrichment of tropical soil microbial communities from Luquillo Experimental Forest, Puerto Rico - flux4day.12C.oxic.44.000.172 | ecosystem: Environmental > Terrestrial > Soil >... | reverse complement strand
CGTCGATCGTCCGGGCGAAGGGTTCCATCCAATCAGGCCTCGCTCCCGGCCGCGCCGGCGGGCCGCCACGCTGCCTCCATCATTTCGTAAGTCACCCGGCCAAAGAGGAGGGCATCGGCCTGCTCGAGGTTCTCGACCACGTGACGAAACAGGTCTTCGTCCGGGGACACTGCTCGATGATCGCAGCACCCGTCCAACGTGATGTTGATGGAATACCGAAGGGGTCGCATGAAGGCCTTGCCGGGGCCGGGTCATCTCGATCTCGTCGTTTCCGGCGGCGTCGTCCGCAGCCACACGGGCTGAACGAACGCGCCGTTTCCGGCCGAGTCCCAGACGGCAAACCGCACCCACACCTTGCCGCTGGCGTCGAACGGAATCGCGAAGCTCTTCGTGGCGAACGGTCCGAGTTCCGAGGCGGAAATCGTCTGGCGATCGACCTTCTTGCCGTCGCTCCACACCACTTCGACGAAATTCAGAGGGAAGGTCCACTCGACGTCGGCCGTGATCGTCCGCCGCGCGCCGGTGCCCGCAACACTGTAGTCCCTGATCAGAATCTCGCCCGTCGTCGTGAAGAAGTTGCCGTCGCGAAGCGATTTCAGGATCGGGCTGTAGTCGTCGTTCGGCCCGGGCGTTTTCTCGATCTTCAGATAGTTGACCGGGAAATTCGGGTAGAGGTCGTCCTCGGGTCCCTTCCGGTAAGTATCGATGTCCGCGATGACGTACTTGGGTTTGATGCCCAGAGCGGCGTACATCGTGTTCATCGTGTCGATCGCATCGAAGCAGCGGAAGTCGCACATCCGCACCTCCGAGTTGTCCTGCCCCATGCCCGGCTTGAATGCGACGCCCAGATAGCGATCGTTTTTCGCGAACGGCTTGTCGAAGATCAAGTCTGGATAGCCGGCTGTGTTCTTGGTGCGTGGATGCGCGTGATACCAGTACGCGCCCTCGGCGTCCATCATGGCCTGCACATCGGCGGCGCTCCCCGTGTGATACACCCTGCCGTAGCCCGGCACCTCCTCGACGAACGCCTGCCCTGGCTGCCGCACCTTCGTCCAGTACGCGTCCTTCGGCCAGACGATGTTGTAATGCCCGCCGAAGTACACGCTCGGCTCTTCCCAAGGCAGGACCAGGAAGTCCGTGTCCGACGCGCGGCGCGCGGCTTCGAAGTAGTCCTTCTGATCGGCCAGGCGCAGCTGACCGGCGTCGCTGGCATGCAGCTCGAAGTGGAAATCGCTCAGGCCGATGACATTCAGGCCAAGCGCCTTTATCGCCGCCAGATCCTGGAACGCTGTGTCGAGCGATCCCGACGCGCGCTGCCGCCCGGTGAAGTCGAGATGGAAGTGGTTGACAAATGTCTTGTAGCCCGGGATCGGCTTGAACGCGTCGCCGTGCGTGAACGCCAGCACGGCCTGGCGGGTCGGTTCGCCGGCATCGGGGGTCGCGTAGAAATACACGCCCATCTTCTGCACCGTTCCCGGCGGCGCATTGTAGAGCGCAAAATTCTGGACGTATCGCGGCTCCTCCTCCCGCTCGGGCATACCGATGCCCACGCCGAAGCTGCGCTCGGCGTCCTTGCGATACCACACGTAGCCGAGGTTCGTGTCCTTCTCGCGCGTGAAAAAGAAGGTATGCGGCGGAGGGAACGCCGCGAGCGCGCCGCCCCGGGCTTCGGCGATGATGAGTCGATTCTGCGCCTTCACACGCGCCAGCGTCGGGTTGATGACGCCGCCGAACTCCTGATGCTGCGGATGTCCGCCGGTGTCGCGCCAGATGACGCGCGGCGTGATGTCGGTCGAGAGCCCTTTCAGCCCGGCGTCGTACTTGTAGGCGACCCACTCTTCGGTCGTCTTCGCCGCGGCATCCATTCGCACCAGGTTGGTGCCCCGGTAGACCGTGAATTGGAGATCGCCCGAGAAGATCCCCATCGACAATCCGGGGAACGTCACGATGAGGCTCGCGCCGTCAGTCTTCACGGTGCACGACGCGGTGTGGAACGACGAGTCGGCACGGCGTATCTCCGACGGCGCGCGCGGAGGACCCAGCGTCCGGTTTGGGACAAGCGGGTCACCGCCTGACGCGGGTTGCTGCTGTTGCGACCGCCGCCATGCGGCTTCGTCCTTCATTTCCTGCGAGCCCGGCATCACCAGCGGCGCGTCCCAGAATGCGTACCACCGGTGCTTGTCGATCACATCCTGGGTCAGCTCGATGCCCGCCGCTCGCAGCGGGTTCGCCTGATCGTCGGCCATGCGGCGAACGCCGCTGACGACGTGATATTCCGGCGCGAGATTCCTGCCGAGCGCCGCCCACGGCCCACCGGCTTTCCTGACCGACAGCTCCCGAACAACCGGCTGGCCGCCGTCGATCGCGAACCGGGCGCGCAAGTCGGTCCCGTTCTGGCCGGTCCATGACACGAGGAGCGAGTCCCGCTCAACTGCGGCCGTCAAGCCCGGTGCCGGCGTGTACTGCGACAGGTTGCAGTTCAGGGACTGGGCGAGCAGGACGAAATCCGGCGAAAGCAAACGAGTCATCGAAAGCACCAGCAGCGCGGCCAGCGTCCCGGCCACGAGCCCGCCGGACACGATCGATTTCTTCAGGATCATGTGTGCCTCCACAAATACCCAAATCCCCTGACGTAATGATCCCTAGCGCCGCCCGTCCCGCATCCGCTCCCCGATACAGTACATGTCGTTCGGCTCACACCCCTCGACCTCGACCTGCACGGTCGTGTGCGTGATTCTGAAGCGGTGCTCGATGTCCCGCACCACGGCCCGCAACACTTGCTGCCCCTCCCTGACGCTCTGCTCCGCGACGACGATGTGACAGCTGCACGCGACAACGCCGGGGCCGACCGTCCACACGTGCAAGTCATGAACGTCCAGGACCCCAGTCACGTTCCGGATGGCCTCGATGACCGCCGGCATGTCCGTGCCGAGCGGCGTCCCCTCGAGGAGCACCGTCGCGCACTCGCGCAGCACTCCCCAACTGCTCCAGAGAATCAGACCCGCGATCATCAGCGAGACGACGGGATCCGCCATCATCGCACCCGTCATCACAACGACCACGCCTGCCACCACGACCCCCAACGCCGAGACCGCATCGCCGACCATGTGAAGATACGCGCTCCGCACGTTCACATCGTCTGTCGTTTTCCCATGCAGCCATGCGCTGATCACGACATTCATCACAATCGCCGCCAGCGCCACCGCGATCATGACACCGCCGTTGGCCGGCTCGGGATGGCGAATGCGACCCACCGCCTCCCAGACGATGAGGCCCGCGATCGCGACGAGCGACAACCCGTTGGTCAGCGCGGCGAGAATGCCGACGCGGTGGTAGCCGTACGTCATGCCGTGGTGCGAAGGCTTTTCCGCGATCCACAGCGCATACCAGCTGAAGCCAAGGGCCGCTGCGTCGGCCAGGTTATGTCCGGCATCGGAGAGCAGCGCAAGACTGCCCCCCAGCCACCCGCTGATCGCCTCAGCGACGACGAACGCCACGGTCAGCGTTACCGCCGCGCCCATCGTGCGGCCCGAGACACCCTTCGCCGAGTGCTCATGGCCGTGCGCGTGTCCGTGCCGTCCCGCCGAATGCGTGTGCTCCTGTTGGCGCATCACGTTCTACGTTTATCTGGCCTCGGCCTCCAGGTAAATCGTTCCGATGCTGTGATCATATGCAATCACCTCGGCATACCGTCCCCAGTCAATCGCCGTCGCCAGCTGCTGTTCCGCCTCCTGCGGCGGGAAGTCGAGCCCCAGCGCTGATTCGACGACGTCGGCTTCCAGCTGGTGCCGATCGGACGCCTTCAGCATGGTCAGCAGCCAGTTGACGATCGGCACGCGCCTGATCCGCGTGGCGAAAATCTCTTTGCGCGCCTGAATGCTCGCTTCGGCGAACGTCTCGCCGAGCGGCGTCACCGTGATGTCGCCCTGGCCGACGACGACGAAGCCCAGACGCTCGGCCGCTTCCGCCAGTTCCAGCACGCGGTCCGAGTCCATGTGCAGCTCTCCCGCCAGGCGGAAGATGTCGGCGCCCGGCGTTCGCAAATTCTCGAGGTGCTCCAAAAACCCCGCGATCTCGTTGACCGTCACGTGCGGAAGCCCGCGCGTCCGGCCAGGCTCGCCCGGGGCCGTGCCGAGCTCCTCGGGCTCACTCTGCGTCTGCCCGGCGAGCAGCCCGTATACGTGGTCGACGACCGATTGGCACTCCGACGATTTCTTGTGCCGTGGTTGCGACAGCCCCACGGGGACTTCGGCGATGACGCGGCCCGGATCCTTTTCCATCACGACGATGCGGTCTCCCATGAGGACCGCTTCTTCGATGTTGTGCGTGACCATCAGGATGGCCTTCGTCGGAATCTTGCCGGTCGTCCACAACTCGAGCAGCTCGCCGCGAAGCGCCTCCGCGCTCAGCACGTCGAGCGCGGAAAACGGCTCGTCCAGGCAGAGCAGCTCCGGCTCGACGGCCATCGCTCGCGCGAAGCCCACTTTCTGGCGCATCCCGCCCGACAACTCGCGCGGATAGGCGTTCTCGAACCCGTCGAGGCCGACCCGGTCGAGCAGATCGACGGCGCGCGTGGGGCGGAGACGCGGCGCGATCCCACGCGCTTTGAGCGCGACCTCGACGTTCTCTTCGACCGTCAGCCAGGGGAACAACGCGAAGCTTTGAAAAACGATCGTCGCATGCGGATTGACCCCCCTGAGCTCGGCTCCGCGGTAGAGCACTCGCCCCTGAGTCGGCCGCTGGAGCCCCGTGATCATCCGGAGGAGCGTGCTCTTGCCGCAGCCGGACGGCCCGAGCAGAGCGACGAACTCCCCTTCGGCGAGCGACAAGCTGACGTCCTGAATGGCCATGAACTCGTGATCGCCAGTCGTGTAGATCTGGCTTACATGATCCACACGCACGAGCTCGCTCGGCCCACGTGCCCCACCTGCCCCACCCGACCCAATTGCCCCCATGGTCACTCCATCCGAAAGCGCTCTTCAGCCAGGCTGTACAGCCGCCGCCACACCAGGCGATTGAGCAGCGTGACGATCAGGATCATCGTCAGCGTTGCAGCCAGGAGCAGCGGATACGCCCCCTCGGCCGTGGCGTGCGAGATGAGCGCGCCGAGCCCCGTCGTTTGTACCGTGCGTCCCCCGAACGTGCTGTACTCCGCCACGATGCTCGCGTTCCACGCCCCGCCCGTCGCGGTGATCGCGCCGGTCACGAGATACGGGAAGAGCGACGGCAGAATCAGCGTGCGCCAACGATCGGCCCGGCCCATCCCGAGGAGCGCGCTGCTGTACTTAAGGTCTTGAGGAATGGCCGTGGCGCCGGCAATGACGTTGAACAGAACATACCACTGGGTGCCCATCAGCATCAGCACAATGGCGGCGAGGTTCATCCCACCGGCTACCCGCAGCATGGCCACCAGGAGCACCGGGAAGAGCGCCGTGGCAGGCACGGATGCCGCAATCTGCACGATCGGCTGGCACCAGCGCGCCAGCCTGGAGTTGAAGCCGATCGCCACGCCAAGCGGTATCGTCCACGCGAGAGTGAACGCAAGCGCGGCTGTTACGCGCATGAACGTGGCTGCGGTCCCGACGACAATTTGCCCCCACTCGGCCACGTGGACGCCGGTGAGCATCATCGCGGCGCGCACGACGCCGTACAACAGAAAACCACCGAAAAGGAGGCCGCTGTTGGCCCAAACGAGCGACAGGAGCCGTCCCGGATGGGTCCGTCGAAGGCTCCCCGGTGCCGGAACGCCGTCGGCTCGCGTGCGTTCGGAGATCGTCTCGAGCCAACGATGGAGCCGAGCCCGGAACGCCGCGAAGATTTTCGAGTCGAGAAGCACGTTGTAGAACCACGAGCTCGGCGGCTCAGCGCTCTCGACCAGTTCCACCTTGAAGCGATCGGCCCAGGCGAGGAGCGGGCGCCACACCAGCTGGTCCAGAACCACGATGACGAGAATCAGCATCGTCACGCCGTAGCCGACCGCGCGCCCGTCGCCGGCGGCGGCCGCTTGACTGAGGTACGCGCCCAGGCCCGGCAAGCGGAAGTCGCGCTGGCCGACCGTGAAGATCTCCGCCGCCATGAGAAAGAACCAGCCGCCGGCCCAGCTCATCATGCTGTTCCAGATCAATCCGATGGCGGCGAACGGGAGCTCGATCGTGGTGAGTCGGAGGAGGCCGCGCAGCTGGAAGACGCGGCCCGCCTCGCGCAGGTCGCGCGGGACCGTCCGCAGCGATTGGTACCAGGCGAACGTCATGTTCCAGACCTGGCTCGTGAAGATCAGGATGATTGCCGCCAGCTCCGCCGCAAGCGCCTGCGGCAAGAGCGCCGTGAGGCTGAGGAGGACCACCGGCAAAAACGACAGAATCGGGACGCTCTGCAGCACGTCGAGCAGCGGGAGGAGCACACGTGAGGCCCGGCGGTCGAACGCGGCCTTGTACCCATAGACCAGCGTGAACGCGATCGAGAGCACATACGCCGCCGTCATCCGAGCGAGCGACAGCGCGGCGTAGTAGGGCAGCACCGCCGGCGACAACGAGATACCTCGGCCACGGATAATCTTGGGCGCGCCGACGGCAAGACGCACGCAGCCGTACAGGAGGACCACGATCCCGATGAGGACGATGGCGTCGGACCACCACGCAGGACGTTCGATCGGCCAGAAGCCGGCGAACGTCTGGGGGAGCACTCGCAGCCGGCGGCGATCCAGGACGGGCGCTGTCGGCATCAGGGTCGGGCTGGCGCGAAGACCTGGTTCGAATACGGATTGCTCGTGGGAATTTGAACCCGGTTGAACCCGAAATTCGTGGCCTGGTGGCAGCTGTTGCAGGACGCCGTCAGCGCCCCGAACGCTTCGCTGAATGCATGGGGATCCTTCTTCTCGACTGCGGCCCGCACCTCCTTGAGCGGTTGGGTCACGATCCGGGGGATCGCGTCCTTCGGCGCGACCGGCGAGTCTTTGTGCGTCGGGTGGAACTTGACCACATCGTCGAACCCCTCGCCGAGCTCGTCGAGCTCGTACGCTGCCAGCTCCCAGTTTTCCGCCTGTCCTGCCAGCCAGAGTTTGGCGTGACGCATCTGCTGAAGACTCATGATTTCGCCGAGGCCCGGGGTGTAGGGTTCGGGCGCCGGCTCGCGGTGACAGGAAGCGCCGAGCGCAGCTAAGACGGCGACGAGCCCGACGACGAATGCACGCATGCGATGACCTCGAATCTCGACCAGTTGATCAGTGTCAAACATAACGCATATGCGTCACGTTGTGGCCGCGATATGCTCTTAGCCGACCATGAAGTCTCGGGCGCGCACGCGATCCGCGATGCCATCCGCAATCCGTGATCCGCGATCCGCAATCTGCGGTGTCGTCACACTTGTCACAGCAGCGGTTGCGCTCTTCACCGCCTCGTGCGCCGTAGCGCCCCAGTACGACGTCGTGATTCGCCACGGAACCGTCTACGACGGCACGGGCGTGCCAGGCACTGTCGAGGACGTCGGCATCCGCGGCGACCAGATCGCCGCCATCGGCGCTCTTGGGCGCGCGCGGGGCCGCCAGGAGGTGGACGCGTCCGGTCTCGCCGTCGCTCCGGGATTCATCGACATGTTGAACCACTCAGAGACGGCCCTCATCGCCGATGGCCGGTCTCAGAGCGGGATCCGGCAGGGCGTGACGCTCGCCGTCTTCGGCGAGAGCTCGATGGGCCCGCTCAGCGATCAGATGAAGCGGGACATGAAAGCCCGTCAGGGCGACATCAAGTTCGACATCACATGGACGACGCTCGGCGAGTACTTGGACATGCTGGTCGCTCGCGGCGTCTCGACCAACGTCGCGTCGTTCGTGAGCGCATCGACAATCCGGGCCAACGAGATCGGCTACGACAACCGCCCGCCGACCCCAGCGGAGCTCGATCGGATGCGCGCGGACGTCCGCCGTGCGATGAGCGAAGGCGCGATGGGCGTGACAACGGCGCTCATCTACACGCCGGCCGTGTTCGCGAGGACGGCCGAGCTCGTCGAGCTTGCGAAGGTCGCGTCCCAATCAGGCGGGATGTACATCTCCCACATGCGCAGCGAGGGCAATCGCCTGCTCGACGCGATTGATGAGACCCTGACCATCGCGCGGCAGGCGCACATCCGCGCGGAAATCTACCACCTGAAAGCCGCGGGCCAGTCGAACTGGAACAAGCTCGGCGATGCCATCGCGAAGGTCGAAGCCGCGCGCAGGGAGGGCCTCGAGATTACCGCCGACATGTATACGTACACCGCCGGCTCGACGGGCCTTGACGCCTCGATGCCGCCGTGGGTTCAGGAAGGCGGCTACGACGCGTGGGCCAAGCGCCTGCAGGACCCCAAAGTCCGCGATCGCCTCAGCCGCGAGATGACGACGTCGAGCGACGATTGGGAGAATCTGCTGTTGGCGGCCGGCGGCGATGGCGCGCTGCTCGTGGGGTTCAAGAACGAAGCCCTCCGCCAATACATGGGCAAGACCCTGGGAGAAGTCGCGACGCTGCGCGGAACATCGCTGCAGGACGCTGCCATGGATCTCGTTGTCGAAGACGGCAGCCGCGTGCAGGTCGTGTACTTCCTGATGTCCGAAGACAACGTCAAACGGCAGGTTCAGCTCCCCTGGGTCAGCTACGGATCCGATGCATCCTCAATGGCTGCCGAGGGGGTGTTTCTCAAGACGAGCACGCATCCGCGCGCCTACGGCAACTTCGCGCGGCTCCTGGGCAAGTACGTGCGCGACGAGCACGCCATCCCGCTCCAGGAGGCGATCCGGAAGCTGACGTCTCTGCCGGCCGACACGCTGCGGATCAGAGACCGGGGCCGGCTCGTCGCGGGCCAGTTCGCCGACGTCGTGGTCTTCGATCCGAAGACCATCGCGGATCGCGCGACATATCAGCAGCCCCACCAGTACTCAACGGGGGTGCGGCACGTCTGGGTCAACGGCATACAGGTCCTGAAGGACGGGGAGCACACCGGGGCGATGCCGGGACGGGTCGTCCGCGGCCCGGGCTGGCGCCCACGCACCTAGCCCGCCCGCGCTGACACCCCCCACGTTGCCACTTGACGCCCGAACCTCGGAATGATAACGGTTACACGCCTGACTTTTACCGTCATATCAGATTGGCTGGGAGGTCGAGATGCCTTCACGTCGCGAGTTCATGGCCGGGCTGGGCGCGGCAGCCGCCGGAGCGGCCTTCGCTTCGCGCTCGGCCTCGGTCACGGGGGCGGCCGGCGCTACCCCCACCAGTGCCTTCAACCTTTCTGTCCTCACTGACGAGATCTCGCAGGACTTCGCCCACGCCTGTGAGGTGGCTGCGCGCGACTTCGGTCTTCGCCGGGTCGAGCTGCGCGCCATGCACAACAAGAACGTCATCACATGGGATTCGCACGACATCGCCGAAGCCCAAGCCATCCTGCAACGCTTCAACCTCGAGGTCTCCGAGATTGCGTCGCCGGTCTTCAAGACCGATTGGCCCGGCGCGCCGAAGTCGCCGTTCAGCCCGAAGAAACCTGAGTTTGGTGCCGACTTCACCGACGCCCAGCAGGACGAGCTGATTGAACGCGCGGTCGAGCTCGCGAAAGCCTTCAAGACGCCCTACGTTCGTGTCTTCGATTTCTGGAGACTCGAGGACCAGGCCCCGTTTCGAGAGGCGATTGACGATCGCGTCCGCCAGGCGGCGATCAAAGTGGGCAAGAAGGGGATCACGCTGAACCTCGAGAACGAGCTGGCGTGCAATACGGCAACCGGGGCCGAGGCAGGCCGGCTGCTCGGGGCCATCAGAGAGAAGTCGCTGATGCTGAACTGGGATCCCGGCAACGCGGCCGCCCGTGGCGAGAAGCCCTATCCGGACGGCTACGCGAAGCTCCCCAAGGATCGCATTGGCCATATGCACTGCAAGGACGTGGTTCCCGCCAAATCGGGACCGAGCGGCAAGACTGAGTGGGCAGCCATGGGGAGCGGCGTCATCGATTGGGTGGGGCAGTTGCGCGCGCTCCACAGGGACGGCTATACCGGGTCGCTCTCGCTCGAGACCCATTGGCGCGGCGCCGGAACGCCGGAAGCGTCGACGCGCGAGAGCATGGCTGGGTTGAAAGATTTGTTGCAACGCGCACAAGCGTCGTAATTGCAAGGCCGCCGCTCGACAGTTGACAGCTGATTGCTGGCAGCTGAGTGCTGATAGCTGAGGATGGAGGGATCCGATGGGCTGTCTGTTGAGGCGCGTGTCCGCCGTCGGGTGCATGTGCGTACCGATCGCCGCTCTGGCTCTGCTCGCTCCGCCGCCCGCCGCCGCCCAGGCGGTGAAGGGTTCGCTGCTCGGCAACGTCGTGGACGCCTCAGGCCTGCCGTTGCCAGGCGTCAACGTGACGATCACTGAGGTGAGCACGAATATCTCGTACTCCACGACCGCGAACGAGTCGGGGTACTACATCTTTTCCAACCTCAAGGACGGCACGTATCGAGTGGCGTCCGAGCTCTCCGGCTTCAAGCGGACGATTCGCGACGGCGTCGAGGTGCCGGTCAACGCCACCGTGCGCGTCGATCTCAAGATGGACGTCGGCGCGCTCGAAGAGTCGGTGACCGTTATCGGCGCGACGCCGCTCTTGCAGACCGACCGAGCGGACACGGGCCGAATCATCGAGAGCGTTCATCTGCAGGAAGTGCCGCTCGCCTACAACCGCAACTTCCAGGGGATGTTGATTACCGTCCCTGGCGCGACGCGCCCCGCGCGGCCGCACTCGGAATTCTTCAACGCCCAGGACAGCCTCTCGAGCAACGTCAACGGCCAGTCGCGCCTCGCGAACAACGTGCAGATCGAAGGCATCGACGACAACCACCGCACCGGGTTGCTGACGACGCTCATCCCGTCGGCCGAGGCGATCGAGACGGTGAACGTCACGACCACGGCGTATGACGCCGAGTTCGGGCGCGCGGGCGGCGCGATCACGAACGTGACGCTCAAATCCGGGACCAACGACCTCAAAGGGAGCGTCTTCGTGTTCGGCAACAACGAGAAGACCACTTCCGCCGGTTACTTCACCCACACGGACCCGCCGACGGAGTACTTGCAGACCGGGTTCACGCTCGGCGGGCCTATTCAAAAGAACAAGCTGTTCTTCTTCGGCGACTACCAGCACATCCTGGACCACGCCGGTCGCACCACGCGCGCGACGATTCCGCCCACGGCGTTCCGGACCGGCGACTTCAGCGGGGCCTCGACGAAAATCTACGATCCCATGACAGGAAATCTGGACGGCTCGGGCCGGTTGGCGTTTCCCAACAACAACATCAACCAGATGTACAACCCGGTGACGGACCAATGGTCGCCGGCCAATCGCATCAGCCCGATCGCCGCGGCGATTCTCGCGAACATTCCGGCGCCGAACATTGCCGCCCCGATCGGCCAGGCGAACTTCCAGCAGGATTACGTCAGGCTGAAAAGCAATGACTCCTTCGATACGAAAATCAACTTCCAGATCAGCCAGAGCGATCAGCTCTCCGGGCGGGTGAGCTTTCTCCGCCCCAGTCAGACCGACCCGCCCGTTTATGGGATCTACGGCGGCGGCGGCAAGGACTTTTCAGGCACCGGCACCGATACCACCTACAGCACCGGCGTCAACTACACGCGCACGTGGAGCAACACGCTCGTGATGGAGGCGCGCGCCGGCATGAACTACTTCCACAATACCGCGGTCTCCCCCGGTGACGGCCTGACGACCGCCAAGGACATCGGCATCCCCGGCGCGAACCTCGACCAGTGGACGAGCGGCATGACCCGGATCGACTTCAATGCAAGCGGCTGGAACAACTCGAGTGCGAGTGGAAATCCCCTCGTCGGGTTCTCCGCCAGCCTGCCCTGGGATCGCTCGGAGCGGACCGTAGAGGTCGCCACGGTCTTCACCAAGCTCAAGGCCAACCACACGATCAAGTTCGGCGAGGACTTCCGCCACACGCGCGACTTCCTGCTCCAGACTCAGGACAACGGCGGACCTCGTGGCGACTTTCAATTCCGGGCCGGGCAGACGGCGCTGCCGAGCGACAACGCGTCCCAAAACGGCTTTGCGAACCTGTTCGCATCGTTCCTGCTCGACCTCCCCAATGTCGTCCACCGCGATCTCAAGGTGACGGATCCGGGCGTCCGCTTCTGGGCGTTCTTCACCTTCATCCAGGACAAGTGGGAAGTCACCAAGAATCTGACGGTCGATCTGGGGCTGCGGCACGAGTACTACACACCGTTCATCGGCCTGGTCGACCAGGGCGGTTTGTCGAACTACGACAAGGCGACCAATACGTTGCAGGTCGCTGGGTACGGCAACGTGTCGGGAAGCACGGGAGTGCAGAGCTATTGGAAGAACTTCGCGCCGCGCGCGGGAGCCTCCTACCGGGTGAACGACAAGATGGTTGTGCGCGCCGGCTACGGACTGAGCACGCTGCCGTTTCCCGACAACAGCTACATCTACAACAATCCCGTGAAGCAGAACTACACCGCGCAGGCCATCAATTCCTATCAGCCCGCGGGATCGATGAAGGCGGGGTTCCCCGCGACCTCCTTGGCCACCATTCCGGCCAACGGCATCATCGACGCCAGCACGAAAGCGCTGACGAGCCAGTCCTTCTTCAGCGTCCGCCCGGACATGCATGAAGGGTCGCTGCATACCTACAACGTCGCCGTCCAGCGGGAGTTGCCCGGACGGTTCACGCTGGACGTCGCCTATGTCGGGAACTACAGCAATAGCGTCCAGACGCAATACCCCGAGAACGCCGCCGCGCAGATCGGCGCGCCGGCCACCAACACCAACCTCTATCGGCCGCTGTTCATCCCCTTTGGCAAGACCGCGGACGTCACCGATTGGGTCCCGCTGAAGGAAAAATACAACTCGCTCCAGGTGAAGCTGGATCGGCGGTTCTCGAACGGCGTGCTCGTGACGACGTCGTACACGTTGGCGCGCGGCTGGAGTTACAACACGGGCGACAGCAACAGCGGGATCCCGACGCCGGCCGACCTTCAGAGGAGCTGGGCGCGCACTGACCAGGACCGCCTCCACAGCCTCAACGTGAGCTTCCTCTATCAGATTCCCGTTGGACCAGATCGCCGGTGGCTGCGCGAGGGGGTCATGAGTCACGTGCTCGGCGATTGGCAGGTCGGTGGCTTCTTCACGGCGCAGTCGGGCCTGCCGATCAATTTCACCGCGCCTGGTGACAACCTGCACGCCCCGGGCAACACGCAGCGGCCGAACATCACCGGCACGCCGACCGTTTACGGCAACGCAGGCCCCGGGCAGCTCTGGTTCGACACGTCCCCGTCGGTCTTCTCGGCCCCGCCTCCCGACACCTGGGGCAACGCGCCGCGCAACGGCGTGCTCGACGGCCCCAAGTACGTCAATGTGGACGGCACGCTCGCCAAGCTGCTGTCGTTCCCGCACGGGATCAAGGGTGAGTTTCGCGTCGACGTCTTCAACGTGTTGAACAAACCGCATTTCGAGCGCCCGAACGCCTCGTACGGCTCGTCGACGTTTGGACAGATCGTCGCCGTGCTCGACAGCAACGGAGGTCCGCCCGACCAGCGCTCGATGCGCTTCGGCTTGAGGCTGATGTTCTGAGGGCGGAGGGATGAGACCGTACCCATGACCAAGCGATTTGCCATCCTGGCGGTTGTCGTCGCGTTGTTCGTGGCGCGCGTGCCGACGCTCGCGCACCACGGCCAGGCGGCGTACGACAACAGCGTCCCCGTGACGGTCACGGGCACGGTGACCGAATTCCAGTTCGTCAACCCGCACTGCATCGTCTATCTCGCCGTGAAGGACGCGAGCGGTGAGACACAGAAGTGGCAGGGCGAGCTGACCAGCCCCAACCGCCTCGTCAGAGCGGGTTGGACCGCCCACTCCGTGCAGGCCGGCGATCAGATCGCGCTGACCGGCTGGCGGGCGAAGAGCGGAGCGAACTCGCTCTGGATCACCAAGACGGTCGTCAATGGCAAAGAGCTCAAGACAGCCATGGGAGCCTGATGGTATGCACCATGCGAGTGCCCCGACGGCGGCGCGGGCCGTGATCGCCGCCCTGGGTCTGACGTTTCTCCTCCAAAGTCCCCTGTCCCGGGGACTCGCCGGTCAGACGAGCACCGCGCCGGCGGCATCGGCACCTGACTTCTCAGGCGTGTGGGAGATGCAGTCGTCGCCCGCTACGCGCTACTTGTCCTATGCGTTCAGCGGAACCGAGCCGCCGATGACCGCATGGGCGCAAGACCGCTTCAAGGCGACGAAACCGTCGTTCGGCCCGCGAGCGGTCGAGGCCTCGAACGACCCGGTGAATCCGACCACCGTCAGCGCCGTCGGCTGTTTTCCACCCGGCGTGCCCCGCATCTACCTGCACCCATTCCCGATGGAGATCATCCAGACGCCCGGCCGCGTGATCATGTTCTTCGAGTTCGGCCATTTCGTCCGTCAGATCTCGACCGACGGACGGCCGCACAACACGGATCTGGGGCCGACGTGGATGGGCGACTCGACCGGCACATGGGAAGGCGACACGCTCGTCGTGGACACCGTCGGATTCAACGACAAGACCTGGATCGATCGAGCAGGCCACCCCCACAGCGACGCGCTCCACGTGATCGAGCGCATGCGCCGCCAGGATCGAAACACGCTGGTGAACGACATCACGATCGAGGACCCGAAGGCCTACACCCACTCATGGGGAGGGCGGATCCAGTTCCAGCTCAGGCCGGGCTGGCACATCACCGAGATGATCTGCGAGGACAACGTGAACTTCGACGAGTTCCTCAAAAACGAGATGAACAAAAAGAAGTAGGGCAGGCCGTATTGCGTCGCTGACTGGCGTGTAATACACTCACGGTTGTGAAGACCCTTACCGTGCGGTTGCCGGAACCGCTCGTGGCAGATATCGAAGCCGAGTCGCGCGCGCGGAACATCTCCAAGTCCGACGTCGTTCGTGAACGACTGCGCAGGAGTCCCGTGCCCCTCCGACGCCGGCGCGGACCGCTCGACGCCATCGCGGACCTTGTCGGATCCGTCGACAGCCTGCCGACCGACCTCAGCACGAGAAAGAAGGATTATCTGCGCGCCATGGGTTATGGCCGCCGCCGTTCTCGTTGACGCCGGATTCGTCGTGGCCTTGCTGAGCCGCCGCGACAGGCATCATCGCTGGGCGGTCTCCGGAGCGCCTCGCTTTCCTCCGCCGTGGCGCACCTGCGAAGCGGCCTTGTCGGAAGCCTTCCACTTGCTGGGTCCACAAGGAGCCCCGGCCTTGAACGGTCTGCTGCGCCGCTCCGCTCTGGTGGTCTCCTTTGTCCTGGCTGACAACCTGGAGCCCGTGCTGAAGCTCATTCAACGGTACGCCGACGTTCCCATGAGCCTCGCGGATGCGTGCCTGGTGCGGATGAGCGAGACCTTCGCCGATCCCGTCGTTCTTACGACCGACGCCGATTTCCGCATTTACCGCCGCCACAGCCGCCAGATAGTTCCGTGTGTGATGCCGCGGTGATCGCGGCGCGGCTTGCCTCGAATCGAGCCGTGGTACAACAGACCCGTGGCTGACTCGACCGTGCGGCGCGTCGTCACGCCGCCCGAGCGCCACGTGCTCATTTTCGACGGCGACTGCGGCTTCTGCCGATTCTGGGTTGCCCGGTGGCGCCACTGGACCGGTAACGCCGTTGAGTACGTTCCGTTCCAGGCCGCAGAGGGAGCACAGCGGTTTCCGGACATTCCACGCGAGCGCTTCACTCGCGCCGTTCAGCTCGTCGAGCCAGACGGCCGCGTGTTCGAGGCGGCCGAGGCCGTGGCCCATCTTTCCGCGCTCGGAGGCAAGCGCATGCCGCTCTGGGCGTACGCCCACGTCCCCGGCGTCGCGCCCGTCAGCGAGCGCGCCTATCGTGTCATCGCCGATCACCGATCGGTGGCGGCCGCCGTGACCCGGTTCCTGTGGGGCAGTGTGGCGGAGCCGTCCACGTACGCACGCGCAACGTGGCTCTTTCTCCGGCTGCTCGGACTCG
>Ga0182034_10000658_pt1 | contig 16037 bp, 13 predicted proteins | sample flu12Cox44000172_FD_125972 | JGI IMG/M metagenome (GOLD analysis project Ga0182034, IMG submission 125972) | Lab enrichment of tropical soil microbial communities from Luquillo Experimental Forest, Puerto Rico - flux4day.12C.oxic.44.000.172 | ecosystem: Environmental > Terrestrial > Soil >... | reverse complement strand
TCGAGGAGCTCTGGCGCAATGAGACGAAGCTTCGTCAGCCTGGGTCAAAGCGATTTATCGCAGTTGGTTTTCTCTTGCGTGTATAGATTGTTCGAAAGTGAGATGAAACAACCGACCGGCAATCCTGGCAATCGTCATCCAGCTCCTCGGCACGGACCGGTTCCGCTCGCACTTCAAAACCCAATTGAGTGTAAAGCTCGATGGCTTCCTTGGTGCGTTGTTCATCCGCAGTAAAACGGCGTTCCCAGCCGGCGCCGGTCAATTCCGGATCTGGCTCAAGCTGGGCATCGGAGAAAAATCTTCGAGCGGAGCGGCTGAGATGATTCTCGATCTTGACGATCCTCGTCATAGCTTCAGCGATCAATCGTGTGTGGGAATCTCATTGCCCGACCGGCGATCTCGCATGGGAAGATCTAGTTTTTGCAAGCGACGCTGGGCTAACAGCGCTGCACCCAAGGCACCCACGAATTGGACCAGGTCCTCCGGTGGAACATTTACATTTTCCTTAAGAAGCTCGCGCACGACACTCGCCATCGTTTCAAACCTCAGGATGCCTCCAATCAATGTGTATTCGGGGACTAACTGCACGCGCTTCATGAGTTGTACGGAACGATCCACCAGCGAAGCAATGGCTCCGTGCATGATGTCCGCCGGTGCGCTTCCGAGAGACAATTGATTGATTACTTCCGATTCAGCAAATACGGCGCAGACCCCGGAAATCGCTACTTGCTGTTTGGAAGTAGCCACCAGCGGTCCGATCTCCGTTGTCGTGTACCCCATGTAACGAGCTGTCTTTTCCAAGAAAGCCCCCGTCCCGGCAGCACACTTGTCATTGAGACGGAAGGACTTCACTCTGCCGGAATCGTCGAGCCTGGTGGCCTTCATCGTTTGTCCCCCGACGTCGAGAATCGTGCGTGTTTGCGGGAAAAAGAAAGTGGCGCCGCGAGCGCTGGCGGTCAAATCGGTAACTTGGGCGTCACTGAATGGCACCATGTGGCGGCCGAATCCGGTGGCCACTACGTAAGCAACGGAAGATTCCGAGAGGCCGGCGCTTTTCAGGGCATCCTGATAAACCTGCCTGGATATTTCGGCCAGTTTGTAGCTGGTGTGGCTTAATGCGTGTCCAGCGATACGTTTGGTTTCATCGACGATCACCGCTTTGCTATACGTGGAGCCAATGTCGATTCCCGCGGTAAAAGTCATGGCTGCCTCCCAGTGCCAGCCGGTGTCCGGCCCACGAGCACGTGGTCGAGAGCAAATAACGCAGCGCCCAATGCACCCATGAAATGGGAATCGTCGCTCAGATTAAGCTTGGTGCCCAGGCCCTTTTCAAGTGCTTCCACCATTCCGATATTGCGAGTCACTCCGCCGGTAAAGGTAATCTCTTCTTCGACTCCGACGCGGCGGAGCAGCCCAATCGAGCGAGCCGCGATCGACTGATGAACACCCTGCAGGACGTCTTCGATCTTCTTCCCTCTGCCAACCCAGGAAAGAACTTCGGACTCGGCGAATACCGTGCACGTCGTGCTGATGCGTACCGGCCGTTCAGATTTCAATGCGGTGGGACCTAATTGGTCGAGGGGAATATCCAGCGCACTCGAAGCGGCTCCCAGAAATCTTCCCGTGCCGGCCGCGCATTTGTCGTTCATACAAAAATCCACGATCTCGCCCGACGGACGTACCCGAATGGCCTTTGTGTCTTGCCCTCCCATGTCGAGCACGGTGCGTGTGCCCGGGAACATTTGCACGGCGCCGCGGCCGTGGCAGCTAATCTCGGTGACTTGCGCATTTCCAAAAGTGACGCGGTAGCGGCCATATCCTGTACCTACCACGTACTCGACTTCTTCCTCTTGTACCCGCGCGTTCTTGAGCGCCGCCGCGAACGCTTGCTCGGCGGCGACGATCACATTGGCGCCCGTATCGATGAGGGAGCGCCCGACGATGTGTTTCGCTTCGTTGATTACGATGGCTTTCGTCTGAGTGGATCCAACATCAACCCCGGCGGTGTAAGCCATTCTCATTTCCTCCCGGCATGAATTTCTTGCGTGTCAACGAGCGGCAGCCCCCTGCCGCCTGCGGGATGCAAGGCCTTCAAAAAAAGCATCGATGCGGTTTTTCATCTGCGCCTCACTCACCACACGGCGATCCATCATGTCGGATTCGATGAAAAGGCTAGGGACGTCGCGGGCAGCCATCAACGCACGCCGGTTGTCCGCCATTCCAGTCGAAGTTGTCCGACAACTCTTGATGGGGTGGTAGACGACGCCATCCAAGTGAAAGGAGTCGATCATCTCGAGGAGGGCGTGCTCCGGATAGAACATGCTGTCCATAGCGTCTCGAACACTGATGAGCACGCCCTCCGCCAGGCTCTCCAGCGGACGCGCGAGATCGTACTCAAAACCAAGATTGGCTCCGCCGGATGCGAACCACAGATAGGTTGAATGCACGAAGGTTCCGCCCCACTCGGTAAACAACTCATTAAATCTTCGGAAAATGGGGTAGCAGGGGACACCAATGAAAGTTAGCCGGTACTTTTCCTCGGTGAGAGTGCCAATGCTATTCGCGGCCTTGTAGGCCATCTCCTCCACTAGCTTTGTGAAGTACCGGCCGCCATCCGGAGAGCCCCGAAAGCCGTTGGTGACGCCCAAGTAGATCGTTCCATCGGTCAGCGCATTGAAGAGCGACGGCCTGCTCTTGTTGAACTCCAGAACCTGCTTCCATCCGCGGGACATTTCATTGGCGTGCCCCATCACTTCCCGAAGCCGGTCGATGTCGAACTTGATGCCGGTCACCCGCTCGCACAGCGCTATCAATTCCGTGAGCTGCGCCTGGACATACCGGCGGTCGTTTTCAAAGTCCGCATCGCCTGCCCAAGTTTGTGTGCCCGCCGCGCGAGTTCCAGGAACGTCTAATGTGAAAATTGGAATCTGATACATCCGTTCCCAGATTTCGGCCCACTTGATGTACGTATTGCAGGCATTGGTCAGGACCGCCAGCGCGGGTTTCGGAATCCGACCCATCGGATGTTCTCCGCCCCGCAGTTGAACCGCTATGTCTGCCTTCACATAGCCGCAGATGTCCGGCGAAAAGCCGTAATCTTCCGCTTGGTTCAGGTATTCATGCGCGACTCGCCGCACCGCCGTCTGGAGCGAATTGATCTCCGGAAAAACAACGGGCAGGCTGAACGTGCGCAAGACCTCACACATGCTTCCCATTACGAAAACGTAGGCGGACAAGCCGCCCTGTTCCGCCGTGTGATCCAGCTCCGAGAACCATCGCCGAAACAGTTCTGCTCCCTCGCGATTCCCCCTGCCCACAATCCCGGCTGCTTCCTGATGGCTCATTGCCCTTGTCCTCAACTGAACAGAATGTTTTCGACAAAAGTCTCGAGCTGAATCTCCATGTGGTCGAACGTGGTCATTTTTTCTTCGAACTCACTAATGAAATAGGGAATGCCTTCCTTATCGAGCGCGTGCAGGTAAGCCACCTGCTCTTCCAGGCCCGGCTCGCACATTTTTGCAGCGGTCAGAATCGCCGCATCTGCCCGCGAATTCCGGATTCGCTCGATCAGCATTTTCTCCTTGGGTTTGCGAAGATCATGCTGGACAGGACTGTAGGAGCTTTTCTCAAGGTAGGCCGAAGCAAGATGAAACAGCGGGTCGCCGTCTAGCGGCACGTCCTCCAATATCCAGCGCAGCCCAATCAGCAAATCGTCATCGACGACGTAACAGGAGCGCGCAATCGCTCGGATCAGATCCAGGGGTGGCTGCTCGCAGAATCCGCCTTCGAAGACCAATCGAATTTTGTCCTGCTTTTTATTGGGTCTGGTGGCAAGCTGAGGCAGAACGGCCGCGAGAATTTCGTTGTGTTCTTGACGAGGCATCAACCCGCCAATGGCTGTCAGAACATAGGCCTCGTCCGCCGAAACCAGCCACGGCGTGTCCCGCTTGATCGCATACAGCTCGCGGAGCAATGCACGGTTCCGGTTGTAAACAGCCACGGAGCGGCGCAAGTCGTCCTCATTGACACGGCGTCCGGCAATTTTTTCGACGTCGCGCAGCAATCGCGCATATTCGTTTCGAAGATAGGTGACTGCCGCCGGCGAATTGGCGTTCTGAGGTAGATAAAGAATCTGGCAAGGATAAGGAAAATTGCGGCCCCAGATGGCTCCCAGGTTCCGAGCCGCGTCGCAAATGGGGTGCGTCACAAACATGTCGAACTCGACGCGCTTGCTCAGCGCCAGTTCCAGGGAAGTTTTCAGGATCGAGCAGAGGTACGAACCAAACCGCGAATCTGCTTGAACGGCTTCGATGGTTGCTCCGCGAACCTTGAAAGGCAGCATCCCCGCTGCATGCGCAATCTCTTCCGGGAAGTAAACTTGAAAGTGACCGAGAACTTTTCCGCCCGACTCCCGCCAGCGCCGCACCGTGGGAAAACTCATGTCCTCGAATAATTCCCGGCATTCGTACAAAACGTCGTCCAAGGCTTTGCCGCGCCAGGTTTCGAACGTTCGAGGATTCATACGCCGGACCTTTCTCTTTTTGCCAGCGTTCTCGCGCTCCCAACGAGCTGGAACGCGCGAACGGTGCCTACCTCACTTTGCGACTTTCTCGGGCTGCGCCGCCCAGGGTGCAATCTCGCGGACCAGTTCTTCGTTCCACCGCGCCCCCTGTGCGAGTCGCTTGCGAAGCCGCACGAAGTCGACCTCGCGTTGTTCCTTGCTTCCGTAATGAAACGCCCGGAAGCCCGCATTGGCTTCGGTCATCATGTTGAGAGAAAGCCACGCCCGGTTGCTTTCTCGATTCTTGTCCCAGTGCAGGAGTTTGTGCTTGCGAAGGCTTTCGATGGTCTTTATGAGGCAGTCGGGCATGGTGTAAAGAAATTTCGTGCACATCTCTTCCACAGCTTCGTCGAGCAGCGAGAGGTCCACGGTCCCTTTGGACAACAGCGCTTTTCCTTCTTCGCGAGACGGACCTGTCTTCCACTCTCCATAAACGATTCGTCCGTATTCATCCAAGATCCGGTCCGTCACCGTCAAAGGATTTGCCATCCATTTGCCGTCGACCTTCAATGCGGGAACAATCTGTGTAAGTCCGCCCAGCCAGTAGAAGCGGTGCGCGCTCCAGGTTTCGCAGAGCGTTCCGCTGTACATGGCTCGCTCGATGCCGATATACGCGGGAAGAAAATCCGTGCTTCCGCCATCCGGTGCGGAACCATGTTTTGGACCTGCTTGACTAAAGACCGCCAGATCGCTCGCGATCGAAAAGTCACAAGCCATTCCGACTTCTTGGCCCCCGCCGACACGCATCCCGTTCACCCGACAAATCACGGGCTTATCGCATTGCAGAACACTCGTCACCATGTCATTGAAAAGCCGCATGTATTGACGGTATTCGGCGGGTGCCCCCGCGTAATACTCCGCATATTCCCGGGTATTTCCTCCGCTGCAGAACGAACGTGTCCCCGCCCCGGTCAAAACCACGGCCACAGCCGCACGATCGTTGCTGGCTTCCCGCAAAGCGAGAATCAATTCCTTGGCCATCGAGCTCGTGTAACTGTTGAGTTCGTTCGGGTTATTGAGAGTGATCCAAACATTGTGAAGACCTTCGACGGTTTTGCCGGATCTGTCGCGGACAGACCTTTGCTCAACGAGAATCTCTCGTGGTGAAGTGGCTTCGACAAGGTTGTGATTCTTCACCGTGCTTCCCTCCGTTCACTGCATTCTCTTGCCCTGGTTTGGTTGCAGTATGGCCCGGCGCCGCAGCGCGTGTTTCGCCACCGCCTCCAAAATAGCGGGGGCCTCTTCGAGCGGGTGTTTCTCAACGAATGGAGCAAGGGCGACTTTGCCTTCTAGGACGAATTTCAGCGCAGCGGGATACTGATCTGGGGGACAACCCCAGTTGCCGCGAGCCGTCGCATCAAAGGCCATCAGGTTGGATAGCCGCAATTCGATTGCCTGAGGCGTGAATCCGACTACCGCTAGATAAGCCCCGTGATCCAGTAGCCCATAGGCGGTGGTCTGCCCGGCGGGCGTACCGCTCATCTCAAAAATCTTGAGGCCAATGCCTTGGCGCGCGGAGTCCTTGATAAAACTACGAACGGCTGCTCGCAATCCCTTCAGATCGGTTGAACGGGCGTCAAGAACCAGTTTCGCTCCATGCTTGGAAGCCAGCTCCAACTTCAACGGGTCAACATCGATGGCCACTACCGCTGCGCCCAAGGACGCTGCGATCTGCACTCCAAATCCGCCCACTCCGCCAGCGCCCACCACCACGGCAACGTCTTCCGGCCCGAGCCCCGATCTTCGGACCGCTTCGTACGGTGTAGTCACCGCGTCGGTTACGACAGAAAGCATCGCGAGGGTCAGACCGTCTGGCAGAGTCGTGGGCACGGGACACAGGCCCTGAGATGGAACGAGAACATGGGTTGCAAAACCACCATCGCCGTCATTTCCAGGCATGAATTGTCGCCGACAAATCGTGGGCTTCGCAGCCTGACATGCCGGGCATGTGCCGCAGGGAATGACCGCGGGGACAATCACGGAACATCCTATCCATTCAGAGGCTTCCTCACCAGCCGAGATGACCCTCCCAGAGATTTCATGGCCGAGGATTAATGGAAGGGCGCGGCGCGTTTGAACACCTTCGAAGGCGAATCCAACATCTGTATGACATACGCCGCAGCCCGCAACTTCGACAACGACTTCATTCGGGCCGGGTTCGAGACCGCAGATTTCGCGCCGCTCGAGAAGAGCACCGGGAGCTTGCAGTTGGAAGCCGTACGCTCCTTGGATCCTTGTCAACTGAGGCCTCCTGGCGTAAGGCTCAACCTTATCGTCAACACTCACAGCGGAAAGTGACGGAGGTCACGCTTATGTGTGACGGGCGCACATCGCGTCGTTAATCCCTTTTCGACCACGTCTCCTCGAGATGAGTTTTGGTACTGATCCAGCTAGCCAGTTCACTTCGGCGCCCAGCGAGATCCATTCATTTGAGTCGGGCGCAAGCGAGTTTACCGGCACTTAGACGGTCTTTGCCTTGACACAACCAGTTCACCTACAAGCGTCGGTATGCTCAGTGGGAACGCTCGTTCCTGTGCCAACGCTGTGGCACTTTAACAAAGCAGGAATAGGCTTTCCGCAAAGGTCGCGTCAGGCAGGAGGTATGTCGCTAAGGTTTGCCCTCGCGGGGCAACTCGCGCGGAAGACCAGAAGCCCTGGAACGAGGAAGCGCGGCGCGTCAACCTCGCCCCTGAATGACGGGGCTACCCCTGCCGACGACGGCACTCAACAGTTAGCTGTGAAGTCAATGGCCAGGAGCGTGATGTCGTCTGATTGGCACGGTCCAATCGCCTGTTCCGACCAGTTCGACAAAGAATAGAGCAGCGTATCGACGAATCGATTTGCCGGAAGATCGTGCTTGGCCTCCAGTGCCTGCCGCAGGCGATCGGTGCCAAACTCAACACCCGATGGGTTCTTAGTTTCGACAATGCCGTCCGTGAAAAGCAGAATTCGATCGCCCATCTGCAAAGTGAAAACGGCTGCCGAATACTCCGCATCCGCGAAGGGTCCTAACAGCAAGCCGTTTTGTTCACATTGGACGACTCGCTGGGTTGCGGATTGCCACAGCAGCAGCGGGGGATGGCCCGCACCCGCGTAGCTCATCATCCCTTTGTCTATGTCTACGAAGACGTACGCTGCGGTCACAAAGTGACGCTCGAATTTGCCATGCAGGGCTTGATTCAGTCCGCTCAAAACCCGAACGGGATCGGAGGCCCATGCCAGTTGCGAGGCGAACGCGGTTTGCAGCATGGACGCGATCAACGCTGAAGGCAGCCCATGCCCGGAGACATCCGCGATCAGAATGGCAATGTGCTTTTCATCCACAACCAGGAAGTCGTAAAAGTCGCCGGCAACGGAGCTCATGGGCAGGTAGCGTGCCGCAATTTCCAGTCCACAGAGATGCGGAAGGTCTCGCGGAAGAATGGACAACTGAACCTGCCGGGCCATTTCCAGTTCGCTGTTCATGATTAGCAATTGTTGTGCCACGGTCTGATGGGCATCTCGCAGCATCAGATGCGTCCGCACTCTCGCGGCCACGATGGGCGGGGAGAACGGTTTATGGATGTAATCGACGGCACCGACCTGGAAACCTCGCGTTTCATCGGCAACGTCCGTTTTTCCGGTGAGAAAAATGACCGGAATGTCGCGCGTCTTCGGGTCCGCTTTCAACTGGCTGCACACCTCGTAGCCGTCCATATACGGCATGATGACGTCGAGCAGGATCAGCCTTGGCGACGGCTCGACCTTTGCCAATTCCAGCGCCTTAAGCCCGTTGGTCGCGACGCGAATTCTATAATCGTCGCCCAGGATGGAATTCACGATCCGGAGGTTTTCCGAGTCGTCGTCCACCAGGAGCAGCGTGCGTTTTTCCGCTTTTGTCATGCGTGTTTTCTCTTATCGCTCCTGAATCGTTTGCGTCAGTTCATTTAACTTGACAAGGGCAGTTTCAAAATCAAAAGATTCCACAGCCGCGCCGAGGCCATCCAGTTCCGAAGACGCCACCGAGTTTTGTAGCATTTCTGCGAGATTTGCAAAAGCGCGAGGCGCATCCGCGTCGCCGGTTTCGAGTAACTCCTTGAGTTGCGCTACGGCTGCTGCCACCGCGAGCGCATCTGGTGGTTCCCCAGCGTTCTGTTTGCCCGCGGCTGGGGTGGCCACTCTTAGACCTTCTCGAAGCGTCTGGGTCTGGCGGTCCAATGCTAACGACAAGTCCTTCACAATTCCGGCGACGTCTTCTCCTGACTCCCGTATCGCGCGTTCCAACTTGCCCGCTAACTGAAACAGGTTCGTGATTCCAAGATTTCCCGCGACTCCCTTTAGCGAGTGCGCCAGACGCTCTGCCTCGCGCTGGTCCTCGCCTTCAAGGCATTTGGTGATTTTCTCAGCCACCTTCTCCTGTTTGACCGCAAACTGCATCAACAAGTCTCGGTACAGCCGCTTATTTCCGGCTAATCGTTGCAAACCGCTGGCGATGTCTACGCCCTCGAGCTCAGGGAAGTTCGTTTCCTCGCCATCCACGGCATCTCGCGCAGGGACAGCGGGAAGCTCCCGCCGGCGCGCGCGTGTCCAACGCTCCAGCGTCGCAAAGAACGCGTCCGGATCAATGGGCTTGCCGACGTGGTCATTCATTCCTGCTTCTAGGCATCGTTGGACCTCATCCGTCATCATGTGTGCGGTCATGGCAATGATGGGCAGCTGTTGAGAATCCTGGCAGGCGCGCAGCAGGTTGGTTGCGGTAAGGCCGTCCATGACCGGCATCTGCAGGTCCATGAGCACGACATCGAAAGGAGGCGGCTGAGTTCCCTGACTTACAAGCTGAACTGCTTCAGCTCCGTGATTCGCGATGGTGACCTCGCCGCCCTCGCTCTCCAGGAGCTCCTTCGCCACCTGCTGGTTCACTTCATTATCTTCCACGAGCAGAACCCGCACGCCGTCGACCCGTCGCAAATTGCACTCCCTTTTCACGAACGCTACGGCGTCTTCCTGGCGGCCCACACCAAACATGCTCATCAACGTGTCCAACAGAGCGGAAGCGGTCACCGGTTTTTGCAGAAAAGCCTCGACTTCCACCTCCCGTGCTTGTACGCGAATGTCTTCTTGGCCGAACGCCGTGACCATAATGATTCGGGGGATGTTCCGAAGTTTTTCAGGACGCTTGATCCTGCGGCTGGTTTCCACACCGTCCAGCCCCGCCATCTGCCAATCGATCAGCGCCAGTCGATAGGGATCCTGTGCATCGGCACTCTCCAATTCTCGCAACGCATCCAGGCCCGACGAGACACATGTGATTCTTAGCCCGAACTGCCGGAGCATGTCGGTGAGAATTTCACGAGCCACGGCGTTGTCGTCCACCACTAATGCCCGAAGGCCGTGTAATCCCGCCGGCAGAACCTTCTGGCATTTCTCGACGGTCCCTACACCGAACCACGCGGTGAAGAAAAAAGTGCTTCCATGGCCATATTCGCTTTCCGCCCAGATGTTCCCATCCATCATTTCGACCAATCGCTTGCAGATGGAGAGGCCAAGGCCGGTGCCGCCGTATTTTCTCGTCGTCGACGTATCGGCCTGACTGAACGCTTGAAAGAGACGTGCGCTCTGTTCCGGCGTCATGCCTATGCCGTTATCGCGAACTTCAAATTTCAGTTTCACGCGACTCGCCCGCCGCTCCTCGAGCTTCACGCTCACGATAACCTCGCCGTGTTCCGTGAATTTCAGTGCATTATTCACGAGATTGATCAGCACTTGTTCGAGGCGAAGGGGATCTCCGGCCAGAATGGTAGGCAGGTCGTGCTGGGCATCGATCAAGAACTCCAGGTTTTTTTCATTAGCTCTTTGACTGACCACCGTCGACAGGTTATCGAGCACTACGTCGAGACGGAAATCCACCTGCTCCATGTTGAGCTTGCCAGCCTCGATTTTCGAAAAGTCCAGAATGTCATTGATGATGCGCAGCAAGGTCTCCGCGGCCGCTTTCGTCTTTGCCAGATAGTCGCGCTGCTTGTTGTTCAAGTCTGTTTTTAGAGCCAGATGCGTCATTCCGATAATGGCATTCATCGGCGTGCGGATTTCATGACTCATGTTGGCGAGGAACTCGGATTTGGCCTTCGTTGCGGCGTCCGATGCTTCCTTGGCGCTGAGCAGCTCCGCTTCCATTCGCTTGAACTCGGTTACATCCTGCGAAACGCCGTAAATGTCCGTGGGTTTTCCCGCGGAATCCTTGACCACATGGCCCAACGCATGGACCCACATCACCCGGCCGTCAATCGGACGCTTATACGCAAACACAGTGTTGTACGCGGGGGCCCTACCCTCGACAGCGGCGTTGAACGCCTCTCGCGCTGCTGCCGCTCTCGCCGCATCACCTTGTGCTGCGTGCGCGAACATCTCATCGACGCGATAGCGGTAATCCCCCCGCGGGATGTCGCCAAAAAGCGAGACCCTGCGCGGCGACGAGTTATAGCAACCTGAGCCATCCAATGGCACGTGCCAGTAACCTGCTTTCGTGAGTTCCAAGGCGGTCTCGGCCAGAAAATTCGCGCGGCTCAGTTCTTCGTCCCGCTTATGCAGGAGCGCTTCGGCGGCCCTGCGGTCGGTGATATCCGATGCCGTAACCACCGCGCCGGTTACTTTTCCTTCCTCGATAATTGGAAATGAAGAGTATTCGACCGGAAGCGGAGTACCGTCGCGCCGCCACATCACTTCCGCGTCCACGCGGCAACCTTCACCCTTCCGCACCGCTCGATAAATGGGGCACTGATCCACGGGGTAGGGCGAGCCGTCGGGCTTGTGATGATGCACCAGTTCGTGCATATTCCGACCCAATACCTCTTCCGCCTGATAGCTGATCATTTCGCAGGTCGCGCGATTGACAAATGTGCAATTACCTTGCAGATCTATCCCATAGATGCCCTGGCCAGCGGATTCCAGAATGAGTTGCAGCTGCTGTGCGGCGCGATTTCGCGCTTCTTCGGCCCGAACGCGCTCCGAAATGTCTTCGTGCAAGGCAATGACGTACCGCGGCTCCCCCGCGGGGTCCCGGATCACCGTGAACCTTCCGCTAGCAGTGACGATTTGGCCGCTCCGGTGGATGAAGCGTTGCGTATATTCATCCGCATCCTTCTTCCCTTCGATCAGCTCAGCGTACCGCTTGGCGCCGGCAGCGCTTTCCTCCGGATGCACGATTTCGTCCCAACGCTCTAGCTGACTCAACTCCTCGTTGCTATAGCCCAACATTTCGTGCAACGCATGATTTGAGAAATGCCGTTGTTTCTCGATGTTGTAGATTCCGATGCCAGTCTGGGCATTCTCGAAAATAGAACGAAAAAGCTGCTCGCTCGCCTGCTTGTTCTCTTCGACGACGGCTGCCAGCACCATAAAAGGCGCCGTCGTGAAAAACAAGAAAAGCTGCAGGGATGGCACGCCATGGAGTGCGCCCAATTCGACAAACGGGCCTCGTCCGTGGGTCGCGCCCCAGATCGCCAGAACCGCAATGTTAATCGCTGAAGAGCTCACTCCCGTCGTTCCGAAACGCAAGGCAGACCAAATCAGGAGAGGCACCAGAGCGTAAAGCAATACTTCCGAGCTGTGCTCGCGAGGAGAGGCAAACGCGAGGTACCCGAATAGCACGAGGCCAGCGAAGAGCCCTACGGCTTCCAGGTAAAAGCCGCGCGATTTGTGTACACCGGCCGGTCCCTCGTTGAACCAACCTAATATCGCCGGCATCAGCGTGAGGTATACGATGGCCTCCGAAAAAAAAGACATCCTCCAGCTCGCCCATTTGTTCCCATCCGCGGTCAACGCGGCGAGGAATGCCGGAACGCAAGGGGCCACGATCACGGCAAATAAAAAAAACTTGCCCAGCGCCCTTCTGCTATTTAGGCGAGGCACTCCCTTAAACACATAGCTTAGACAGAATGCGGCGGTGAGCACCTCGGCGGTATCTGACAGAACCAGCCAGCCAATCGAACGAACGGACAAGCCTGCCTGAAGGTCATTGACAATATATGCGCTGAAGGCTGCGGCGATGAGCACCGGCCACATTCGCCGCCGGACCAACAACAACATGGACACCAAAAATACGTTTCCGACCCACAGCGGCCAGTCTTGCTGCGGACCGATGGCAAGCATCCCACCGATTTTTGTCGCGCCATAGGAGAGGACGCCAACGAACAAAGCCAGAGTCGCAGCACGCCACCAGGTCTTCGTGTTCGCCGTGATCCAGGAGGAATGGTTAGGCCCGGTTGGCATCACTAACTCCGATATTCAGCTCGACAGCGACGCGAGCGCAGAAGGGCAATAGCCCGCAATATCAGTCAAAGCTGCGAAGTGCCGAAGCCTCGTCGTAGTACACCTCCAAGACCTTTGACAGTTTTGTGAGTTTCAGCATGTCATGAACCTTCTGAGGCGGGTTCAGCAGTTTCAGTCGACCTCGTTTGGTTTTGACGGCCGTATAGGCCGCGACGAGCTCGCCAATTCCGGCGCTGTCCATCTCGGTCACATCGCGAAAATTAAGGAGGACTTTGTTCCGTTCTCTTTCCATCAATTCGCAAATAGCCCGCCCGAGTACAGCGCTTGATTCGCCGAGCATCAGGAAGCCGCTGAGGTCAACGACACTGACCCCGCCAACGTCGCGAACTTGCGCTTTCGACGATCCCATATAAGTGCCCTTGCGCCGTGGTGTCTCGAACGTGAATCATAAGCTACCGTCTTCCGCAGCATACTGTCCAGATTGACAGATCCGCCGCTTTGCGCTGCCTTAGCATTCGGCAGTGCCTTTGCATCCCAGGCGGGAAATTCCGTACAACTCCGGTACAAGAGAGGGAGAGAAAGAGTGGCTTTTCTGGCAAGCGACACCAGATGAAGCACTTGGGTTCTTTGATTCTGTTTATTCGGCGAGAACGATAAGCGCAACTGAAGCAACGACTTAGATTGAATTTAACGCTTGCTTTGCAACCTGGGGCCGCGGACTATCACCCTGCGGTTAGGCCTTAATTACAGGCCGTGGAGTCTAGGCGGCTCACTTGGTGGGCTGGCGTAACTGACTCGTTCCACCAGAGTCGAATTTGAGGCTTTGGCGTTCCGAAAACGCTTTTTTTTGAGAACTCAGCGTGTTGAACCTCAATGATAATGTCCCCTTTTGTCCTCGATAGAAATGTCCCCCTAATAGGACTAATAGGACCTCCAAAAGGAGGTCAGATTGGGGCGGACAGAGATGAGCAAGAGAGAATTGGGAAGGGTGGATGCAGGTCAGCTGATGCGCGTGAGCTACCGTCAAGCAAAGCGGCTGTGCAAACGGTACGGGTCGCATCGAGGTCTCTGCAAAACGGGACTCAAGCACCTTTGATCGCACCCTGGGCCAACTCGAACGTGTGCAGCGGATGCGGCTCGGCCAACCGGTCTTGCCCAAACTCGAAGTGCAGCATTCGGTATCCTGGAGAAAAGAGCGAGCGTCCAGGGCAACCCTACCCGCCCCTCAACCCATCGAAGAACAGATGACATTTTGCTGACGTCCTTTTGACAACTTGGGTCCCAATTCGCCGTAACCTACCAATGCAGTAACTCTTCATCACAGCGAAAGGAACGCTTTGTGGATGCAGTTCTCGTCAATTCTCCCCGCGAGACCAGCCGTTTCCTAACCAAGAATTTCGTGCGGCTCGCTCTTAGCTTTTCGTGTGCTTTGCTTGCGGCCAATCAGGCTGCTGCCCGATACAGCGGTGGCGGCGCCACAGTGGGCGGGGGCACTCCCGGCGAAGCCGCCAAGGCTGTGGCCTTCGCCGACGTGCCCGAACTCCAAGCTGGCTTTCGTCTTCTCTACGAGCAAAGGTTCCCCGAGGCGCGCCAGACTTTTCTCGGCTGGGAAGAAGAGCATCCCGACGACCCCTTCGGAGACGCAGCCGTTGCGGCCAGTTATCTCTTCGAGGAGCTCTATCGCCAGGGCGTGCTAACCAGCGATTTCTTCCTCAACGACAAAAAACTCGTTCGCGGCATCGATGGCAAGCCGGATCCTGAGCGGATGAAAGCGTTCTACAGCGCTCTCGATCATACCCGCGAAATAGCGCGCGCCCGCCTGCGGAGCAATCCGAATGACCCCGAAGCCCTCTTTTCTCTGACCCTCGCGTCTGGCATGCAAGCCGACGCCCTCAGCATTCTCGAGCGTAAACAGGTTGAAAGCCTGAAGCACATCAAAGAAGCGGATACGACGGCCCAGAAGTTGCTTGCCCAGGAGCCGGATGCCGCGGACGCCTGGCTGGCTCTCGGTGTCGCTCACTACATCATCGCCTGCCTCTCAGCTCCGAAGCGCTTTGTTTTGAGGTTTGGCGGGATTCATGGCGACCGCAAATTGGGAATGGAGGAGCTTAGCCGGACCGCCAACGATGGCCGCTACCTGAAGCCTTTCGCAAAAATCATGTTGGCTCTCGCGGCGCGCCGGGAGAAGCAAGATGATCTTGCGCGCAACCTCTTGCGCGACTTAAACGAAGAATTTCCCTCGAGCCCGCTCATCGTCGCTGAATACGCGCGGGTGAGCGGCGATTGATTCATGCACTAGGATCGCCACAAGCCTACAGGACGAACGCGTTAATACTCTAATTAACGAATGGTATGTTTCAGGACATCGATGGGAAAGGTTCAGTCGCCGGCCCTGGCGATCTATGCCGAGACCATGGCAGGTATCCGCAACGGGGATCTGTCGGTGCGGACGTCCTGGCCTGGGAGCAGAAGTATATGGCGTCATTCCGGACGGCATCCATCGAGCGCGCCCGACGAGAACTCTCGAGCGCCGAGATTGTGAACGTCCCGGGCACTCATATGGATTTCCTTTTTACGTCGCGGGAAAAGGTCGTCGCCGCCATGCAGCGGTTCCTCGGCGGGTCAGCGCCTCAAAAATAAGTGATGCAACTTCGATGGTTGGCCCGTTTATTTTGCAGCACATTTTGGATGAGGTGTCGGGCCACTCTGCAGGCTGCCCGCAAACGGATGGCATGACTCTTTCGGTCATGATGGTGCAGGACCAGGCCGGGGTCTCTAGCACTCGCGTTGACTCCTGATCGGAGGAAGCTCATTCCCAACAGCTGTCTATTGCCAGAATCTCATGCGAGTCTGCGGTGGCATCCAATTCTCGGTGACAAAGGAACATGTTTTTTCCTCTGCTGTAGTTACCTCGCGCGTCTTATTTGCGCTGTGTCTGGTTGCTCTCACAGCGATGCAAGCTGAGCCGACTCAACTATCATCGTCTTCCGTGCGGGACCGAGTCAGAGCCTATGAGTTGTCCTGCGTTGCGACATTGCAAGCCATTACTGTCGCTAACGGCCCTTACTGGGGCGGGGACCCTGCAAAAGGCTATGCCAGTTCGCCGAGAGAACTTGGTCCTCGAGGCGCTGGCATTCTGGATTCGGTCGCTGCGAGCGGCAAGAAGGACGGTTATCACTTTCGGTTACTACCGGAACGGACGACCCACAATCAGGCCATCAGGCACTAC
>Ga0182034_10000652_pt1 | contig 16076 bp, 20 predicted proteins | sample flu12Cox44000172_FD_125972 | JGI IMG/M metagenome (GOLD analysis project Ga0182034, IMG submission 125972) | Lab enrichment of tropical soil microbial communities from Luquillo Experimental Forest, Puerto Rico - flux4day.12C.oxic.44.000.172 | ecosystem: Environmental > Terrestrial > Soil >... | reverse complement strand
CTCATGCCGCTTGCTGACGTGACCGGCTTTTTGATACACGGCAGATCCTCCCAGTAAACGCTGCGGAAATTCGCGCGGCGCGGCCTCCTGCCAGACGACCCAGGAGAAGGGGTGTTGCTGCTCGATCGCTTACCCGTCCAGCCCTCCCGGTGCATCATCGGCAGGCGCAGCAGGAGGTAATCGGCGCGCGTCGGCTCGTTGCGATCGAGCCAGCACCCGCGGTCCTCGGCATCCATCAGGAAGTTCGTCCTCAGCAGCAACGCGACATACAGCGCTCGCTCGGCGAAGCGCTGGGCGTACCTGTAGGGCGGATTGGTGACCACGCCCTCGACCCAGGCAGCCGGCATCTTCGAGGCAGATAGGTAATCTGCCTTCGACGGTTTCCGCCGGCGCTTGGCAACTTCGCGATCGAGGAAGCCGGCAGGTACCTCGTGCGTCCCGGCAATCATGCGGCGAGCCTTCATGTATCGGTCTCGGGAAGCTTCGGGAGCTCAGCAACCTTGCCCTCGAAGCTTAAGGCGGCTGATCCAGCGCACGCGATCAGCCGGCTCAATTCCTTCTCGCCCAGCCCCTCGGTCTGCAGAATGCTGTGGCGTCGCCCTGCTCCGGATGCGGGGTCACCTTGACTTGCTTGCCGGCAGCGATCAGGGCATCGATGCCGGCCTCCAGACGCTTGTAGGCGGGATGCCCCTTCAGATGGGAGTTTTTGAAAAGCGATGACCCGACGCTCTTCGGGTTTCAGCACCGAGGGCAAATGCTTCATCGTATTGATCCGAGGCAAGGCGAGGATCCGCCACGCCGGCCTCTTTACGAGGGTGATGCTCTCTTCGTTCTCCCACCCTTCGCAGGTGATGACATCAACCCTGATGTCGATCGTGCCGGGGCTAGCCGCGGCGATCTCCATCATGGCACCAGGAGCGGGTTCGAGGTCGAGACGCCTGCGGTTTGGCGGGGCGAGGCTCTTGCGGCCGAGCGCGTCGATGTAGGTCACCAGCGTCCCGGTGATGCGGTCGGAGGCGATCAACGGCATGATCAGCGCGCCTTCGCCGGGCCGCGCGTTGGCGATCTAAAGCATTCCCTCGGAAGCGGCTTCGGGGAGCCCGCGGGAGGCTCTGTAGGTCGCTCCAGGACTGTTCTCCCCGGTGTCGAGACGGTGCCGGCAAAGCGCTGCGACGGCCTCGCGTCGCGTCGGGGTCCACTCTTCGCCCTCGGCTTCGAGCCGTCCGACGCCGCCGGGGTTCGCGCCGAGAAATCTGGCCAGCCAGGCTGAGGCGTCTTCGCGCGTGTAGTCGGGCTGTAAGAATCGGATCAGCGATGTCGCGCTGAGCCCGCCCCGGTCGGTCGCGAAGCTGTACCAAGTGCTCGATTGCCGACAGAAGCGGAATCCGCGAGCTCCGCAGCGCTCCTTGCCTTCATCGCGAAAGGGCGCTGCTACTCCGTCTTTCCTCAGCAGCTCAGCAGCGATCGTCGGAGCCCAGGTGCGGCGGCGGTCGTAATCGGCCGCGGTGAGGGCGGTCACGACAGGCCTCCCGCGGCGCGGATCTCGGGATGTTCGGCGAGTAGCGTCTCGTGGATCTTCCGCCGTAGATCGCTCGGCAGCCGGACGAGCTCACGGGTATCCGCTCGCAGCGTGGCGCCGAGCCAAAGATCGATTCTGTTGCCCCGGTATGCTCACCCTCAGGATACAGCGACGAAGTGGCTCTCGCCCGCTTCGAGGGTGCGGGCGACGCGCCGGCCCCCTCGTGCCGCTGCGCAACTCTCCCAAAACTCCCCTACGGCTTTCGAAGCTTTCCGACTAAGGCGTTTAACAATCCGTCAAAACTATTGATTTTGCTGGTGCGGGCGGGGAGACTTGAACCCCCACGTCCTCTCGGACAACAGATTTTAAGTCGCGCTATGTTTGCTTTGAACTGTCGGGACGCTATCCAGAAGCGGCCGAGAGGCGATCGAAAAACTGGCATCACCACGCAGCCGTTTGTCGCCTGGACATTTGAGACGGTCTCAGGCCAAGTTCACGATAGGTCCAAGTGGGTTAGGGTGAAAAACAAACCTCGCGCCGGCCCGTAAGAGGATATTAGCATGCGATTTAATATTGTAACGCCCGTTCTCAACGGAGAGAAATTTATCAATGAAACTATTTTAAGCGTGGTGAGCCAAACGGGACCATTTTCGATCCGCTACCATGTTCAAGATGGCGTATCAACGGATTCAACGATCAAGCTATTGACCGCGTGGCAAAACCGCCTCGCAAACGACTTCCCGATTAATTGCGCGGGAATAAAGTTTTCTTATTCGAGCGAGCCCGATCGCGGGCTCTATGATGCGGTCAATCGCGGTTTTGCGGCCTGCGGCGATTCGGATTTGATGGCCTGGATCAATGCCGACGACCGTTACGAACCGGGCGCCTTCGTTACGGTCGCGGAGATCTTCGACAAGCATTCCGATATTGACTGGGTGACGGGGCGGCCCACCGTCATCAACGAAGTAGGCGGAATGCTGCATATTTCGCCAATCGTTCCTTTCCCGCGAATAGCCATAGCCGCTGGTATTTTCGAGGGCCGTTTCGCACGGCCTTTCATTCAGCAGGAAGGCACGTTCTGGCGACCCCGATTGTGGGAAAAGACAGGTGGCCTCAATGCAGATTTCCGCGTTGCTGGCGACTTCGATCTCTGGCGGCGCTTTGCGGTGCAATGCGACCTCGTCATTGTCGACGCCATTCTGGGTTGTTTCCGGAAGCGAGCAGGTCAGCTCACCAATGATATGAGGCGCTATCACGCGGAAATCGATTCATCGCTTTCTCCCGACGAGATGGAGACACGCGTCAAAATCTCAAAGAGATATGCGAAGGCAGGCTTCGAATATCGAGTCTTGGTGCGCAATCACGGCGGACTATGGGTGTGTCAGCGTTGGCCCATGTGCGTGCTTCCATTTCTCGGCACCAAGGCGTTCAAAGCGGAACATTGGCGTCTCAGCCTCTTGGGCGCGTTCCACAAGGATTTTGCCGAATCAAGAAGCGTTTGACAACGGGGGAAACCGCGGCGGTGTGTGGTATGGGCTGTGCTACTAAGTTGAGGAAGCAATGATATCATACGCTCAGAATTTTGAGGACGTCATGATTGCCCGGCTTTTCGATGATACATACCGCGGCTTTTATGTCGACGTTGGCGCCGCTCACCCCGACTTCCTTTCGGTCACCCGTCTTTTTTACGATCGGGGATGGTCCGGAGTTAACGTCGAGCCGTCTTTTTGTTTCTATCCGCTGCTACGCGAGGCACGGCCGAGAGATATAAATCTGCAATACGCCATCGCCAACGACCCGGGCTTCGCGACTTTTTACGAAATTCCGGCCTTCGCTGAAAATTCGACGCTTGATCCCGCTGTCGCCGACCGCCTCACGGCCGCCGAACTCACCGCAACACCGCATCAGGTTGAGGTCGTTCGGCTCGCTGAGATTTGCGATCTTCATGTCAAGGATCGGACCATTGACTTCATGAAGATTGACGTCGAGGGAGGCGAGCTCGGCGTTCTGCAGAGCGGGGACTGGACGAGATTCCGTCCTCGGCTCCTCATAGTCGAGGCGACAGCCGTAAATTCGAAAGAGGAGAATTGGCAGATTTGGGAACCGATCCTCATCGAAGCCGAGTATCATAAAGTCTGGTTTGACGGGCTCAATAATTTCTATTTGCGCGGGGAGGACTTGGATCTGCGTCAGGCGTTCCGGCTGCCGCCAAACATTCACGACGGATTCGAAACCGCCGAGGTTGTGGAGTTAAAACGACTGGCGTCAGACCGGGAGACTCTAGGCAAGCAGGTTGAGGCCTTGTTCTCTCGAAGGCGCTTCCGTTGGTTGACCCGGTTTGCAAATTGGCCCGAATTGAAAGGTTTAACGGAATATTTGAAAAATAAAGAATACGACCTGAAACCTGCTAGCTCGAAAACGACGGCGTCGCTGCTTGCCGCAAAAGACGGCATTGTTGCGTGATCTTGGAAGGGAGCAATTCTTGTTTTCCATAAAAGGGATTTTCCGCCCTTCCTCGGCAGGGACTGATTTGTCACCGGAAAAATTGCTTGTCGAGCCACCGGAAATCGCCACGCTTCGCGCCATGTCCACCGACCGCGCGCTCTGGCGCGTGGCGAACCGCGACCTCGAAATCGGTACAGTGATCGATATCGGAGCTTCCGACGGGAGGTGGTCGGACGTCTGCGCGAAACATTATCCTGATGCTCATTATCTGCTCATCGAAGCGCAAGATCCACATGAAGAGGCACTAAAGGCCTATGTCTCCGCGCATCCAAAGGCTCAATATGTCCTAGCGGCTGCGGGAGACGCGTGCGGGGAAATCTACTTCGACGACAGTGACTTATTCACAGGGTTCGCAAGCAAGATACGAAGCGAAAGCGCGCGCAAGGTCGTCCGAGAAACCACCATCGACCATGAGATCGGCGCATCTAGTCTGCCCGGTCCCTATATGATCAAGCTCGACACGCACGGTTACGAGGTTCCCATTCTATGCGGGGCGACGGAGACCTTGCGCAATACCAATCTCCTCGTTATTGAGACTTATAATTTCCGACTCATGGAAAGCAGCCTGCTTTTTCATGAAATGATAGCCTACATGCGCGAACGCGGATTTGGCGTTATAGACATGTCCGAGCCGCATTGGCGCGTTCTCGATTTCGCGTTCTGGCAGATTGACCTTTTCTTTGTGCGCCTTAACCGCCCCGAGTTTCTCGTGAACACATATCGGTAGGCGTTCCCGGGCGCATGATTTGAAATTGCCAGTTCGGCTTTGGGCTGCTAATGCGCAGTATCATGGCACAAACGCACCAACCAATAGAAGTAAAGAGTTAAATGTCGATCTGATGTACCTCGATCTGGCTGTCGGCGTCGAGAGTGTAGATCGATCGGGAGGGTATCATCCGCCCGGGTATCTGATTGCCTCCAAAAGGCAGTCCGGTATAAAGTTTCATTCGAAATTTCGGAGGCATTAGCATTCCCTATAATCAACTAGGTGATTTGCCGAGAATGAACGTCATTCTCGCATTATGTTGAGCCGGGCATGGACAATCCGATAAGCGATGACACGTATTAGGGTTAGTGGGCTTGGGCTGCCAAGCCGACGAGGGCATCGCGCACGAGCACAGCCCAGGCGCGGTTCGCGACGCCGGTCGGATGACCATCGCCAGGGATTGTCAGAGTCTGGCCCGGGAAATCGTTCGGGTCGAGCCCGGCATCGATGACGAGCAACCCTCCATCGCGCAAACGCTGCATGATCTGTCGGTCGGTGAGGCCGGCACGCCGGACATATGCATCGTACGGCTGGTAGAGGATCAGGGTGGGAACGCCATAGCGCTCCCGCGCAAGCTGCCCGGCCCGAATCAGGATGGCGACATAGAGATCCATATCGGCCGGTCCTGCACCGCCGAACACCGGCTCGAAGAAGACGCTATATATCGCGGTCCGCGTGAGCAAATATCTCAGCCGCACCAGCCAATGGTCGATGCATTCGTCTTTGTAGGCCGGTCGTCCGTCAACTATCACGTAACGTGGCGCGCGCAGCATGAAAGTGCTCATGCAAGCGGACCGCTCGGCGTGCCACGGCGCCGTCAGAAACACGAACAGACGCGGCTCGGTCAGCAGATCCCGAAACATGTCGGTTTCGAGCGCCCGCAAGAATTGCTGAGGCCCATACCCGGGAAAGGCGAGATTGAGGACGCGCAGCCGATATCCGGTGGTGGCGTCCGCAAACGCCTGCGGCAACGTCTCGGCATCCGGCACACCCTGGCCAAACGTCATCGAATCCCCAAAGAACGCGACGCTTTCACCCAATGGCATAGAGATCACCTGACGGTTGCGGTACTCATCGATCGTATAGTCAACATCGTAGATGACCCTCCCTGTCTTTCCGTCGAGTTTTCGATCATGGAACACGCCGGGATGCCCGGGCGCCCACCCGAGAACCGGGTGAGGCAACGAATAGCCGGGCGTACTAACTTCGATCGCAGGCGCCGACGCGACCAGGGCATATGCCTCCGCGGCGGCCAAACACAGGACAACGGAGGCGACGACGACGAAGGCGTCGCGCAGGCGCCCTCCAACCACAACCGCAGCAAACACAACAGCGGCAAAGCCCAGTGCCAATTCGTAGAACCGATCCCAATGACTCCAAGGCGCTCTGCTTACGAACAAGCCAGCGGCGCAGAGGATCAGCAGGCCGATAATTTTGGCGATCGTACCAGGCGACGGCATGTACCGGGGGCGCAAATGTCGATCACGCGCGTTCCCAGTCGAGGTCCCACGGGACAGCGCCATCATCGCCCCGGAAAATCCCTTGCAACCCGGCGAGCATAAGGGAAGGGCCGGCAAGAAATGTACCGAAGTTGATCGTGCATCCGACGATGTCGCGGATTTCGGAGACGGTCGGGTCCAACCCCCTGGGAACCCGTTCGCCGAAATCTGGCACGAGTTGCCTCCCGCATCAAGAGAACGAATCGATGGTCGGGCACCCGCCCCCTTTCCGGCGTTACCGTCGAGATCGGCACAGTGTGGCGGTGCCTTATTTGAACGCTGCATCTGCGGAAGCGCCGCCCTGGCATGGCGCGCGAGCGGGAGCTCCTGGCTCTGCCGCTCCCGCCAGACGCGGAACTCCCCGCTGTGCTCATCCAGATCCCGACTTTCAATGAAGTGGGGCTGTTGCACCGAACACTCGCGGCTGCGATGGCTCTCGATTGGCCGGCGGTAATAGCGATCGAACCGTAAAACTGTCCGGAGCTAGAGAAACCAGCCATTTGGCTCGTTCCGCCTCCAACGCGCGTCAAGACGATTTAGCGGATCGGCTTCCATTCCTTGCTGAACGTCCGGTCGCGGACTGCGAGAAAAACCATGTTGACGAGCCACATCGCGATCAATTGCGGGTGACCGACCTGATGGCCGCGTCGTCCGCTGTGCAGCACACGAAGTTTTGGAGCGATCATCGTCCGGCCGATCCGGGAAAGACGGCGAAACATGTCGGCGTCTTCGAACGCAATCAGATCTGCACGGTACCCGCCCACGCGAGCGAACGCCTCTCGCCGGATCATTTGAAATTCGCCGAAGGAAGCCCCTCGTTTCAATAGGTTATTGGCGACCCACAGTCCAAGGTTGGCGATGCTCGAGACGAGCTTGTCACCAACCGTCTCCTCCGCCGGAAACACGCGCAGGTAGGCAGTCAGTCCGACCAACCCTGGGTCTCTCTCAAAATAGGCAAGCGCCTGTGCGAAGAACCGGTCCGGCTCTGGGATAACGCAGTCGGCATCAAGAAAGACGAGAAAATCGCCTGTGGCAGCCTTGGCGCCGTCGTTACGCCCTTCGCCAATTGTCTGACGGCCTGCGCCCGAATATACGACGACGGGGTTCGCATGCCGGGCGGCCAATTCGGCTGTCCGATCGGAACTGCCCCCGTCCGAGACGATCACCTCGTGCGGCAGGGTGAGTGTCGCTGCCAATGTTCGCAGAGTCGATTCGATAATCTTCGCCTCGTTCAAGGTTGGGATGATGATCGAAATCATGCTGCACTCGTGATCGTCAAAGGCAATTACCGGCCGATCACGCCACCGGGCGGTCCAAGAAGGTTCCGAAGAGGCGGTCGCAGATATTGAAATATTGCCCGAAATTGTAACGAAAACGGGTATGGTGCAGGTCGTGATGGGTTACCGCGTTGAGGTATTTGAGCAGCCAATGCTTCTGTGAGGCCTGCGGGACGAATTCGTGGCCGCAGTGCCCTGCGGCGTTGACGATGCCGTCGAACAGCAGGTAGGCGAGCAACGTCACCGGATGTAGCGGAAGGAAGAAAATCACCAGGGCGAAGAAGCCGAACTGAGAAATGGTTTCCAATGGTTGGAACGACAGAATTGCCCAGGGTGTCGGTGTGATCGATCTGTGGTGTCCGGCGTGGACCGCCCTGAACAGCGGAGCGAGGTGCATCAACCGGTGGGTCGTGTAGAAATAAATGTCGTGCAGGACAACCAGGGCGGTGAACCCCGCCGCCGCCCACCACCACGGGTACTCCCCGAAGTCGAAATAGAGTGCCGTCGCACTGTTCCTGGCCGCCTGATAGATGATCAGGCAATAAACCGAGAACAGCAGCAGCGCGGAGACCGAACCGCGAATCTCGCGACGGATATCCTGCGGTCGAGGCCGCCGCTTCTGGATCCGCATGGCATCGATCGCCGGACTGTGACGGCTGAAAAACAGGTAGTGGAACAAGCCCGCCGGTGCGACGTAGCCGATCAGCAGAAGCGACAGAAAAATCACGCAATATTCGGTCGTATAGGTCAGCATCGATCCCGATCACTCCTCGTTCGGGTTGACATCGAGCTTGACTGAAATTCCGTCGGCTGTCCACTGACGGAAAAACAATGATCGAGCCAGAACTCACGGCATTGCACACGGAACGTCACGCTCATCAGGTGGACTGGCCGCGCTTTGATCTTCATGTGGCTCGCCAATTTGTTTTTCGTGAGCGTCTATTACTGATCATTCACCAAAGAGTAGAGGGAAATTCGCTACTCTCCCATCGAGCCTCGCGGGTCGCAGCGTCCTCTCCGAGGATCGAAACTCAAATGGGGTGCTTCGGATTGGCGGTTGCGGGCTTTCGCTTCTACCAACGGCATATTATTTTTGAACCGATTGTGCTTCGGTGCACCGAGCTACCCCCGGTTCTCCAGCTTGCGGCACTTGGTTTGCTCCAAGGATTGGAGGACGCGCTCCCAAGGGCGCTGCGGAGCAGCAATTTTCCGTGGCGGTCCGTGGCAATTCCTAGACCCAGGGCTTCGTGACGCGGTGCCGGCTCGCATTGCCGACTTGTAGTGTAGTCGACGGTGGAAATGGCCGCAGCTCAGAATTTGTGCGATCAGCGTTCCGATTTCGTTCATATTACGCCGCGCCCATGCAGAGAACCGCGGTCGGTGGATATCACTCCCGGCCAATAACACGCCACCGACGATCGCGGGCACCGTCGGCATCAAGTAGAGAATCGGCATAAGGTTGATATTGCGTGTCACCATGGAGATTATCGGACCGGGCAGCGTGTTCGTGGCAAATGCCGAAGCCACCGCGAGCCCGAACATGAGCGTTTGCCCCACTCTCCGTCGCGTCGGCACCAACAGCCCTAGAACGAGGGTGCCGTTTCCGACACAAAGCAGTGGATTAATGATTCGCCGATGCCCCTCGGCCAGCGACTGCGCCAGGACCATTGGGTCATTCCTGACCTGGATCGGCGGGTTGAGTAGCTGTTTAATGGATTCTTCGTAAAACCCATGTGGGCGCTGTGCCGGCCCTCCAATCGGCACGGGCACCGAAAACGTGTCGAAGACAACCTTCTTGATCCCGTTGGCGGTATGGACAAAGTAAGCTCCGCTATCGAACAGGAGCAAAAGATCTCGATCGTTTTCAACAAAGCGGCCGTGTCGCGCCCAAATCTGGGTGAATGCGTGCTCCTTCCGACCATCCAGCACCACGATGTCGTCGAGAGTGGAGCCGTCGGGGTCGCGTCGCGCGAACGCGACCGATATCCCGGGGGCGATTTCCTGCTGATAACCGGGTTGCAGTCCATCGGCGCCGAGGTTGACCGCAGCTGCGAAGCGAATGTCCTCGAGCTTGGCCCAACTCAGCGGGAGCAGGCACAACGAATTGAGGGCGCAGAACAGCGCGGCAAGCACGGCGACAGTCATCCCGGGACGACTAATCTGGCGATTGCTCCGCCCGGCGCTTCGCAATATCAAGACTTCATTATTCTCGATCCATCGGTAGTATCGGAAGGCGACGGCTATCGAGACTATTTCGGGGGTTGCGTGGTAGAAGATGACCGGCAGAATATAAAGCCAGATCGACAGAAGCCGACCGAGGGAGAGCGCACCTGCCATCACGAGATCATAGAGCTTCGGCGACTTGTGGAGGATCTGCTCGACCACAACCGCCGCCATGATCACGGCGGTGGCAACGGTCAGCTGGCCAAGCATGCGGCGATGGATCGTGACCACAGGTGCCCCGCCGGTTAGCGCTCGTTAGGGCTGGCTAAACGATGAGCCGGCCTCGACCCTGTGTTTCCGCGGCAGGTATCAAGAGTCGCGCCTGCCCTCTTGGGTTTTCTACTATAAAGACAAGCACCGCGCAACCGTCGGGGGCAGCGCGAGGGGTTTCGGGATGTCGGTTCATATCAACCGCCAGGACGAGGCGAAGGGTTCGACACACTTCTCGAGTTGGCCCGATCAGATGTCTAATGACCGAGGCGCGGCCGCGACTGCGGCAATGAAACGACATACACGCATAGGCCAATTACGCGAAGCGGTCAGCCGGTGCCACAAATAAGGCATGCTCTCGCCCCGTTGAGGGTAGGATGGCGCCACCGCGAACTGATTTTGGCGGTGCTGCGACGGGAGCTCGCGGACCGCTTCAGCGGGTCTATCTTCGGCTGGGCATGGGCTGTCGTTGGGCCCTTGGTTACGCTGCTGATCTATATCATGACCTTCACGAAGGCCATGCAGTTGCCCTTGGCCTCTGCTCAGGGAGGCACATCGAGATATGCGCTTTCGACTTTCCTCGGGCTAATTATATTCAGCCTATTCGCGGAACTGTGCGGCCGCGCCCCGCTGTTGATGCACGAACATGCTTGGTTTCTCAAAACCTCGATCTTTCCAAGCGAGACGCTTGCCTGGACCGCGGTATTGCGCGCGCTCACTTATGCCGGGATTAGTTTTCTCGTCCTCCTTGTATTCGAGCTTGTCCTGAACAGAATGCTGCCGCTTTCTATCTTGCTGCTGCCGTTCATCGTGGTGTCGCTAGTCTTGTTCTTGCTCGGAGTGGTGTGGTTCCTGGCAGCAATTGGGGCCTTTACTCGCGATATCTCCTATCTGATGGTTACGCTTGTCCCGTTAATGATGTTCGCGACGCCGGTGTTCTATCGGGTTGCAGACTTACCGGCCGGGCTGCGCCTGCTCGCCTATGCTAATCCGCTCGGGGCGGCGATAGAGATCGCGCGTGCCCTAGTGCTGGACGGTATCTTTCCGCCGATCTTCGCGTGTCTCGGATTTCTCGCCGTGTCGCTAGCGGTTTGCCGTGGCGGTTATGCCGTTTTCGAGCGCTACAAGGGCATCTTGATCGATGTCATCTGACTTAGCGATCCAGTGCTCCGGCCTTGGCAAGGCCTATCAACTCTATGCCAGGCGGACCGATCAAGTAAAACAGATGTTGTTCGGCGGCTTTCATCGCTTTTACCAGGAATACTGGGTGCTGAGCGACGTCGATCTGGAGGTGGAGCGAGGCGAATCGGTTGGGATCATCGGCCGAAACGGCGCCGGCAAGACAACTCTGCTGCGTCTGCTATGCGGCATTACGCAACCGACCTGCGGAAAAGTCAACGTAGCGGGACGGGTGGCCCCGATCCTGGCCCTCGGCGCAGCCTTCGATTGGGAGATGACGGGCCGCCAGAACGTGTTGATCGGAAGCGCGGTCCTTGGACTGCGACGGTCGGAGATCCTTCAGCGTCTGCCGTCGATCGCCGAGTTTGCGGCAATCGGGCCGTTTTTCGACCAGCCGGTGCGGCTCTACTCCGCCGGCATGCGCTCGCGGCTGGCTTTTGCAATCTGCGTTCACGCCGATGCCGACATCCTGATTGTCGATGAAGCGCTGGCCGTGGGCGATGCCGCTTTCCGACAAAAAGGTGTCGCCTTCCTGGAAGCGTTCCGGCGCCGCGGCACGCTCGTCCTCGTCTCTCATGATATCGAGCAAATCAGGGCCTTATGCGACCGAGTGGTCTGGGTGGATGATGGGGGGGTCCGTGCAAGCGGCGAGGCGGCAAAGGTTCTCCGCCTCTATAACGATGCGACCGAATGCGAGGAGGACGACGGTATCCGCTTTCGCCTGGATGCCAAGTCCCGCGCAGCACTATCTCCAGCCGCCGCGAGCCGATGGCAAAGAAAATGGTGGATCCGTTAGCAGGGCATGGCGGATTTTGACGAAATCCGGTGCGACCAGTAAAAAATGCGACGCGGGGTCGGGGGCGGGTTATATTCCACGAGTGAAGGATCCTCGCTCCATTCTCATTACCGGCGCAAGCAGCGGCATAGGCGCCGCCTTGGCACGCGCCTACGCCGCGCCACGAACCCATCTAGCGCTTTGTGGCCGAGATAGTGCCCGGCTCGCCGCAGTGGCCAATCTATGCCGCGAGCGCGGCGCCGCGGTGATCGAGGCTTGCCTCGATGTAACCGCGGCGCCGGCGGTCGCCGCTTGGATCGACAGCGCCGACCGCGCCTCGCCGCTCGAGCTGGTGATCGCGAATGCCGGAGTTCAGGGCGGGCTGTGGCGAGACGGTGCTGGCGAGACGCTCGGCGAAATACACCGTGCGATGGACGTCAATTTCGGCGGCGTTTCGAACACGATCCATCCGGCGCTTCAATCGATGCGCCGTCGGGGGCGAGGTCAGGTAGCACTGATCGCCTCGTTGGCGGCCCTGCGCGGGATCCCCTTCTCGCCAGCCTACTGCGCGAGCAAGGCAGCGGTTAGGATCTACGGCGAAGCACTCCGGGGCTGGCTGAGGCCGGAGGGGATCGACGTCTCGGTGGTTTTGCCGGGGTTTGTCGCAACGCGTTTGTCCCAGACGGTTCGCGGGCCCAAGCCGCTAATGCTATCGTCCGAGCGTGCCGCCAAGATCATTCGGCGCGGCCTGGCAAGAGGACGTCGCCAGATTGCCTTTCCCTATGCGCTCTATCTCGGCACGCAGCTGACGCGCGTGCTCCCGTCCGGTTTGGTCGACCTCGTCTTGCGCCGCCTCGCTGTCGATATTGGCCCATACGCGTAATTATGTCGCCGCCAAAATTACGCCAATATCGATGGCTCTCAGTGTGATCGGTTCAGCAAATCGCCATCCTTGCGCAAAGTTCTAAAGCAAGTTATCTCCAAATAACGGCAATCCAGTTCACTTAACTAGACTGGGTTTCTGAGGGCGAATGCTTTTCCTCCAATTACGGAAGGCGCGTTCCACCGCGTCGCCTGGTCTGCTCATCCTGCGCCAAGAGAGATACCGTCGCCGCCGGTCACTGAACACCCGCGGCTCCCTGAAGGGGAGCAAAGCGATCTGGATTGCGCCGCGCCGAGCTCCGTACACGCCGTCCAATAGAACACTCCAGACTCGATCCATTGGCGACAACGGATGAACGGGATAACCGAGCCTGCGCTGCTCCGCTCCCGCCAGCCAGGAGAATCGTACGAGCCGGTGCAGCGGCCATGACTGCGCTCTCGCCAAGGGATCGAATGATGGATCCTTGGGTACCGGCCGCCAATGCACCCTCTCTCCGTTCGTTCGCCCAAAACTCGATGACCCAAACACCGGGATTTCATCAATCCGGTTGAAGGGGTAGAGCACCGGGTCGAGTCCAAGGAAGACGAGGATTCGCGACACCTCGCGGTCCGGATCGGCTGTTAGATCTTCAAACCGAACTAGGTGGCAGCGAGGGCCGTCAATACTCGCCAGATAAGATAGGATGCGGCGGACCGACTGGCGCCAGGCCAGTATGGCCTCTTCATACGGCCAGCCGAAGCTCCTACGCCCGGACTCGACCGTCGCCGGCCCGTTCCGTACCACTACCAGCACCCGCGCATCCGGAAACAGGATGGTCGCGGTCGCCATTCCTTCGGTCGTGGGAGAGCGCAGCACCAGATGGAGATCGCCGACCGGATCCCCTTCTTCCAGGCCAGGGTACGCAAAGCGTAGCAGCGCCGTGCCGATATACATTGCCAAGCTGGATGGCCCGCCCAGGCGCTCAAACCACCAATCGTCCCAGCTGTCAGCAACCGATCGGCAAAACGTTAGTAATGTATCACTGTTGGCGAGAAAAAAATCCTCCGGAACCTTGGACCTCCGACACTGCGGATGCAGCGAGAGCAGGTTTTCCAGGTAGTTCGATCCGCTTCGGGGGCACGCGGACAACAGTATTATTGGGTTCAGCCGATGAGAGTTGTTGCGATCCGGGAATCTATTTTCAGGTCGCTCGCGATCGTTCGCCGGGCGAGCCGCAGCGGCGGGAGGGTACTGCCCTGCTGACATTTGCTCCTCAAATCGCGGATAGCGCTGACGACTCTAGCGAGCGCTTCGCCACAACTCGCTTAGGCTGTTGGCCAACCCGTACCTCGCAGTTCGGTGATACGGCGAGCCCTCCGGCAACATCCCCATCACCCGATCATGCGCTGCGGCTAAATTATGATACGGGATGCCGGGAAACAGATGGTGCATGGCATGAAACCGCAGCCCGACCGGCGCCCACAGCGGTACGACCCAGGATCGCCGCGGATAGCTCAACGTATCGAGCAACTGCTGGGTTTTCGTCAGTGGATCGCCCGCCGAGCGATAGCGGTGCGCTGCCAACGTACGCAGGCTGTTCAGGAACATGCCAGCGCTGCTGATCAGATACAGCTGCACCAACAGCTCCGCGCCTATCAACCCTGCCGCTAGGCCAGCCGCGATTGCTAGGAGATAAGCGAAGACGCTAACTTCCTGCATGCGCCAGCCGCGTGCTTCCTGCCGCGACGGCGGGTCACGACGGTAACGCGGCTCGACGACCAGTGAAGAGGCATAGATTGCGACCCATTCTCGAACGCTTCCGCTAAACCAGGAGAGCGGCCCGAGCAGTCCGAATCTCAGCGTGCCCGCCGGCATCGCAAGAAAGCTGGAGAGGACGAACATCACTATGTCGATACGATTGCCGGGGCACCCCCAGGGTCTGTATTCCCCGTCTTTCATGGTGCCGTAGGCGTGGCGCGTGTGATGGTCGCGGTGCGAGCCGTAGAGAAAGCTCGGTACCAGCAAGGGGATGCCGCAGAGCAAATTCCACGCGAAATGGAACCCGGGGACGCGGCCTGGCGATAGGTGAGCGAGTTCGTGGATGAACACGACGGCCCGATACAGGCAGACCACTGCAACCACGGCGCCGATAGGCTTGAGGGGATTGTTCAGCGGCAGGAGCGCACTAGCCGCAAACGAAGCGTAAAAGCAGGTGATCGAGGCGAGGAAGTCGATCCAATAAAAGGCGGGTCTGGGAGCCATCAAGTCGCCAAGCGCTTGCCGCAGCTGCCTGATTGGCAGCTCGTCCTCGTTGGCCCTGGTCTGCTTCCAAGACGCAGTCGACACCATGGGAGCTCCCTGAGCTTCAGAAGCCGTCACCGAAGGGCGTAGCCGAAATCAAGATCTCCTCATTCGTCGGGCCGGGAAGAGCAGGGCGCAAGTCACTTCTCGGACTCTCGGTTTGCCGATACGGCCGACCCTAAATAATATAGGTTGAAGCAGCAGTTCGGCGCCTGACGCATCTTCAGGCTCACCGCATTTTGCTCCGATGACGACGAATAACCCTCGCATGCCTTTGCCCACTTCCGACCCGCCGGACGCCGCCGATGCCGGTCCCGCGCCCAAGGGGACGCCGACAAAGGGTAGCCGTATTACGGTGACCGCGCTCCGCGACTGGCGCGACCGCATTCGCTTTGTCGACCTGCCCTATCGACTCCATGGCAATGATCCAAGCTGGGTTCCGCCGCTGCGTCGCGACATGTACCGGTTGCTCGATCGGCGTCGGAACCCGTTCTTCGATCATGGCGAAGCCTGTTTTTGGCTGGCATGGCGCGACGGCACACCGGTTGGCCGCATAAGTGCGCAGATTAATCACCTGCATCTCGAGACCCACCGCGACGAGACCGGCAATTTCGGCTTGCTCGAAGCAGTGGATGATCAGGCTGTTTTTGCTGCTTTGCAAGGCGTCGCCGAAAACTGGCTGCGGGAGCGTGGGATGCGCCGCATCCTTGGCCCTTACAGCTTGTCCATGAACGACGACATAGGTGTCCTTGTTTCTGGTTTCGACAGCCCGCCGATGGTCGGAATGCCCTATACGCCGCCCTATTACGCGGATCGCCTCGTCGCCGAAGGCTACATTAAAGCCAAGGATCTGCATGCACTTCGGCTCACACTTGCTGATGTCGTAACGCGGCATCTCGACCAGTTAGAACGCGTCACTGCTCGGCTGCGCGCGGACGGACGGATCGCCGTCCGCTCTCT
>Ga0182034_10000646_pt1 | contig 16106 bp, 5 predicted proteins | sample flu12Cox44000172_FD_125972 | JGI IMG/M metagenome (GOLD analysis project Ga0182034, IMG submission 125972) | Lab enrichment of tropical soil microbial communities from Luquillo Experimental Forest, Puerto Rico - flux4day.12C.oxic.44.000.172 | ecosystem: Environmental > Terrestrial > Soil >... | reverse complement strand
GGCGGGTTGCGGCCAACGTGGCGAAGCTGCGAGAGCTTATGCGTGAGGCGTGAGGCGCGATTGCGAGTACCCGCTCAAATGGCTGGATCACCGGTCTCCAAAACCATCGATTTCCCGTTTGAAATCAATTGACATTCTGAAAAAGCTGCGAAATTCGACCCATTATCGATCAATAGGTTAGTCCCTGATTCAGAATGCCATCCAATGGCGCCGCAGTGACTCCCATTACTCGTGGGCGGGCGGACTGCTGCGTGCTCAATTTCGCGTTAGATTTTCACCAATCCACTTTTCTCCAACACCGTGACAACCCTATCATAATACACGCTGGGCCTTGTGCCGTCATTGTCGTCGCCCCGCGGCACATATATGACCATACCCTGTCGCGCCCGCGTAAGCAGCACGCGATACGCATTCGACAAATAAGCCCGCTGAAAGCGGTCATTGACGTTCTGCCAGACAGTTCCGCGGAATTTATGATGCGACCAGTGCCCATCACTCCAGCGTAGGTCAGCATCCCAGCACACGCCAACCCAATCGAGTTCAAGACCTTGAATATCGAATTCGGTGGCTGGGTTTTCGAGGTAGTAGGAAGAACGAACGTCGGACTTGTTGTTCAAGAACCAATAGACCGCATCGATTTTCTCGTGAACGTTTATGCCCTCAGGCTTGAGGCGCGAGGCGCCCGAGGACGCGATAAGTCCGAAACGCTCAGAACCGCGCGCCCGAGTGCGCAACCAGGCTTTAGCGTGCGCGAGGTCGCGTGTGAGGACGATCGGATACCTGTCTTGGATCGACGCGTAGAGAGAACGTGCGGCGTCGATTTCGCCGGCGATGAGGGCGCTAACGAATTCTGATAGCTTCTCGGCGCGGAACGAGCGCACGGAGACGGCAAGGTGAAGATCGGTCAGCGATTGATGCTGAAGGCCGGCCAACATGGCAGGCAAATCCTGGTCCCAATGGTAATCGCGGTGGGTGAGTTGGGGTGAAACGTAAATCTTCCAGTGTCCAAACCGCTTCTTTAGGGCAGCGAACCATTCGGTGAGACCGGCTTCGCCGGCATTGATTTCTTGACCACCGCCCACGAGGCAAACGATCGTGCACCAATCCGTATGGCGATCCATAACGCTGATCAGGAACTCTGGTTCCGACTGATCAAAATTTGGAACGCGCTTGCGCTGAACCATAAAGTTGACCGCTTTGTCTTTGTCCCAGGCGCGTTGCGCCTCATCGAACACGGCAACCCGCTCGATGGGTGCCTTCGTGCTTTGCAAATTCGCATCGCGAAAGTGGTGAATGTTCTGGACGAAGCTCTTCACTTTGCGGGCCGTATTAGTCTTGGTGATCGGCTGGCCAAGCTCTTTCGCCTTAGCCTGTTCGTCGCGTGCCAGGGCCTCCCGGAGTACGTCAACGAGCGGGCCATTCCCGGAGAGAAACACCGCGTGTTCCTCTTCGTGGGCCTTTGTGCGGTGCGTGACGAGGTTCAGCCCTGCTAGCGTCTTTCCGGCGCCCGGCACGCCGGTCACAAAGCAAATCGCTTTGGTCCGTTTAGCCTTCGCCCCTTCGATGATCTTCTCAAGGCAGGAGGTGGTTTCGCTGAGGTTCTTGGCCCCTGCATCCGAGCGTGTGATCTCTTCAACGCGGTGCCCCCGGTAGAGCGCTTGGGCAGCTTCGATGATGGTGGGGGTTGGTTTGTAACCGCTGGCGGCCCATTGTTCGGGATCGAAAGCGTCTTGCTTGGGTGTCTTTGCCAACACGGCCTGCATCGCAGCCGTAAGATTGTGCTCATTCGACAAGAGCGGTTTTGAAACGCCATCGGGCGACCATCGCAGGTCGAAGCGGGCATGATCCGCTTTGGTCGCGACCAGAATTGGCACAAGTCGCAGAGCGTGACTCCCCGCATGGAAATTCTTCAGGTCAAGCGCGTAGTCCATCACTTGATCGATGGCGCCCGCGTCGTAGTGCTCGGTCCCCATCTTGAATTCAATGACGAAGACGACGCCCTGATGAATCACAATGACATCGACACGCTTGCCCATGCGTGGGATGGCGAACTCAAGCGCAATCCACCCGGCGCCGATTGGTCCAAGCTCCTTCTGTAGAAGCGCGATTTGCTCTATCCAGGCGTTCCGCTGAAGCGGATCGAGATCGTGCGCGTGCTGGGCTGCGAGGTGTCCAAGGATCGTCTCTGGGAGGGCCTTCAGAAACGCGGGGATCGTAGCGGCGTAGTAGCATTGTTTCATCGGCGCTCACTAACACCAACCTGAGACGATCCCCAATCGTCGTCTCGGCTGGTCCAGTCGGCGGTGACCTGTCAACAACAACACCGACCGTCGGCGGTGGTGAAGCTCCTTTCACCACGAGTCGGCAAAAGTTCGACCCCTCACATGAAGGGTCGCACTTTCGATACGCCAATTGCGTTGTCTGTCCTGTTTGAGCAAATTATTGGCGCGAAAAGTCAACTGAATTTGAGAGTGACCGCTGTTTTATAAGCTGGCTGATGTCGGAGGTGTGGACCGGTAGGCCCGCGCAGCCTTGAAATAGCCGAGATTCCGGCTTCTTTGCCTTCAAGTGCGTTGATGGGTGTACGTAGGGGGTAGCGTCGTGATGGCTGCGGCGCGATTTCATTATCCTGGGATCGCAGTTCTTGTAGTCGTGGGTGGCATCACGGCTGCGCTTCTGATTTTGCAAAGTGTGAACCATAGAGAAACGGCAACGGCATCGCTGTCAGCTCCGTCTGTCGCTCCATCATTGCCCCCTGTCCCTCAGACGCCTCCTGCGCACGCCTAACGGCGCTTATGACAATGAAGGCGAACGAGGTTGCAGAACTCGTAAAGCAGAAAATAGAAAATCTGCGCCCCAAGTTACTTGATTTGAGCAGGCGCAATCCTTTGATTGCGACGAAGCTAAGTCCACGCTCTAATTCGCACATCCGGGCAGTAGACGAGCTTCCGGATATATTGTTCTACAAGCTTAACAACGCCCAGGCTATGCGTCTGGTCCCGCTGCCCGCGATCGACGACGATCCACGGGACGAGCAGACTCGCGGATTCAGGGAAGCTTTGATCAATGCGCGGCTCACGGACGAAAAATACCTCTCCGAGATGAGCTCAGTTGATCGGGATGCAGATGACTATATTGACCGCACGCGACAAATAGAGCGCTCACTTAAGGATCGGGTCCGGACGACGCTGGGGCTGCCCCCGCGGGCTGAGAAGCAAGAAGTGAACCTCATCCATCATGCGAAAATAAACGGTATCACGCCCTCTTATGAGCTTCCGACACCTAACGAAGAACATACCGAGGCCCGCCACATCGATAACGACATCCAGACACTACTGCTGCCGAATGATCTTGAACGCAAGCTGAACGCTATTCTCTCTAAATGCCGGACCTGGGTGCAGGAGACTGGCATCAATGTGTTGCATGTGGCTTACGGGTTCCTGGAATGGTCCGACGGCATTCAGACCGAAACGTCCTTTGCGCCGTTGATTTTGTGCGAAGCGCGGATCGAAAAGCGGCGCACGCTGCAAGGCGTGGAGTTCTACATCTCCGGAACAGGCGAGGACCCGGCAATCAACGCCGTGCTGACTGAAAAGCTCCGACTAGATTTTGGGGTGGAGCTACCACCGTTCGCCAGCGCGTCAGTCGAGCAATACTTTTCAGAAGTTGCGAAGATAACTCCCAGGAACCTAACTTGGCGCGTCCGCCGACAGGTTGCCATTGGCGTCTTCCCATCGGCGCGGATGGCGATGTATCACGACCTTGATCCGGATCAAGCAGGTTTTCCCAAAAACGAGATCGTGCAGTCCCTCCTGGGCGGCAGCAACGCGGATAGTGCGCCGCCCTTTGCCGACGAATACGAAGTTGATCATCCGGACATCGAGAGCAAGGTCCCTTGCCTTATCATGGATGCCGACTCGTCCCAATTCAGCACACTCGTCGATATCGCCAATGGCAAGAACCTCGCTGTCGAAGGGCCACCCGGCACTGGCAAATCGCAGACGATTGTGAATGCGATCGCCGCGGCTCTGACCGAAGGCAAAAAGATTTTGTTTGTCGCTGAGAAGCTTGCTGCTTTGAATGTCGTTAAGTCGCGTCTCGAGGCAGCGGGTCTTGGGGAATTCTTGCTTCCTCTGCAAGCCGAAAGATCGACCAGAGAGCAGGTCATGGCGTCTGTGCGCGAGCGCACGGAGATGCAAAGCGGTCCGGCCGTTCGCGACTATGAGGCCAAACTCAAAGAGTATCGGCAGATAAGGCAGGAGCTCGCCAAATATATCGACCTCATGTCACGTCCCTTCGCAGAGTCCGGCCTAACCATCCACGAGATTATCGGTAAAAGCATCGCGACTAACTCTAGCCTTGCCGGTGTGCCGGTGGAAGTTCTGGAAAAATGCAAGGTGCCTCAATCCTTGCTGACGGTCTCCGGTCTTGCGCTGCTTCGCCAGCTCGGATCACGAGTTACGGAGGCGCATCGGGAGTCGGCTGGGGCGCAGGCGCATTGGAAGGCCACCGCACTTCTACACCCGGAGCGTTTCACCATCGAGGAGGCGTGCGAACTGGCGGGGCGCGCAAGCCGTGCGTCTTCCTCGGTTGCGGATGCCCGCGACAGTCTCGCCCATGCCGGCCTCCCCACGCAGGCCACAAGCGGAGAACTCTCGCAAATCGATGTCGAGTTGGAACAAGCTCAACGCCACATCGAAACTCACGGGCCTAAGCTTCTGATCGAGCTACTTCATGGCGATAATGCGCAGACGGCCCAACGTTTCATCGAACGTTGCGAAGCCCATCAGCGGAAGCGTGAGGAGGTCTTGCAAGTCCTAGCTATAAACCCCGACGCTGATTGCATTGAACTGATCAGCAGAGCCGAGGAGATATGCGAACGGTTTAGTCTCAATACAATTGACCTGGGCACTCTTGCTGAAGAGCTGGAAAGCAAGCGGAAATCTATCGAGACGGCGCGATTGGTCTCGTCTGTGCTTGCGCCCCTAGTCACCAGCCGGCCGGAGAGCAGCGGCTGGTTCCTAAATGATATTGCGACGGCTTATGCTTTAGTCAAAGAAGCTGGTCAGGACGCCGTGCTCAGTCGAAATACCCGCACAGGCGAGCAGGACGCACCTCATCTTCTCCAAGAGCTATGTGGCCAAGGAAGAAAGCTCCAAGCCGAAAAAACAGAGCTTGCTGGCAGAGTCTCATTCGCGTCGGAAGTTTCGGTAGAAGCGCTTTCAGAAAGCGCCTCGACTATCCGTGCCGCCGGCATATTTAGAATTTTTTCGCGACGATACCATAGAGCAAAACGGCTGTTCCTTTCGATCGCGCGCGCCCCAAAGTTTGAGAGGCAAGAAGCCCTCGACACGCTTGAAGCACTCATCTCATTCCGCAAGCGAGAATCCGAATTCACCCATCATCCTTATGTTATGGCCGCTTTTGGGATTCATTTTAGGGGAGTTGAAACCGAGTTCGAACGGTTCGAGCGACTAGCAAGGTTTTATACAACGATCGAATCCCACTTTAGCTCGCCTGATAAGAAGAGCTTGCGCGCATTTCTCCGCGAGGCAAATGTCGCAGAACTCGGCCTAATCCCAGCGATTCGTCCCATTCAGGTAGTAATCACTTATGATTCGTTGCAGGAACGCATCCGGGCCGCGGAAGCTCAAATCAAGAAACTCGACGAAGCGATCACCACGCTCGTATCCTGTGTGCATATTTTTGTCGATGCCAAATCTGTCGAACCAAGCGAGCTTGGTCGCTTGATTGACACGACGCGCGCGCTTTTGGATGAGGAAGCTGCGCTGGATGAATATAACGAAGCCCGTATCATTCTGGCTGGCAAGTTCAATGGTTCACGGACCTTATGTGCCAGCGTGGATGATGTCGTTCGCTGGGCCATCGCGGCGCAGCGTTTAGACAAGCTGCTTTCGGGCATTTTGGCGGAACATAAGGCTAGTCACGCCCGAAGTCTGATCGATCAGGTCCTCAAAGCCGAGCAGAGTGCACAAGAAATCCTCGAAAGAATGTCGGCGACTGCCAAAATCAGCGTCAGGCATTTTACCGACAGCTGCGGCTCATGGCGCGACATTGCGCAGAGGCTCGATCGCGCGGCCGGCGACCCCGAAGGTCTCTTCAGTCATGCTGTCTTTGCCACCGCGTTGGAGGAGGTCGGGTTGCAAGGCCTGCTTCCACTCGTTGAGTACCGGCTGAAGAGCGCCGCAAGTCTTGAGGAGCTGGCCAATCAATTCCAGGCGGTTGCCGCCCGCCAACTGGCCAAGGCCGTCTATGCGAGCGCCGGGACCGAGCTCTCAAAGTATCGCGGTAGCAAGCTGGACGAGCTGCGTGCAGCGCTCGCCGAAAAGGACCGCGACATCATCCGGCTTTCACGAAGACAGTTGCGAACTAAGGTATTCGCGTCCGCGCAGCCGCCACACGGCAACGGTTTGGGTCGCAAATCGACCTGGACCGAACTGGCGCTGATCGAGAATGAGATCAGTAAAAAGCAACGATTCATTTCGGTTCGCGATCTTACGCAAAGAGCCGGGCGTGCTCTGCTTGAGCTCAAGCCTTGCTGGATGATGTCGCCACTGGCGGTCGCCCAATATGTCCCCAAAGGGTCCATTCATTTCGATCTCTGCATCATTGACGAGGCGTCACAAATGCCTCCGGAATCTGCCATCGGCGCATTGCTGAGGTGCGGCCAGGCGGTCGTGGTCGGGGATACGAACCAGCTCCCGCCGAGCAACTTTTTCAAGACTCTTATCGATGACGACGAAGCGGACGAGGACGAAACCGTCCTCAATGAATCAATTTTGGAAATGGCTAACGGAACCTTTCGGCCCGCGCGCAGGTTGCGCTGGCATTACAGGTCGCGCCACTCCGGCTTGATCAGATTCTCTAACAGGCTCGTTTACGACGATGATCTGATCGTCTTTCCGTCGGCCACCGAATCGATGTCGAGAATGGGCGTCGAGTTCAGGCACGTGGCCGGACGGTACAAGGCAGGCACCAATCCGATCGAAGCCAAGGCCGTCGTGGAGGCAGCATTTGAGTTCATGCGGACCGATCCAGACCGCTCCCTTGGGATCGTCACCCTAAATCAAAAGCAGCGGGATCTGATCAGCGAAGAGTTTGAGTACGCACTTGGAAGTAACCAGCACGCTCTCAAATACATGGAGTCCTGGAAAGAGCGAAATGACGGGCTCGAGGAGTTTTTCGTCAAGAACCTTGAGAACGTCCAGGGCGATGAGCGGGACGTGATTTTCATCGGGACAGTCTACGGCCCGGAAGAGCCCGGCGGGCGCGTGATGCAGCGATTTGGCCCGATCAACGGCATCGCGGGTAAGCGTCGACTCAACGTTCTATTCACGCGGGCAAAGCAAAAGATCATCACTTTTTCCTCGATGACTGCCTCGGACGTAACGGCCGAGGAGCACAGTAATGCCGGCGCCTATCTACTCAAGCGCTGGCTTGAATATAGCGCAACTGGCCTGCTGGAGAGCGGCGAGCATACAGAACGTGAACCCGACTCCGATTTCGAAGTTTTTGTCATGAATCAAATCAGCGCAATGGGCTGCGAACCCGTGCCCCAGGTTGGCGTGGCCGGATATTTTGTGGACATCGGCGTACGCCATCGGGACTGGCCCTATGGATTCGTGCTTGGTGTCGAATGCGATGGTGCAACCTACCACTCCGCCAAGAGTGCACGAGACCGGGATCGGTTGAGGCAAGAGGTCCTTGAAGGCCTCGGCTGGCGCTTACACAGGATTTGGTCCACGGACTGGTTCAACAATCCAAGTCGCGAAGCTGATAGGCTCCGCGCAATTATCGCTTCACGCCTGGAAGAGCTGAAACGGCGTGAATTCGAGTATTCAACGCCTGCGTCGCGTGAGCCGAAGAGCCCGGAAGTCGCTCCGGCCCCAACTGAAGCTGTCGTCCTGCCTTTGGTTAAGGAGGAGACGCCGTCTGCCCCGCAGCCCGCTGCTGCCAGCCAAGACGTGAGAATTAGGGATAGTGATCTCGGTATCGGCGTCGGCGACACGGTCCGCGTGAAATACCTCACAGACGATCAGAAGGCCTTACAGATAACGATAAGTAAGACCAAATCCGATCCGTCAGCCGGGGTCATCTATTATGAAAATCCTATTGCGAAGGCCCTACTGGGCGCAGAGGTAGGAGATGAAGTGGAGGTCCTTGTCGGGAGCTACGTCAAGCCCGCGGTCGTGGAACGCATTATAAAGGGCGCAGTAGGCGCGTAGAGATTAGGCGCGGGCTTTGTACAAGCTCGCAGTGTCCCAAGGTCTAATGACTCTTAAGCTGTCTCGTCCTGTCCTGATCGTTCGCACAGAGCGCCAAGCCGCGACAATGCATTGACTGCGTATGCACACCTTCAACCAGAGGATTCTCGCCGAGGACCTCGTTCGGGTTCGCCGGCCGGATGAGCGAGAGCGCTATGCCGCGGCGCAGCGCCAGGCGCGCATTGATCCCAACCCTCATCAGATTGACGCAGTTATTTTTGCGCTTCGGCGTCTGCGCGAAGGCGGTTGCATTCTTGCGGACGAGGTTGGCCTGGGTAAGACGATCGAGGCCGGCTTGGTTATCGCTCAAAGTCGCGCTGAGGGCGCGCAGCGTATCCTATTGATCGTGCCGAAGTCGCTCATCGGGCAGTGGCAGAACGAGCTTCTAAACCTGTTCGGCATTCAGGCCCGAGAGAACGAGACGAGTTTCTTCGCTCCCGGCGTGTATCTGGTCGGCCGGGAATTCGCCGGCAGTGAGCGAGGCGCAACGCCGCTCGACGCCGCTCCTCAGTTCGATCTCGCCGTGATTGACGAAGCGCACGAGATCTTCGCCGGTTTGCATAAAAGATACGGACGCGACGGTATCTACGACGAAACCTCGGACGAAGCCATGATGGCGCATCGTGTGCGCGGGTTTTTAAGGTCGACGCCAGTCCTGCTGCTCACGGCCACGCCGATGCAGAACTCGCTCGCTGAATTATGGGGCTTGGTTCAATACGTCGAGCCAACGGGCACGCTACTTGGGGACATCGCGACGTTCCGCAAGGTGTTCTGTTCTGAGGACGACCGAACGTTGATTCCCGGCCAGGAACACGAGCTCAAGCGTCGTCTCGCAATGGTCCAGCGGAGGACCCTGCGGCGCCAGGCCCAGGAATTTCTCGACCGGCCCTTCACGCAACGACGTTGCAGACTGTACGAATATGCGATGAGCGACGCCGAGCGTTCGCTCTACGACGATGTGACCGAATATCTTCTTGAGCCGTCCCTGTTCGCATTCGCAGGTCGGCAACGGCGGCTTTTGCTGATCGGATTTCATCGGCGCATGGCATCCTCTATATCCGCTCTGGCCGCGAGCTTGGAGAATGTCGCTGCGCGTCTGCGTCGGCTGCAGCAGGGATTAGGCGCCGCCGATGATGTCGTCAACGTGCTTCGTGACCTTGAGGATGAAGACGAAATCGAAGACTCTTCCGACGAGCCGAGCCTACCCATCGATCGCGAGGCTCTTGCCGCAGAGCTCGCTCAAGTTGAGAGTTTCATCAGCCGCGCGCGATCGCTCCCGAACGACGCGAAGGCCCGTTCTTTCCAAGAAGCCATCAAGGTCATTTTTGATCTTGCGCGGAACGGACGCGGCAGCGGCAAGGCTGTCGTGTTCACGGAGTCCATCACGACGCAGGAATACTTGCTGAAGCTGTTACGCGACATTGGGCTTGAAGATGAGGAAATTACCCTTTTCCGCGGAGCCAACGATCACGAGCGCGCGCAGCAGGCATTCGCGCGATGGAAAGATGAGCAAGACGTACGGTTTCCACCGGGAACCAAGCCGAGCCGTGAGGTTGCTCTGCGGCTCGCTCTCGTGCACGAGTTCCGCACGCGTTCTAGGGTCCTGGTGTGCACGGAAGCCGGTGCAAAAGGACTGAACCTGCAGTTCTGTGACACGGTCATCAACTACGATCTGCCATGGAATCCGCAGCGCATCGAGCAGCGCATCGGGCGTTGCCATCGGTACAGCCAGAAGCGCGACGTCACCGTGGTCAACTTCATCGCTAACGACAACGAGGCCCATAGGCTCACCTTCGAGATTCTGAGCCAGAAGCTCGATTTGTTCGGCAGGGTGCTCGACGCGTCGGACCACGTCTTGCACGAACCCCGGACCGAGGCTCCGGAACTTATGGTGTCGGCGCTTTCAGTTGAGTTCGAGAACGATCTCCGAAACATCTACAGCCGCTCTCGTTCGCTCGACGAGGTCACGCGTGAAATCGCCGCTCTCCGCGACAAGATTTCGGAGCGACGGGAGGCTTTCGAGAAGGAGTATGAGCGGACGTCCCAAATTATCGAGTCGCGATTTGATGAGAACGTCCGCAGGGTATTTAAGAGGCTGCGCGAGGAATTGCCTGGAAGCCTCGCTGGCCTCGATAACGATATCGCCGACCTTGTTGAGGGATACCTCAACGCACGCGGAGTTAAGTATGGGCGTTCGGACGGGGCCGGCCGAGTGGTTTTCGACATCGCCCCGGACGCGGTCTTGCCCGCTGAAGTCGGGGAGGGGCGGCGGTTCGCGACTGGAGACGCGCGCGGCTTGACGGACGCCGAGTCTTTGAATCTTGCCCATCCGCTCGTCCGCGCCGCGATTGCTCATGCCCGAGCGTCGGGTGGCGATGGCACGGTGACGCTGCGCCTCCCCGCAGGCTCGTCGCCGGAGCTTTTGGCTTTGGCTGGCAAAGCTGGCGTCATTCGCGTGGTGATGGTTGATTACGCGGGGTTTGAACCTGTTCAGCGGCTCGTGGCGGCGGCGGTGGTCGACGGCGCTCCGATCGATCCCTCGCTGGCCGCGCAAGTTATGCGCCTGAAGGCGACCGAAGAGCCGACCCCGGACGCTCAAGTGGATACGCAATGGCTCGATGATGCGGTCGACGAGGCCGTGTTCGTGGACCAGCGACAGGTGGAGAGGGGCGAACAAAAACATTTCGAGCAGGCGATCGGCCAGCTTGAACGCTTCGTCGAAGACAAAATCCTGGTGTGCCGCCGCGAGCGCGCCAGCATCGCCGAAAAGCTGCGGGCTGCGCGGACGCGGCGTGACGAAATTGTCGGTTCCAGTGCCCGAGAGCGCGTCGAGGCGGAGATCGTTCGGCTGGCCACGAAGGATGAGAGTCTTGACCGTCGTATCGCCGCATTGGAATCCAGGGAGGACGAGGTTTACAGAAAATGGCGCGACGAATATCACGAACTTCGTTACCGGGCGCCGACCGTGCTCCGGCTATTCCAGTCGGCATTCCACATCCTCGCACCGAATCCGGAGACGTTGTGCTGAGGCTTCTACACACCGCCGATTGGCATCTCGGGCGTCGCTTTCCATCGTTCCCGGAAGAGGGCCAGAAGAAGTTGTCACGCGCGCGCATGGATGTAGTTGGCACTATCCTGGACGTCGCGAGGCGCAACGCCGTAAATGCGGTCCTCTGCGTTGGTGATATCTTCGACGATCCTGATCCCAGCCCAGATTTCTGGGAGGGGCTGGCAAGGACGTTCCAGGCGCACGCCGGCCCGCACCCGCCCGTCTTTCTCATTCCCGGCAATCATGACCCGTTGACACCGGAGTCGGTATGGGCGCCCGGCCACCCCTTTCGGGCGAAGCTCCCGCAATGGGTGCATGTCGTCGACCGCGATGATTTTGCGTATGAGATTTCTCCGCAAGCGGTGTTGTACGCGCGGCCGTGCCGGTCAAAGGCAGGGGAGAACGATCTCGCAATGGCGCTTCCGGCGCGCGAGCCCGGCGACGAACGGCTGCGAATCGGTTGCGTGCACGGCTGCACATTCGACATCGAGGGGTATCAAACGAACTTTCCCATTCGGCGGGATGCAGGCGTTCAACGGGGGTTGGACTACCTCGCGATCGGCGACACCCATTCGTTCCGTGACGTTACCGAGAATTTGGCCGTGCCGACGGTATATCCCGGCGCTCCCGAGCCCACGAGCTTCGACGACGAGGGCGCAGGCCGGGTCGCGCTCGTGGCCCTGTTCAGGCGCGGCCTTCGCCCGCGCGTTGACGCCGAGACAGTGGCTTTTTGGCGGTGGATTGACGTGCGCTGCCGCGACATGAACGAACTGCGCAATTTGTTGACCAGGCCGGACCTCGATCGTCATGTCGTCCGGTTGCATCTTGACATGACCGTATCTCTTTCGGAGGAAAGCGAGATCGAGCGGATACTGCGCGATCTTCGCGGGACCGACGCGACGCACGGCCGTGTTGGCGTCCTTTTGGAGGACCTAGAGAATCTGCGATTGCAGGTCGGGTCTGGGAATGCCTTTCCCGAGAACCTTCCGCCAGTCCTTAAGGACACGGTTGCGCGTCTTGACCGGCTCGTCGCTGAGTCGATCGGCGAAACCGAGAAGTCGAAGGCAACCCGAGCACTGGCGCATCTGTACAAGCTGCTGCAGAGCCACGAAGCGATCGGCGGGCGCGACGTATGAGGCTCCACAAACTGCGCATTACCAGTTTCGCTGCGATTGAAAGCGTCGAGGTCGAGTTCGGTCCGGGGCTCAATGTCCTTTACGGGCCGAACGATCTTGGCAAGTCGACCGTGGTCGCCGCGATCCGCCTCGGGTTGCTGCTGCCTCACTCATCGACTTATTGCGATCAGTATGTCGGTTGGACGGGAGGGGGCGACCCCGCTGTCGAGATAACCTTTGAGACCGAAGCGCAACGAATCTGGCGGGTGAGCAAGCAGTTCGGTAAGCCCGGCTTATCGGTGCTGCACCAATCGAGGGATGGCCGGGCCTTCGATGAAATTGAGCGGGGAAGAAAGGTGGACGGGAGGCTGAGGGAGATCCTGCGTTGGGGCATATCGGAGCCGGGCGGCACGGGCGGCACTAAGGGGCTTCCGACAAGTTTCCTCGCCACGGCTCTCTTATCGCCACAAGAGGACGTGGGCGCCGTGCTTCGCGACAGCTTGCAAGGTGATTCGACGACTAGTGGAAAAGAACAGATCGCGGCGGCGCTGCAGGCTGTCGCTCAGGACCCGTTGTTTGTGGCGTTGCTGAAAGAAACCCAGGCGCGTCGGGACGATGCTTATACCGACAAAGGCGCGAAGAAGACCGCCAAGGGAAGCGTGTTTAAGGCGGCTGCGGAACGACTGAACGAAACGCGCGACGAAAAGGAGAGGCTTCAAAGGATTGTGGCCGAGTCGGAAAGCACTGAGAACCAGTTGCGGGATCTCACCGACCGACGAACACAAAAACAGGGAGACTTAGCTTCAGCGGCCGAACTGGCAGAGAACCTTGAACGACTTGCCGCGCAGGCTGCCTGTCGCTTGATTGCGGCGGAACAGGTTCAGCTGGCGCAGGAAGATTTACAGCGTGTTCAGAGGATCGGAACGGACACGGAAACGTCGGAGCGTGAAACTGAGGTGCTGGCCAAGAGGATTATCGAGGCCGAGCAGGCGCTGAATGCAGCAAAGGGCTGGCAGAAGGAGGCGGATGCCGCCGTTGAAGTTGCGGAAGAGGCCGCCCGCGCTGAAGGGTCTGATTCAGGTGCTACGAATACAATCGTTCGCCAACAGCTCGAGCTGCGAAAGTCAAGAGCGGACCAGGCAGCGCTCGAAGCGCAGCAACGGATCGATGCCGCCGAAGCAGCGCACAAGCTTGTAGCGGCCGCTAGCGAAGCGGAACATGATCTCCAGGAACAGGAAGCAAAAGCCAGGAACGTCGCGGAAGCTGCTGCGCAATCGACGGCAAAGCTGACAGCAGCCGAGGAGCAACTCCGCAGATGCGACGTGCTTGAGCGGGCTCTTGACGTCCAGGCCGCCGACAAGCGCGTTGCAGAGGCTCAGGCTGACGTCGACAAACGGTCGGACCTTAACGCTCACCTCGAAATCGGCTCCCGCGACCGAGCCGGGCTGGCCTCTCAGCGGGCCGCGATCGCGGTCCCGCCACCTAGCGCGCTCGGCGCCATGCGACAACTTGCGAATGAGCTTGCCGCTGCGCGCGGCGCCCTCGACGTTGGTCTTGTGGTTACCGTGACACCGACGTCACGCTTTGATCTCCGAGTTCGAAAGGACGACGAGGAGGTCGAAGTGGCCTCCGACAGCCAACCAGTTGATATCGAAGCCAGGGCGGAAGTCGAACTCGGGATCGGTGATATCGCTACCGTGCATGTCCGAGGCGGCCGTCGGGAAGCACAGGAGATGGCCAAGAACTTAGAAGATCGCTGGAGCCGAGTGGTGGTGCCGCACCTCGCGGCGGCTGGTGTGATAGACCTCGCCGGACTGGATGTTAAGATCGCGGAAGCGCAAGAGCTGGACTCCGGCATAAGAGCGAAGGACGCAGAATTGGATTTACTGCGCACCCAGCTCGCGGGGCTTGACGGCGCGGCGGAGGCTCTGCGTGAGGCATCAAATCAAGCGGCGGCGTGCCGGGACGCGCTGGGCGACACCACTCTCGATACACTGGTAGGCGATCTCAAGAAACTCGGCATTGATTCGATCTCAGGGTTGCGGAACCGACGACAGCAGCTTTCGCAGGAGGCCGAAACGGTGCGCGGGATCGCCAACCAGGGCGCGAATGACTGCACGCTCGCTGACGAGCGCGTTAGGCAATCGAAACTGGCGTCGGATGCTTCCGTAGCAGGGCGGGACGGCGCCCTGGCGGCGTTTCCGGATGGCGTCGATGCGGCATTAACTGCTGCACGTTCCGCTCTCGCAGCCGCCATGAAGGAGAAAGAAAAGGTTGCTGCAGGGTTCGCCTCTCTGGAGCGCGAAATTGACGCCAGAAAAAAGCACATTAATGCGGCATTGAGCGGTGCGCGTGCAGATGTGGAACAGGCGGCAGCGGGTGTCGAGGCTGCGCAAGGACAAGTGACGACGGCAAGTACCGCCCACGCGAAGGAACATGGGCGGCTCGTCGAATTGCGAAAGCAGCGCGACGCCGAGAATCTGGCCGCGGCCGAGGCGCGGCTCAAGGAGGCTGTCGCCTCTTACGACGCCCTGCCTGTTCCCGGTCGCGTGGTTACCGACGAGGAGGTGAGCACCGCCCGGAACGCTGCTGACGCTATCAGGGTAGAACTCTACGGAATCGAGCGCGAGATCCTGCGGGCGCATGGCGCTCTCGAACAGGTTGGAGGCGCGGTGGCCCGCGAGCGGCTGCGGGATGCAACTGAGGCTTTCGATCTGGCGGCACTCCAGGAAAGGGAAATCGAGTCAGAGTACGAGGCGTGGAAGCTCTTGCTCGAACAGATGAAGGAGGCCGATGCCGCCCAAGCGAGCAACCTCGGGCAGGTGCTCGGCCCCGCAATCGCGCGACGATTCCAGGAATTGACGCGTCGACGCTACGATACCGTGCAACTGACCGCGCAACTAGCCGCGGAAGGAATTATGGTCTCAGGTGCGGTGAGGCCGACGGAGCAGATCTCGGTGGGCACGCGCGAGCAACTGTCTACGTTGTATCGCCTGTCTCTTGCGGAGTATTTAGGCTCGACGATCGTCCTGGACGATCAGCTTGTTCAGAGCGACGATAGCCGCATGGACTGGTTTCGCGCGTTGCTTGCCGAAAAGGCTCGCAATTTCCAGATCCTCGTATTCACGTGTCGGCCGGGCGACTACCTTGCCAAGGGTGCCCTAGTTCCCGAGGGGACCGCTGTCCATGCAGATACCGACGGAGGGTTCGTGCGGGCCGTCGATCTTAGTCGCGCGCTCCATCGTCGTCCGTAAAGTTTTCTCGCGAGCGGCATAATACCCAGCATGCAAGGGAAAACGCTTCGGCGCGCGCCTGGAGCTTCGGAGAAGCGGGGTGCAAATCAAGAGCAACAGGTTCGTCGGGAGCTGCCCCCGGCGTCATTCGCAACGGAAACGGGAACGGGGTGGCTGCATCAGATAATTCATTCGCGTGAAGAGGCGGCAAACAAAGCCCGGTAAAACATAGGTTGTTTCAGCCTTCCGGGCGCGGATAGATAACCTTGGTCTGTGTATTGAGGCGTTGGAGGCTGTCATAACAGGTCAGCGAGATGTAAGGGTTCCGGCCTTTCAAGAGCAGATCGACCTCGCGTTCACCAAAGGTGTCCTTCTCAAAAAACGACAAACTCTTTCGACCTGGGGCCTTGGCGCGTGCCTGATT
>Ga0182034_10000644_pt1 | contig 16146 bp, 15 predicted proteins | sample flu12Cox44000172_FD_125972 | JGI IMG/M metagenome (GOLD analysis project Ga0182034, IMG submission 125972) | Lab enrichment of tropical soil microbial communities from Luquillo Experimental Forest, Puerto Rico - flux4day.12C.oxic.44.000.172 | ecosystem: Environmental > Terrestrial > Soil >... | reverse complement strand
TCGGTGACCGCAACGGGCTGCTGATGGCCGTCGTCGACGACGGCGTGGCCCGGCTGGTCGACAGCCTGTCGGCGGCCAACGTCAGCGAGCTTCCGCTGCGCGAGCGCATCGAGGTCGTCGTCGACACCGCGTGGGGCTGTTACAGCAGTCCGACGTCGATGGCCGCCTTCGAGATCCTGCGAGCCACCCGCGACGGGCCCGGCGCGTCCTCGCGGCGCCACCTGCTCGAAATGAATTCCGCGATCGGCCAACTCGGTCGGCTCATCACCGACGACCCGTCGAAAGCGGGTGTGGCCGATGTCATTTGGGCCACCTTGCGCGGTGTGGTGCTGGCGCAGATGATCACCGGGACCGCCATCGATTGGAGCCGGGAACGACACGCGCTGATCGACATGGTCACCCGTGTGCTGCAGTGACGCTCGAGGCTGCCGCGACACATAAACCACGCACACGACACGCCGCCGAACGTGACCGTGGTTTATGTCTCGGCGAAGGTCCCCGCAGCTGACCTTTCCTCGTGTGCTGCAATGACCTGATGAGCTTTCAAGATGTAGTCGCCGACATCGAAGCGATCAAGCGGGTCAAATACCGGTATCTGCGCGCGCTGGACACCAAGCACTGGGACGAGTTCGCCGACACGCTGACCGAGGACGTCGCCGGTGACTACGGGTCGTCGGTGGGTAAGGAGCTGCACTTCACCAACCGCACCGACCTGGTGGACTACATGCGCTCCGCGTGTGGCCCGTCGGTTGCCACCGAGCATCGGGTGACCCATCCGGAGATCACGGTGACCGGCGATACCGCCTCGGGCACTTGGTATTTGCAGGACCGCGTCATCGTCCCCGAATACAACTTCATGCTGATCGGTGCCGCCTTCTACCACGACCGTTACCGGCGCACCGCGGACGGGTGGCGGATCAGCGCCACCGGCTACGACCGGACTTACGAGGCGACCATGTCGGTCGCGGGCATGGACTTCAAGGTGAGGCCCGGTCGCGCCCTGGCTACTTAGTAATCGCGATCACCGCACCGGGCCGCAGCCACCGGATGACCTGCACCAGCGTGGCGTCGTCGATCGCCACGCAGCCCTCGGTGGGGCCGCCGTCGGTGGTGTGGAAGAAGAACGCGGCACCCCCGCCGGGAACCTTGTTCTTGTTGACGCCCATGACGACCGCGTGCTTGTACTGCGGGATCTCCAGATTCTCGCTGTCGGCCGTATTGAACGGACACTGCGACTTCTGGCACAGCTGCATGCTGTTGAAGGTGGGGCTGTGGTCATCCCCGCTCCACCAGTGGTTGGGCCCGACTTGCGTGTACGGCAGCCCCCCGCCGGGATTCGGCGCCGTCCCGAAGGCCGAGTCAAGGCTGTACACGCCCATCGGGGTGGCCGGCACCCCACTCTTGGCCTGCGGCGCCATACCCGCCGAGCCGACGTGGGTGGGAATGTCGGACTTGAGCGCCTGCCAGCCCGCGGTCGTGCGCTGGTAAACGTCCATCGTTGCGTTCGAACCGCCGGTGCTCACCACCGAAACCACCTGCGTGGCATTGCCGACGGAGTTCGCGAACCACGGAGTTGCCGCGCCGCCCACCGGTGCCAGCACAAGGGACGCCCAGATCAGGCACGCCCCAGCGCACAGCGAAACAACCAGTCGGCGCATGGAGTCAATCGTCGACCGGCGCAAAGCCCGGGGTCAAGTAAAGGTTCAGACCCAATCGAGTCACCGCGCCGTGATCCGCTGGCCGACCATCGACTTGCTGTTGAGATCTCGCTTGATTGGCCCAACAACTCGACGCTCGGCAAGGGCCGGCCGGGGTCATACTGGCGTCATGGCCGTCTTCGTCCGAAGGTTGTTCGGCATCGGCAAGCTCCCCGAAGATCTGCACGCGCAAGTCGAAGCGGAAGGCCTTGTTTACCTCGCCGATTACGTCGCTGTGACCCGCCGATTCAGTGGCGTCATCCCCGGTGTGCGGTTGCAACACAGCGTCGCCAGCTACACCGGCTCGCTGGTCTTCACCTCGGAGCGGGCGCTCGCGACGCTGTCCATGCTGCCCAGGCTGGCCGGGCCGACGGTCAACGCGCGCTGGGACGCACCGCAGACCGGCCCGGCAAAGGTCGATATCTCGTCGACCGGTTTACGGGTCGACGTCGACGTCGCCCGGATCGACAAGAAGTTCAGCGGCGAGCTGTCGCTGCACTACAAGGCCGCCATCCCGGCCGATGTGCTCGCCGGCCTGCCGCGACGATCGCTGGCCTTCGACATGCCGGCCGATTACGTCTTCCGCGCGGTCGGCGTTACCTATCGCCCGTGATGTTCCGTGATCGTGATCCGCGGCCAGGGCGGCTGCCGAAGCACCGCCAGGGTGCCGATCACCGCGGCCAGCAGCCCGGTCAGCACGCCGATCAGCGCGATCCGGTTGCCATCGAGGGCCGGCACCCAGGACGCCTCGCCCCCGTGGATGACGAAGACGCCGACCGGGTTGGCGACGGGGATCACGGTGGCTCCGTCGGCCGTCTGGTAGGGCTCGCCGTATACGCCCCCGGCACCGTCGGTGGGCAGTTGGTGGAGTGCGTCTGAAAGCTTCACGGAACGCTCCTTGCTTGGGTGTTCAGACGGGTATGGCGGAAAGTCACCTTCCACGCTAATGCGGATTTTCTACGATGACTCTGTGACCGATCCGGCATTCAGCCCCCAGGAGCGGAAGGCCGTCTATCGGGTGATCTCCGAACGGCGCGACATGCGCCGCTTCATGCGCGGAGGCGTGGTGGGCGAGGACGTGCTGGCCCGCCTACTGCAAGCCGCGCACGCGGCCCCCAGCGTGGGCCTCATGCAGCCATGGCGCTTCATCAGGATCACCGACGACTCGCTGCGGCGACGCATTCACGCGCTCGTCGACGAAGAACGCCCACTCACCGCCGCGGCCCTTGGAGAGCGCGCCGAGGAGTTTCTGGCGCTGAAGGTCGAGGGCATTCTGGAGTGCGCCGAGCTCTTCGTGGTGGCGCTGTGCGACCGCCGCGAGAAGCATGTGTTCGGTCGGCGGACGCTGCCGCAGATGGATCTCGCGTCGGTGTCGTGCGCAATCCAGAACCTGTGGCTGGCGGCGCGGTCCGAAGGCCTTGGCATGGGCTGGGTTTCGCTGTTCGATCCGCAACGGTTGGCGGACCTGCTCGCAATGCCCGCTGATGCCGAGCCGGTGGCCATCCTGTGTCTGGGGCCGGTGCCCGAGTTTCCAGATCGGCCGGCCTTGGAGCTGGACGGCTGGGCCTTCGCGCGACCGCTGTCGGAGTTCGTCAGCGAGAACCGATGGGCGTAGCTGGGGTATCGTCGCCGGTCGAGGTGACGGTATGACTGCTAGAGACAACGTGCTGATCGTGCACTGGCACGACCTGGGGCGATATCTCGGCGCCTACGGCCACCCCGACGTATCAAGCCCACGACTGGACCGGCTCGCAAACGAGGGCATCCTGTTCACCAGGGCGCATGCCACGGCGCCGCTGTGCTCGCCGTCGCGCGGATCGCTGTTCACCGGCCGCTACCCGCAGAGCAATGGGCTCGTCGGCCTGGCCCACCTGGGCTGGGAATACCGCAGCGGCGTGCGGACCCTGCCCCAGATATTATCCGAATCCGGTTGGTATTCAACCCTTTTCGGGATGCAACACGAGACCTCGTATCCGAAACGACTGGGCTTCGACGAGTTCGACGTGTCGAACTCCTACTGCGAGTACGTGGTGGACCGTGCCAACGAATGGCTGCGGGAGGCCACCGAGGACCTCGCGGGCCAACCCTTCCTGTTGACCGCGGGTTTCTTCGAAACCCACCGACCCTACCCGCGGGAGCGATACGAACCGGCCGACAGCGGGGCTGTCGATCCGCCCGACTACCTGCCGGACAATCCCGACGTTCGCGGCGACCTCGCCGCCTTCTACGGGGCGATCGCCACGGCCGACGCCGCGGTGGGGCGGCTGCTCGACACGTTGTCTCAAACGGGGCTGGACGCCAGCACCTGGGTGGTGTTCTTCACCGATCACGGCCCCGCGTTTCCGCGCGCCAAATCCACTCTGTACGACGCCGGAACCGGCATCGGGATGATCATCCGCCCACCCACGAACCGGGCGTTGCCCCACTGCGTTTACGACGAACTGTTCAGCGGCGTCGACTTCGTGCCTACCCTGCTCGGACTGTTGGGTCTCAAGGCGCCGGCCGACGTCGACGGCGTATCACACGCCGGCGCCTTGCTTGCGCCGGACGCGCAGGCCGAACCCGTCCGCGATCACGTGTACACCACGAAGACCTATCACGACTCGTTCGACCCCATTAGAGCGATCCGGACCAAGGAATACAGCTACATCGAAAACTACGCACGCCGGCCACTGCTTGACATGCCGTTGGACATCCAAGAAAGCCCGTCGGGACTGGCCGTCGCGCCGTTCGTGCAAGGTCCGCGTCCGGAGCGCGAACTCTACGATCTGCACGCCGATCCCACCGAGACCATCAACCTGCTGGCGGGAGACACGGGCATGGGGGCGGACGTGGATGCGATCGCGGCGGATCTGGCCGTCCGCCTGCATGACTGGCGCCAGCGCACCGGCGACGTCATACCGTCGGAGTTCGCCGGCTTCCGCATAGCGGTGCGTTACACCGAGACGTATCTGCGGATTCACCACATGAAGGCGAACAGCAGCTCGGCGATCGCCGTCGACCGCGGCATCGAGGAGTAATACGCCGTGGGGAGGCTACCCGCCCGAGCGACGCCCGCCGCCAACCTCGGCGACGATGAACACCCGCCGGAACGGGAAGATCGTCGTGCCGTCGGCCCGGGGCGGATAGGCCTCGTCCAGCAGGGGGATGAGTTCCTGGCGGAACTGCTCCCAGCCCTCGTCGCCAAGCCGCTCGCGCACCGGGACCAGCGCCGTGCCGGTAATCCATTCCAGCACCGGATGCTCGCCGGTCAGCTGATGCAGGTAGGTGCTCTCCCAGACGTCGACCCGGCAGCCGGCGTCCAGCATCAGATTGGCGTAATTCATCGGCGGCTGCACCACCGCGCCAACGCGAAAAGGTATGTCGCGCATGAGTTTTGCGTAGGTGTCACGACGGGCCAGCGCCCGCACCGTGGCATGTGACGGCGTATCGAAGTTGGCCGGGATCTGGACGGCGATCCACGATCCGGGGGCCAACTCGCCGGCCCAGCGGACCAGCAGGTCGGCGTGCTCGGGCACCCAATGCAGGGCCGCGTTGCTGACCACGACGTCCGTATCGGGCTTGGGCTTCCAGTCGCGCAGGTCACCCAGGACGGCGTCGATTCCGCGTTCCTTGGCGGCGGCGACCATCTCGGGCGAGCTGTCCATGGCCTCGATCACCGCGTCCGGCCAGCGCCCGCCCAGGTACTTCGTCAGGTGGCCCGGGCCGCAGCCGAGGTCGACCACCCGACGCGCGCGCTTGGCGCCGACCCGCGACAGCAGGTCGTAGAAGGGGCGGTTGCGATGGTCCGCAAAGGCCAGGTAGACGTCCGGATCCCACATGTCGGTCCTCCTGATCAACACCATCCCGAGTTGGCTGATAGACAAACCGTATTACCGCATGCTGCCCCGATGTCGACCAGGTAACGGATAGCATCGCCTTCGTGACGCCCGACGCGGATCCGGTTGGTCCCCCCGTTCCCATTCCGGATGTTCCCGGTGCCGACGTACCCACCGGCGCCGACGGATTGCCGCCGCGTTCCGCGTTGTCGCCCCGTCAGCGCATGGTCGTCGACGCGTCGGCGATCGGCGATCTCGCGCTGCGCACCTGGGTCGCGTCGGTGCTCGCCACGACGGTGACGCCGGCCGTTCTGGCCACTTCCGTGCGCTCCGGGAGTGAACGCGGCGACCTGCGCTTCTACGCCGCGCTGGCGGCCGAGCGGGACCCGGCGAAGTCGTTCCCCGCGCCCACCGAATTGCCTTGGGTCACTTCACGGCGCGCCAATCGGCTCGCGCACCGGCTCGCGCGCGGCAGGGTCGACAACATCTCGTTTCGCAGCAGCTTCAGCGCGATCAACCCCGCGATGCGCACGCGATGGAGCGCTTTCACATCCAACAACGTCGTGCACGCGCAGCACTGGCGCCACGACGACGGGCCGCACCCAACGCTGTGCGTCATCCACGGTTTCATGGGCTCGTCGTACCTGGCCAACGGCCGGTTCTTCTCGCTGCCGTGGTATTACCGGTCGGGCTACGACGTCCTGATGTACACGTTGCCCTTCCACGGCCCACGGGCCGAAAGGTTCTCGCCGTTCAGCGGTTTCGGCTATTTCGCCGGCGGGCTCAGCGGCTTCGCCGAGGCGATGGCCCAGGCCGTGCACGACTTCCGGTCCATCGTCGACCATTTGCGCCACACCGGCGTCGACCGCATCGCATTGACCGGCATATCGCTGGGCGGCTACACCTCCGCGCTGGTGGCTTCGGTCGAAGATCGGCTCGAAGCCGTCATCCCCAACTGCCCGGTCGTGACTCCGGCGACGATGTTCAACGAATGGTTCCCGGCCAACAAGCTCATGGGGCTGGGACTGCGGTTGTCCAATATCGGCCGCGACGAGCTGGCCGCCGGGCTGTCGTACCACTGCCCGCTGAACTACCCGCCGCTGGTGCCGAAGGATCGTCGGATGATCATCACCGGCCTCGGCGATCGGATGGCTCCGCCGGGTCAGGCCGTGACGCTGTGGAAGCATTGGGATCGCTGTGCGCTGCACTGGTTCCCCGGCAGTCACGTGCTGCACGTGAGTCAGCTGGATTATCTGCGCCGGATGACCCCGTTCCTGCACGAGTTCATGTTCTAAGGATTTCGGCGGGCTCATCGGTGTGCCCGTCAAGTCGTCGCGTGGACAACAGATCCAGTGCCGCCAGCGCCGGTCGGTGGTTTCCGCGTTGCGGGGTCAGACCGGCCGGCGGCGCCCCGACGCCCGTCGGCGCATCGGTCAGAAACGCACACGCGGCCGCGATCGTGTTGCGGGTTCCGTCACCGGCGATCTCGAGCGCCGTACAGATCTCGCGCGCCGGATGCGACCGGATCGCGTCCAAGGTGCGCGGCAACCCGTCGTCGATGCGGACCTGGTATGCCGCGAGGTAATCCGAGGAGCCCCGCTGCACCCCCCGCCACGTTTCGCGGGCGGTGGGCGCCAGCAAGCGCGGGACGTCGTCGGGCTCCACCGTGGTGGCCTCCCATCCGATCTCGCGGAGGTGGTCGGCGAGCCGGCGGGCCGCGACCTGAGCGGTCTCGGGCAACGGGATCCGCGGTGAACGCGCCCTCAGCGCCGCCAAATTGTCGGCCGCCGACACCGTGAGCCCGATCCACGTCGCCCGTCTCGAAGCATCGAAGGCGTTGTCGCGCCAGGTGATTCGGATCTTATCGGCGCGGATGCCGTAGCGGTCCACATAGCGGGCGATCAGCGGCAGCGGAAGCCCATCCGAGTCGCCGGCCGGCGGCCCGACTCGCAGCAGGACAGTTGTCTTTGTGGCGGTGGGCATTTCGGGTTCGGAGCGACCCCTACGGCTCGCCATCGCCAGGCGGCGGCGCAGGAGCGTGCTGAAGTGCAAACCGTGCCACCAGCCGAACAGCGCGATCACCACGACGACGGCGATGCCGAGCAGCCAGTAGTCCCGGGTCGACCGCCACGGGTAGGCCATCACCGCGGGCACCACGGCCAGCAGCGCCAGCGTGATTCGGCCCCTGCCGCAAGGCGGTATCGAGCGAAGCGGGCTCACGGGGTGGTCTCCTTCTTTCGGGCGATCACAGCGATCGCGGCGACCAGGGCGACAACCACAGCCAGCGCGGCGGTTCCGGCGAACGCGACGTTCCGCGGTGTGGTGTCCCTGGGCGCCGGTGCCGGCGGGACGGCGACCGGCTTCGCCGGCGCCACACCCGGTTGGTTGCCGGCGGGCAGTTCCCAGGTCAGCGCCGCGACCGGGTCGACGGTGCCGGCGCCGACGACGTCGGAGGGCGCCCGGGCGCCGTTGTGCGCGGTCGCGGTGATGCGGCGCACCACCTGCGCGGCGGTCAATTCGGGGTACTTGCTGCGGACCAGCGCCGCGACGCCCGACACGTAGCCGGCCGCGTAACTGGTGCCGCTCAGCGCGACCATCTGCTGATGGTCGTCGGGCAGGCCGTTGGCGAGGCCGCCGCCGTCGCGGTTGCTCACCGACACAATGCCTTCGCCGGGCGCCGCAATACCCACCCACGGCCCGGCCATGGTGAATTTCGACGGCTGCCCATCCGCTGTCAGGGAGGCCGCCGACAGGACGTACGGCTGCCACCACGACGGGATGGAGATCGACTTGACGCCGGCCCAGTTGCGCGCATCGTCCGGACGGCTCAGGTCGGTGAGCGGGTTGGAATCACACGGAGTTCCTGAGGTGCCGCCCGTCCCCGATCCGGTCGGCCCGTTGTTGCCCGCGGCGGCGACGATCACCGCGTCCTTGTCCACCGCCGCGTACCGGATCGCCGCGCCGAGCGCGGCCTGGTCGATCGGCCGGTCGGCGGGCAGGCAGGTTGTCGCGGAGATGTTGATCACCCGGGCGCCGAGGTCGGCCGCGTGCACGATCGCTCGGGCCATCGTCGCGACGTCGAGGGACGCCCGCGCCAGCAGCGGATCGCCGCCCGGCGTGCGCGGCGCGAACTTCGCGGACGTCATCCTGATCGACACCACCCGCGCCGCGGGCGCCACGCCCGAGAAACCGTCGTCACCGGGCTGCCCGGCGATGATGCCGGCGACCAGCGTGCCGTGCCCGTCGCAGTCGGTCAGGCCGTCGGTCGTCTCCACGAAATCGCCGCCGGGATCGACGTTGGGCAGCCGCTGGCCCGGCCGCACCCCGGTGTCGATGACCGCCACCAGTTGGCCGTCGCCGCGGGAAAACTGCCACGCCGCAGGGAGATTCAGCATCCCCTGACTGGGCGCCACCGCGCCCGGATCGCTGCCCGGGATGACGCCGGAGGTGCTGCAGGGACCGCGCTGCTCCATCGGCTCCACCGGTCCCGGAGTTCCGGTGGGCGGTGACACGCCCGGATCGACCTTCGGCTGATCGATCGCGAACGCCGATGGACAGGTCCACATCGCAGCCGCGAAAGCGGCTGTGACACAGGCAAACCCGGTTCGAGGTCCGCGTTTCATCATCGATTGAGCACCCAGGCGAAGAGACCGACCAGGTAGGCCATGACGGGGATCAGCGAGGCGTCGAGGCCGGCCGCGACAAAGCCCAGCAGGCGGCGCAGCGGCAACGAATAGCTTTCCGGCGTGGCGATGCGCGGGTTCAACGCGACCACCACCCACGCCAGCACCAGCGCCACGAGCACCAGCACCGCGCCAAGGGCCCCCGCGTACCGCGTTGTCGCGGTGTAAAGCACCAAGAGGACACCGGCGACCAGGTAGGGCTGAGCGAGCAGCCACGCCTTGCATGCGGCCGAATCCCATACCCGGGCGCGCAGTACGGACGCGACCGCGGTTGCCGCCACCACATACCAGCCCCAACCCCCCAACGCCTCAGGCCGCAGCGCGATCGCCACCGACCCCAGGACGCTGAGCAACACCGCGGCGGCGATGAATCCGCTCTGATGGGCGTCGCCGATCCGCACCCGCCGCGGCAGGTCCTCGAGCACCCGTAACGACGGCGCCGACGGTGTGGGATCGCCGGGCGCCGGAATGACCGGCAGCGGGAACCGAGCCCACAGCGCGGACAACTGGGCCGCCTCGACGGTGACCAGCAGAGCCGCCACGATCAGCCCACAGCCGATGGTCAATACCGGTAACCGCCAAAGCAATACGGTGCCGGCGGCCAGCAGGACACCGGTTCCGAACACCGCGGTCGCGGTGAAGAAACCGACGACTCGCTCGCGTTCCGGACCGGGAACAATCAGGGCGATCAGCGACCACGCGGTGACGCCGGCCGCGGCCAGCATCAGTTGCGCCGGCCCGAATCTCCCGGGTACCGCCAGCGCCAGGGCGGCGCCGATGGGTGCCAGCGCCGCGATCGACAGCGCCTGCCCGGTGCGCGCCGAACGCGCCGTGATCAGCAGGCCGGCCGCCGCGGTGAGCACGGCTATCACGCTGACCGCGACGAGCCCCGACAGCGCGCCGGTGGCCACCCGGTAGGTGACTCCCAACCCGGTCGCCAGGAAGGCCACGGCGATCGCCGCGGCCACCGCCCCGCGCTGGATCTGCGCCGGGCCCCATGGCCTCAACCGAGAGGTCGAGAAGATCATGGCGGCGTCGGCGATGTCCTCGACGATGCCGGGCGCGGCCGGACCCGCGGGCACTGGCTGCAGCGCCAGCAGGTCACCGTCGACGACCCCCACCGTGTCCAGGCTGGCGTCCAGGCTGAACGGCGCCCCCCCGATTGGCGCCAGGCTCAGCCGGGAAACCGCGATGTCGGGGGCGCCACCGTCACCATTCGACTCGGCCGGAACCACCAAACGTCGTACCGCAGGCAGGATTTCGCGCAGCGGCAACTCGGCGGGCAGAGCCATCTCAGTCAGCCTGCTGTCCGCGAGAATGGCGACGCGGACGATCGGCATGACGGCGCCGGACGTCACCGGGCCCTCGAAAAATGCTGGGGCCGTTCCTGGGACATCGTTTCTCTCTTCTCTATCCGGTTGCTGTTATGAACGTAGGGCGGAAAAGTCTCGGGACAGCCGCTGGCCTGAAAACCATTCGCCGTCCGGCAGGAGGGCGGTCAGCTGTTCGATCGCGACGGCGATCGCAAAGGGGGTCCCTGGACTGAATGTCGAGACCCACTCCCCGTCGAAGGCGCGGGACGGGCTGACCAGCACCCGGCCCGCGGTCGTGTCGACGAGGCTCATCCCGACCTCGGTGCTGGAGTGCCGCCCGTCGCGGCGGCAGCCGGCGACGATCTCGACGTAGCTGCGCGGGCCGGAGAACACGGACTCCACCACCGTTCGCGCCGATTCCGGGATGCCCAGGTAATCAAGGACTTCGGACAGCGCGGCGCCGGACCGCAGCCGCTCGTCGGCCCGGGCCCCGACGCGCATCGGCATGCTGAACTCGTCGAATCGCGCGGGCGGCCGCTGCGCCAGACCAACACCCAGGACCGGAACGAGCCCGCGCGGGTCGTGAATGTCAATGGCGGTGAACGTGATCAACTGCGCAGCGCGCAGGGCCACAACCGTCTTGGGGGGCCTACCGGTGGCGCCGGCACGCTGCGCGACGATGCCGCGCAGCAGTTCGCCGGTGCCGTTCGCCGCGGGATTCTTCTCGGGGCCCGCGTAGCGCAGGTCGAGCCACCGGTCGGGAAAGCACACCGCCCTGATCCAGTCGGCGACCACAGGGTTGATCGCTCCGTCTTGCGACACCAGGCCCATCCGGGTCAGTTCGGCCCGCTGGCGCTCGAGGAACGCCCCCCGCTGCGCGGCATCGCAATACGGCGTGGTGATCGCCAGGACCCACGGGAAGCTGCCCGCCCCAATGGTTTCCGCAATGAACCACGCGTGATCGACCGTCAGCTCGACGGCGTTGGGTTCGGCACTCATCCGGGCAGGATCAACCGCCCCATTTGGCGGCTTCGGCCGTGTCGCGGGCGTACATCGCCAGCGTGTTGGCTTCATGCGTGCTGGCCATCGACTGATAGGACCGCACCAGAGCCTCCATCGCCTGGTTCCACTGCGCCTGCCACACCTGGTAGGTCATACCGGTGTCGCCCTGCCAGGCGTTGGACAGCGCGGCCTGCTCGCTGGCGATATCGGCGCCCAGGCCCTGAAGGGTGCCGGCATAGCCCGACATGTCCCCCGCGTGGCCCAGCATCGCCGGGTAGTTGTACATGATCTGCGACATCACAAGTCCTTTCGCAGTTGGTTAGCGACGGGTCAGAAGGCCGTGTAGCCGGATGCGGCCGCGGCATCGGCGGCGACATAGGTGCCCGCCGCGTCCCCGAGGTTGGCCTGGGCGATGTCGAGCAACGTGTTGATCCGACTGGCGGCCTCCACGAAACGGGCATGCGCGGCCTGAAACGCCGCGGACGCCTCCCCGACATGAAAAGCCTGAGCCGACAGGGCCTCCTGCTCGGCCTGGCCGATCGTGCTGCGCATCAACGCCGCCTTGGTGCTGAACGCCGACTGCGCGGCCACCAACTGCGGAATATGAGCGTCTAAATGACTCATAGTGTTTCCTTTCGTTTGAAATTTCGGTTACTAACTAGCGCGCGGCTAATTGGTCGAGCCCCCTCTCCCCGATTCATCCGGGCCGTCGCTGTCTTCGTCCCAAGTGCCCGGCACCATCGGGACCCGCGGGCCACCGCCGACACTCAGCAACGCCGAATGCACTTCCGGTGGCGTAGCGATCCAGATGGGCGCCGTCATTTGTCAGCCGACCGCGGTCCCGTACGTAGCGGCGGCCGCGGTGTCACCAACGAGATAGCTTGCGCCGGCGTGACCCACGCCCACACCGGCGCGGCCGAGCTCTTCAACACCTTGGGCCGCGATGGCGGCATGCTCCTGGCCCTGGGCGCTGAACCCGGCGGCGGTCTGCAGCGACACCGGGTCCGCCGCCGGCGGCACCACCGCGGTAATCGCCGGGGCCGCCGCCGCGTGCGCGGCCGCCAGTCGCGCCGTCAACGCCTCCACGGCCGCGCTGGTCGCGGCCAGGCCCTCCGGAACCACTCGCAACGTCATGACTAACTCCCCTTCTGTTGCGTGTCACCAAACATCGCGGCCTCACCGACTAGCGGGTTGACCAACTGCACGTACGTCGGAATGTCGCTGTCGCCCAACAGGATCGCCCGGCCCGCAGGCAACCGGCCAAACCGTTGACCCCGGATCTTGCCGCTGTCTTGCGGGTTGCCCGAAAGCATCAACGTAGTCGCCTGTAGGTCGTTGAAGCGGCGCAGCAGCTGGCTAGTCATCAACGCGTGTCCCGATCCGGTGGCGCGCGCCGTGACGATCACCCGCAGCCCCAGATCGCCGGCCTGCGCCAGCTGTGCGATGAGCGGAGTCCACGGCCGCTGTCCGATGTACGGACCGCTCATCGCCGGCGAATCCGGTATCTGGTCGACGTCGTCAATGATCAGGTAATGGGTGTGGCCCCGATAGGTCCAGCGGGACAGGTCGGCCGGCGACAGGCCCGCCGGTGGCCGCCGCGACTCGATCAGGTTGGCAAGCCCCAGCATCGCCGGGATGACCCGGTCGATGTTGGCGGTGTATTCGTTGTCCGGGAACAACGGCTCGTCGACCAGATGCAGCCGCCGATCCAGCACGGTGAAGGCCACCTGGTCGGCGGTGGAGTGCTCGCGGACGGTTCGGATGAGGTGGCGCAGCAGCGTGGTCTTACCGGACTTGCTGTCGCCGAACACCATTAACAATGGGTTGTCGGTGAAGTCGAGGACGACGGGTGCCAGGTCCTCCTCGCGCTGACCGATGACGACCCCTTCTGCACCGCGATGGAGCGGCCCCACCGCGTCGGGTGCGAGATTGGTGGGCAACAGCCGAACCGCCGGTGCGGAAACATCGGGGTAGCGGGCGTTGATCGCGGCGACCTGGTCCGGTTCGGGGGCCGCGAACAGGAAATGCTCGGCGGCCATGGTCAATCCGCGGCCCGGCTGGTCGTCCGGAACGGCCTCGGCCGGGCGCCGTAGCGCGCCGACCAGCCGCACATTGCTGTCCCGCGCGTCGTGCAACCTGAGCTCGAGCCGCAGCCCGAGGCCGTCCCGCATCGCCAGCGGCACCTCCAGCCAGCTCGGGGTGGTGACGACGACATGGATCCCGTACGCCAGGCCGACGTTGACCAGCTCGGTCACCTTGGCCAGCAGCGGATTACGGGTGTTGAACTGGTCGGTGTTGTCGCGGCCGAAGGCGTACAGGTTGTCGATGACCAGGAAGACCTCGCCGAAACCGTCGTCGGGGGCGGCGCCGTGCTTCTCCCGGAATGCCCCTCGCTGCTGCCGCGACAGCAGCAACTGCTCCAGCTCGCCGAAGGTGCGGCGAATCCGTTCGGGTTCCAGCGCCGACGCGACGCTGCCGACGTGTGCCAGATCTTCCAGCGCCCGCAGCTGGCCGCCGCCATAGTCCAGGCAGTAGAACGTGACATCGCGGGGCGAGTGCAGGCTGGCCGCCGACATGATGAAGGTCTGCAGTGCAGTCGATTTCCCGGACTTGGCGCCGCCGTGGATCACCACGTTTCCGGCCGACGAGGCGGCGTCGAAGACCAGCGGGTCGCGGCGCATCTCGAACGGTTTGTCGATCTCACCGAGCGGCCATCGCCACTGTCCCTGCGGCACCCCGGCGCGAGCCAGCACCGCGGTCAATGGGATTGGCTCGTCCAGCGGCGGCAGCCACAGCTGGGGTGCCCGCGGCCCATAACCTGCCAGCTGGTCGCCGATGGTCGCGATCAGCTTTCGCGGCGGTCCGGTTACTTCCTCATCCTCACCGGTGGAGATCACGGTGCCGTGGTCGGGCTCCACCATTCCGGCGGTGAACAGCCTTGGCTTTGGATTCGATGGCACCACAAGGGCTTTGGCAGTCTGTGGCGGCTCGTAGATGCCGTCGACGTAGGTGCTGCGGAACTTGATCGGGGCGGCACCGGGGGCGGGCACCAGGAAGCCCACACCCTTGTGCTCCTTGCCGGATTCGATGTGATAGGCGTCCTCCACGCCGATGATCTGGCGGGAAACGCTGGGACTGGCCACCTTCAACCCGATCCGGTAGGAGGTGTTCTTGTCGATGTCCTTGATCTTGCCCACATCCAGTGTCTGGGACGCGAACAGGATGTGGATGCGGAACGAGCGGCCCTTGCGGGCCACGTAATCGAACAACTCCGCGTACTCCGGGTGATCGGCGAGCATCAGCGTGAACTCGTCGGCGACCACGAACAGCGTTGGCAGCGGCGGGAGATCAAGGGCGTCCGGCAGGCCTGATTCCCGAGCGTTCTCGTACTCCGTCACCGAGTTGAACGCACTACCCTGGACGCGGCGGCCGGCCTCACGAAGCAGCGTCTCCCGGCGAGCCACCTCGCCGCGCAGCGTGTCGGCGAACCGGTCGGCCAGTGACTTCTTCTCGGCCATGTTCGAGATCACCGCGACGACCTGCGGGAAGTCCCGGAAGCTGTCGGCCCCGGCCTCACCCTTGAAGTCGGCGTAGATGACGATCAGCCGGTCCGCCGAGTGAGTTGTCAACAGCGACAACAGGATCGACATCAGGGTCTGCGACTTCCCGGAACCGGTCATGCCGATCATCAGGCCGTGCGGACCCATCCCGCCCTCGGCTTCGTCCTTGAGGTCGAAGATCAGCGGCTCGCCCGTCGCGGTGACACCGATCGGGACGCGCAACTCGTCGTCGCGACGGCGCGGCGCCCACAGCGTCGGCACATCCAGCCGCGATGCGTCCGGAATACCCAGCAGCGTGGTGAAGGTCGCGCCGCGGGTGGCCGCCGAGCGCAACCCGGCGTGCGTCGGGTTGGAGTCCCACCGCGACAGCTGGCGGGCCAGGTGCGCGGCCTCGTCGGCGCCGAGTTGATCCGCGCTGTCGATATAGGGCTGCCAACCGCCGGTCTGCCAACGCTCGATGGCTCCGCGCGCGATGCGCAGGATCGGCTTCTCGGGATCCGAATACTGTTCGCGGTGCGGGGGTGTGGCGCTGCGGTGCACGACGGTCACTCCCGCGCGGCCCGCCGCCAGGGCCGAGGCGTTCAGGTCGTAATCGGGGTCGTCGACAACGATCAGCAGGTGCCGCAACGCATCCGCGGGCTCACCGGTGAACGCCGGGCGGTCGGCAAGCGCGGGTCCCAGCAGCGCGACCAGCTCATCGGGGTTGGTCGACAGGAAGCGGGCCGGGCCGACACCGTCCAGTTCGCCTGGAATGTCGGTGTGCGGCAACCATTTCAGCCAGGACCAGTCAGGGCTCTCCAGATCGCGGGCGGCCAGCGCCACCCCAAGCACCGTCGGGTCGTGCCACGTCACCGCCTGAGCGACCCAGGCGCGCAACGCCGCCCGCGCCTCGGCTGCCTCGCCCAGGATCGTGATCCGCGAGACCTTGGCCAGGTCGATTCCGGTCGGCACGTCGCGGACGGTGCGCTGGGTGTCCAGCAGGCTGCGTAATGCGCTGTGCGACACCGGTTCCAGGTCGATCTCGTCTGCGGTGTCGTTGACCCGCAGCGCGGTGGCCAGGGGCACGTGGTGAC
>Ga0182034_10000641_pt1 | contig 16187 bp, 16 predicted proteins | sample flu12Cox44000172_FD_125972 | JGI IMG/M metagenome (GOLD analysis project Ga0182034, IMG submission 125972) | Lab enrichment of tropical soil microbial communities from Luquillo Experimental Forest, Puerto Rico - flux4day.12C.oxic.44.000.172 | ecosystem: Environmental > Terrestrial > Soil >... | reverse complement strand
CTTCAACGATCAGGGCTTGAATGCTCGCGACAGCTTGTTTTTGCGCTGCTTCTTTCTGCTCTTCGCTGCCTTGTTCCGACCAATCCAAATAATCATCAAAGCGCAGACCAGCAGCCTGAAAGAGTGAAGCCATCGAAGCGTAACGACGGATGTTTTCCGCAAAGAAGTTCACTTCTACCCATGCCCCGCAGAGAACCCCGCCGGCGAAAGCCAGATATTTAAAAATGCTGCCGAGATTTTTGCCAGGCGGGAGCCACGGCGCGAGTCCACCGAAAAGATAGACCACGCCTAGGATCAGCGAGGTTAGGGCTACCACTAGAAGGCTGCTGAGAATCAGATTTCCTCCCTTGGACGATCGGATGCGCTCTGGCAAAAACATTCTGGGTAGCCAGAATACCCATTTTGCTAGTCTGGAAATAATCGATTCCGGCTTGCGGCTCTTTCTCTCTTTTTCCCGCTGCTCATTTTCAGAGGTAAGAATGGAGCTTGGAAGGCTTGCATGCCTTTCGGAATGAGTCTTGTGATAGAGCATTGCGAGGATCAGTGAACCTGCAGCGAAAGGCAGGAGAGCAAGCGGGCGCGCGGCAAGACGGGAGATTCGGAGCTCCGGGCAAAGAAAATGAAGAACGCAAAAAGAACAAAACCGGTCCAGAGCAAAACGTGAGCGTAAGTCGTGAAGAACTCTCGCCGCAGGCTGAGTTCGTCGATTTTGTCCTTGAAATAAGTGTACTGTCCGCCAATCCAAGCCTTGCGGATGCTTCGTAGCGCCGCAAGTTGGTCATTCAGCGAGAGCTGATTGAACCGCATACGGTTCGCTTCGTGAGGAAGGGCGGCGACGCTGATGACGTGCCGAATCCAACCCAATTCGCCTCGCTGGCGTTGCAGGTAATTTGAGGCGACCGACTCTCTGCTTCCGCAGGCCGTCCAGTAGAACTGCACGCGCAATCCTTCCGTAATAGCGCGATAATCTTCGCCCCGCTCGGCGGCGGCAGTTTTCTTGAAACGAAAAAAAGCGATCCAAGTAGCCAAAGTTAGTCCAAAGGCGATCGCGAAAAAGGCTTGTGGCAGCGACGACAAGCCTGTCGTTGCCCCCCAGTTGTCTGCCAGCGAGAAGAATAGCGCGGAGCAAAAAGCAAGACCGAATAGCGCGTGCTTCAGCCTCATAAGGTGCCCGTTATAGTGGGCGCTGTAGTCGGCAACGCGACGCCGAAGCCGGGCTAACCGGTCAAGGGATGCCTTCAGCTGTTTGCTGGCTGCGGGCAGCGCGTGGCTGAGTCTTTCTCCTGGCGAAGCGGCCGCCTCGGGGAGCATCTCGGCGAACGCTTCTTCCTGGCGAGCCTGGTCAATGCGAATTTTTTCGGTATTGAGCCGCTCCAGATGCTCAGCGATGACTTTGAGGATGGCATGACCGGCTTTGCGCCAGTCAGGATTGTCGTTCTGGCTTTCGCTAACTCCAGGCGGCCGGCAGTCGTAAGGATAAAGTATCTCCAGCGTTTTGTGTTCCAAATCACTCTGCTTTTCTGCGCTGCCAGGTGCTTCTTTAGGTTTTCGGGGTGCATAGATGTGAATCACGGGTCCGTTGTCAGCCCAACTCAGCGCCGGCAAAACAGGCAGCAGACCCGGTATCATGCCCCGGCGTTTCAACTCCGCGATAGCTCGCGCACCGGGAGCCTCGCCTGGAGGGACAAACGCATTTTCGGTTTGCCCGATGGGTTGGTCTGTCAGCGCAATGAGGAGGTTACTGTAGGCGGCCACGTATTCGCCCGCGGCTGCATAGCGACGATCTCGCTCTTCTTGACCCTCAGGACCGGTCAGGATGGACTTGTGTTTAGCACGAAGCGCGTTGTCGTTCAGATCGATCTCGTCGTGCAGGCGTACGACAAAAACATCTTCATCGGGAAATGCAGCCAGAAATTCACTTACGACTTCATCTTTCGTGATGCCATCCCGTTTGAAAGTCGGAGCCTCCAAATATTGATCTTTGAGGAACGGCAAGGGCGCCAGTACGCAAAGGGGCGGATCCATTTCTTGAGCCGTCTGCGCGACCCATTGATCGGCTCCCGGTGCCAATGAGGAGAGCAGAATGATTGGTGTGTTCTTCAAGGCTAGACCGCCACCCAGAGTCGGATCGGCGTTGTTTTTGTCACGCTTGCGGGGCGGAGCACGCAACCAGACAAAGATGCGCTTTATCTGAGCTTTGATTCGCTCCCGCTGGCTGGGGTCGAGGTCCATGTAACCGGTAACGCCTACGATGAACGCCGGCTTGAAAGAATTTCCTGGTGGGCTGGGACTGGATGCGGCCATTGAAAGGACTCTATTGTCCCGTCGCGGAAATAGCACGCCTTTCGCCCCACAGCCGCCGGGTCAGTCGGCTGCTTTTCAAAGGCGCGAGTGATGAGAATATGGAAATCGAAACGTAAGCAGTAGCAAGAGGTTAAGAAATGGGGCCTATTGCTCGCCGGATTCGGTTCATTATGGCTCTCCCTACGCCTCTCTCTGGAACCCGCTCAACGAAGATCCGTTTTACTTCTTCTATATGGTCGATCTCTCTCAGCAATTGGAATAACCGCTGAGCGGCTTCCAGAAGATTATAGTATTCACTAAGAGATCTAACCTCGAAAAATCTCGCCAAATCGTGAATGGGTCCCCAACAGATCAGCGCGGAATCCTTTGAATGATCAGCAATGTCCTTTTCATCAAAGAGATAGACGGGTTTTCCAGGAGCATAATGGGTCGCTGTTTGACCTGGAGCCGCAATTTCTTGCGCATCACGCAATTCGATGGTTGGCGCTAGCTCGCTTAAAAGCTCTTCCGTGATCGGACCTGGCCGCAGGATTTCGATGCGATTTTCGACAACCCGGACGATAGTTGATTCCACCCCAACCTGTGTGGGACCGGCATCGAGTATGAGGGGAATTCTTTCCTTCAGTTCCTCGAGGACATGCTCTGGCCGCGTCGGGCTTACCCTCCCGAAGCGGTTCGCGCTGGGAGCTGCCAGAGGCTTACCCAGCTCCCGCAATACCCGGGCAAAAACCACGTGATTGGGCATCCGAATGGCGACATTTTGCGACCCTGCTGTCACGATATCAGGCACCAGATCGGTTTTAGGGAACAAAATAGTCAGTGGACCGGGCCAAAATCGCCCAACCATCTTTGCGATCAGGGGCGAGTTGGCCGAACCGGGCAGAGCCAATTTGCCGAGCCATTCATCACCGGCGATGTGAACGATGAGTGGATCGAAATGGGGTCTCTCTTTCGCCTCAAAAATCTTGGCGACTGCTTCCGATGCCAAGGCGTTGCCCGCGAGCCCGTAAACAGTCTCGGTCGGTATTGCTACGACAGAATTGAGTCTAAGAACTTCAACCGCGGCCCTAACCGATCCGGACAAATCTGCACGGGCATCAAGAATCGCCGTCTGCATTCGATGATCCTTACATCTCACCGGTCCGATTCGCGGCCTCGCTACAGTTGCATCTTTAGCACCTTGTCGGTCTGATCCCGACGAAACTGGATGAGCTTTTCTCGCAGGCCGGCGTCTTCCAGCGCCAGGATGCTGATTGCCGATAGAGCGGCATTCCTGGCTCCCGCTTCGCCAATTGCAAAGGTCGGAACCGGAATGCCGGCAGGCATCTGAACGATTGAAAGCAGGGAGTCGACTCCCCTTAAAATCTTGCTTTCCACTGGAACGCCAAGCACGGGCAGGTGGGTGTGGGCCGCTAACATTCCCGGCAAATGCGCTGAACCGCCGGCTCCGGCGATTATTACCCGCAATCCTCGTTCCTCGGCTTGCTTAGCAAAATCGGCCAGGAGATCGGGCGTTCGATGCGCGGATACGATTCGACACTCAGGTTTGATATCGAAATCTCCCAACATTTCCGCGGCATGGCGCATCGTTGCCCAGTCGGAATTACTTCCCATCACAATTGCTATTCGCACTATATCAGGCATACCGAAAACAAAGCGACCAGGAAACTCGAACGCAAGACGTATCCTGCTGGAAATAAATGCGTTACTATCTTCTTGACGTTTTTCGTGTAACTTCGATATCCTGGTAGCCTTTTCGAGTCGCGCGCTTTGTTTGGGGGCGAAGGTCAATTGTTGGAAATGAGTTCTCGCCCAGCTATTGCGCCGGCTCGTTCAGTTAGTGTATGGCTAAAGGCACAGTCAAGTGGTTTAACGAGAAAAAAGGCTTTGGGTTCATTGTTGACCCAGAAGTTCCTTCGGACATCTTCGTTCACTTTTCCGTCATTCAAGCCGACGGATTTAAGACTCTGAACGAAGGCGAGACAGTAGAATACGAATTGTATCAGGACGAAAAAGGAGCGAAGGCGCGAAACGTTGTCAGGGTTTAAGCACGAAAATTAAACATTGCCCGTTGCAGCTCGTTGTGACGAAGCTGTAACGGTTATGCATCTCCCTGCGTCTATCCGTAACCTGGTCCTTGTAGGATTTATGGGTTCCGGAAAATCATCGGTCGGTAGGGAGATTGCTCGCCGTTGCGACCTTCGCTTTCTCGATACTGATTCGGTAATTCGTCAAAGGTACGGGAAATCGATCGGTGAGATTTTTGCGATTCACGGCGAGTCGGCGTTCCGAGACGCAGAGCATCAGGTTTTGCTTAGGCTGCGCGGCGCTCGACACTTGGTGATTGCCACCGGTGGAGGGATTGTCCTGCAGCCTCGAAACCGTCCGATCTTGCGTTCTATAGGACCGGTCGTTTGGTTGACAGCGGACGAAGAAGTGATCTGGGAACGAGTATCACGAAACCGCAATCGCCCGCTGCTGCAGACCGCTGATCCGCGTTCGACGATCCGAGACTTAATGCAAGTTCGGTATCCGCTTTATCGCGAGGCCGCCGATATTATTGTGGAAACATCAAGTTTTAGTCATCAGGAAGTTGCAAATCGGATTCTTCTGGAGCTTCATGTCTGGGCAACCAAACGCCGTGAAGACCAGGATTGAAGATTTTGCCAAGCAGTGCGGATTCGACCTGTGCCGATTCGCGCGCGCGGGGCCTGCCCCCCACTCCACTGAATACCGTGCCTGGTTGCAATCTGGTGCGCACGGCGACATGACTTGGCTTGCACGCGACCCGGTTCGGCGTTCGGACCCTTCGCGTGTGCTTCCTGATGCAAAAACACTTCTCCTCCTGGCCAGGAACTACTACCAAGGGCCTTCCACCCGCATCGGTCCCGGCAGGATTGCACGATATGCGTGGGGCTCGGATTATCATGATTTGATGCTTGCAGCAATGCGGCCGATCGACTTCTTTCTGCACGATTTAGGTGGCAAACAGAAATGCTACGTCGATACCGGTCCGATCCTGGAGCGCGACTTTGCCGCTGTAAGCGGACTCGCTTGGCAAGGCAAAAGCACGATGTGTCTCAATCAGGACCTTGGGACTTGGTTTTTCATCGGCATAATTTTGACCACCTTGGAAATTGAGCCAGACCCGCCTGCAAAGAATCGATGTGGAAAGTGCACGCAATGCATCGCCGCTTGTCCCACGCAAGCGATTACCGAACCCTATAGACTGGACGCCCGGCGTTGTATTTCCTACTTGACGATCGAGAACAAAGGGCCGATACCGCTCGAGTTTCGCAAAGCTATAGGCGATCGGGTCTATGGTTGCGACGATTGCCTGGAAGTTTGTCCTTGGAACCGATTTGCCGTGCAAAGCAACGAGCTCAGGTTCCTTTTGCCTGAGCAACTTGAAAGGCTTTCGCTGCGGGAACTCGCCTCACTGAGTGAAATCGAGTTCCGCTGGCTGTTTCGACATTCTCCAATCAAGCGAATTAAGCGACCGCGCTTCTTGCGGAACGTCTGCGTCGCGCTGGGCAACGTTGGGACTGAGGCGGATTTGCCGATTCTACAACGCCTGGCGCAAGAACCAGACCCATTGATCTCAGAACATGCCTCCTGGGCTGTGCGGGAGATCACTCAACGCGCGGAGTTGGCCTGGAAATCTCATCCCGCCGCCGCGGCTGGTTGAGATTTCCAGGCTCAGAGTACTTGCGTTTTTCGCGGGGCGCGCTACTTATTGCCTCCTTCCACAATGCCGACGTGGCGGAATTGGCAGACGCGCTGGACTCAAAATCCAGTTTCCTTCACCGGAAGTGTGGGTTCGATCCCCTCCGTCGGCAGACTCTAAAGTAGCGGTTCTCCTGGCGCGCCGGGGCACCTTTCTAGTCTAGTTGCCGGTATGTTCCGGGAACGGCTAGGCAGCTCGCTTCTTGCCTTTCTTGACGCTCCCGAGGCTTTCCTGGAGGGCTGCCACCAAATCGACCACTTTACCCGCCGCCGGGGCGCGCACTGGAACCTTTGCCTTCTGGCCTTTAGCCTTGGCCTCGATCATCTTCCGCACCTCCTGGGCGTAGGTGTCCCGGTATTGACTCGGATCAAACGCGGTGGTCAATCCTTCTATCAAACGGGTGGCGAGCGTCACCTCATTTGCGCTGATTTTCTGGTCCTTGGGTATGACAAGCTCCGAGTGATCTCGAATTTCCTCGGCGAATCGCAGCAGATTGAGTACGAGAATGTCCTTATAGGGCTTCAATGCGCAGAGATGCTCCCGGTTGCGTAAGACAAACTGAGCAATGCCCACCTTGCCAGATTTGGTAAGAGCATCTCGAAGAAGAGTGTATGCCTTTGCGGCGCCCTTGTCCGGCTCAAGGTAGTACGGTTTATCGAAATACAGACTATCGATCTCATGCTCGGAAACAAACGCCTGGATATCGATACCGGTCGATTTTTCGGGACTCACGTCTCTCAACTCCTCATCCGTCAGCGTCACGACCTTCCCATCCTCAAGTTCGTATCCCTTGACGATTTGATCGGCAGGGACTTCTTCGTCCGTGGATTCTGCAACCCGCTTGAACCGAATCCGTGAGAGATCTTTGCGATAGAGCATTTGAAAGCTCAACTTTTCGCCGTCAGTGGCAGAATAGAGCTTCACGGGGATATTGACCAATCCGAACGAAATAGCGCCTTTCCAGATAGATCTCATGAGCAAGAGAGACTTCGTCACCGGTATTTCCACTGGATGCGTTCTGTCAAGAGAAAAGGAGACTAGCCCACAGCTTATCAAAGAACGGCGGTTACATATATTCTCTTCAGCTGGTTGAGTTTGCGCGATATGCGAATTACAATTTTCAACCGTGAAGGTTTCAAAAAGGGGGGAATATGCCCTCAGAGCACTGATTGATTTCGGATTAGCCGCAGCACTAGGCCGGCCTCTGCTTCAAGTAAGCGAACTCGCTTCAAAAGAGGATCTTCCCGTCAAATTTCTCGAACAAATCCTTATGCAGCTTAAGGCTGCGGGCTACCTTGAGAGCCGTCGCGGCAAGCGTGGCGGCTACCTTCTTTCGCGTCCTCCGGAGAATATTTGCATCGGACAAGTCATTCGACTGATCGATGGTCCGCTCGCTCCGATTGCATGCGTCAGTCAGACCGCCTACGAGCGCTGCAGTTGTCCGGACGAGGAGCATTGCGGACTGCGAATGTTAATGCTCGATGTCAGGAACGCTATCACCAACATTCTCGATCGCTACACCCTGGCTGACGTTGTAGAAGTTACCCTGCGCAAACTCCGAAAGAACAGAATGCCTGTTCCTTTCTCCCTCGCCTCCCTGGAGCAGTTGCGAGAGAAGCCGCTATCACGCTCAAAACCCGCCAGTCGAATAAAAAAATCGGATGGCCAAGCTCCAATCGACAACGTAGCGGTCTAGCTAGAATCCTTGAAAGCAAAATCGACCGCGGAATCTACGACTCTGCTGCGGTCTCGCAGCTCAAGGCGCTTCTGTTTGACGTCTTTGGAACGGTCGTAGACTGGCGCTCAAGCCTCATCACCGAACTGAGTGCATTTGGGTACGCCGGGGCATTCGGGCGAATTGGCCGCTCTTGGTCGATGAATGGCGAGCGGCCTACTACCCCTCAATGGATCGCGTTCGCAAAGACGAGCAATTCTGGACGACTCTGGACGCGCTACATCGGCAAAGCTTGGAAAGCTTGGTAGCAAGCCTCAGATCTCCGAGATCTCGCGTCCTTGCTTTCGACTCCGACGGCAATTTAGTTCTCGAGTGTTTTTTACAAATGTTCACATACCCCCGGAGAAAATTGCGCCGAATGCTTTATTTCCTGGACAGGGACTCTTGGGCCGATTTCACCAGCGCCTTGGCAAAATTGTCGATGTTCCTGTCCACGACGAACGTGGCGACCGCGTCATTTAACGCCTGTTCGAAGGCCGCGGGCGCAGCTTCGCCATGGACACAACTAGCCACCAGCTTATCCCCTGCGAAAGAATCCATTGACCACTGTTGGTAGGCATCAAACTTTGAACGATCCACATCGCTTCGAGCTGGGATTGATCCCTTGATGGAGTTGAAGGCTTCCTGAGCCTCCTTGCTGCCAACGGTTTTCAGCCAGGCCAAAGCCGCCTCTTTGTGGGCAGCACCTTTCCCCAGTGTGAAACCGTCAGCGATCACAATAAACGAACCATCGGTATAGGGACTGCATACCCAACCGAAATCCTCTTTTGGTTTCATCTTGGCCTTGAGGAATTCCCCGTAAGCCCAATCACCCATGGAACTAAACGCTACTTTGCCCTCCATGAGCGCCTTAATGGCCTGATCCCAACTCAGGGTCGCGTGATCCCGATTAACATATTCCTGCATTTTGGCGAACAGCTTCATGGCCTCCTTCACCATGGGATCATCCCACTGCATTGAGCCGTTAAACAAATCCGTCCAGGCTTCCGGTCCAATGACTCCAAGCAGCGTGTTCTCGAAAAGTTGGGCTGAGGCCCAAATCCCTGAATCGCCCACTCCCAGAGCCGGGATGCCTGCAGCCTTCAGCTTGTCGCAGGCTGCGAAGAACTGGTCGAAGGTCATCTGATCTAAAACCTTGATTGCGTGCTTTTCCAGCAGTTTGGCGTTGTACCAAAGGACATTGCCTCGATGGATGCCCGCCAGTACGGCATAGATCTTTCGATCCTTGGTAAGCAGGCTTGCCACCAACTCCTTCGGAAAGACCCTATCCCATCCTTCACTCTTGTAGAGCTCGGTGATCTCCTCGCAGTAACCGGGTTCTACGTACTGACCAAACAATTCCCAACCGGGATGAGTTTGCCAACTGTCCGGCGGGTTACCGCCAGCCAAACGCGTTTGCAAAACCGGCCGGGCAGCGGAGCCTGCGCCACCCGCTACGGCCGCATTGATGATTTCGATTCCAGGGTCTCGCTTTCGATGAACGTTGAACAACGCCTCGAGCGCGGCTGCCTCTCCACCCGAAGTCCACCACGAAAAGACTTCCAGCTTCCCTTTGCCAGCCCCTTGAGAGCGAGGTGGTGCCAGGATCGCGGCGAAAAGTGCAGTAACGACAAGCAAATGGGGACTAATGCGCACAACTCCCCCGTTTCTGGCCGAGAAAGTCCAGTTTTGTAAATACAATCTGGTTTGCCTTTGAAGAACACCTGGAAGTATCCCTGTAGTCCTTGGAGCGTATTCGCTGTTTTCATCCACATGCGGCGCCCTTTCAGCAACAAGCCTAATCCTCCAGAATTTCGGTTACTTTTTTCCGCAAACAACGCTGAAAGTCTAAGCGCGGCCGCTTCACCACGTCGACGCTGCTCCCAACCCGACCTTAATACCACTAACCCGCATTTCTCATGCTCCCATGAGAAATGCGCACAGCGTGCCGACATTCGTCGGGGTTAGCCGCGAAAGCTTTCGCCCCGGCAGCCCGCTTCCCAAGAGGCCTGCGACGGGTGGCCTTTTCACAAATTTAAAAAATTTGTGAGAAGTCCAGGCTGGACCTGGCCGGTCTGAGGCGCGGCCTCGCTAGTACTTCAATATCTTGGCAAGGAACTGCCGCGTGAGCTCGGACTGCGGCTCGTCCAATACCTGAGATGGCGACCCGAGTTCCGCGATTCGGCCTCCGCTTAAGAGTGCTATTTGATCGGCAATACGATGAGCAAACCCCATCTGATGGGTCACGATCATCAGATCGCGGCCTTCCTCTCGCAGCTCTTCGATCAGCTGAAGGACTTCGGCCGTCATCTCAGGATCAAGGGCGGACGTCGGCTCGTCGAAGAGCAGCAATTTCGGTTTGATTGAAACCGCGCGCGCAATCGCCACCCGCTGACGCTGTCCTCCGGACAATTGAGCGGGCGACTTGTGCGAATGTTCCGACAATTGGAAACGCTCCAGAATTTCGCCGGCTAGTTGGCGCGCCTCCGCAGGCTCGTAATGATGAACCTTCTCAAGCGGCAACGTGATGTTTTGCAGAGCGGTTAGATGAGGAAAAAGGTTGTAAGCCTGAAAGACAGTGCCTATCGATCGCCGATGGGCCATCAATTCCTTCTCACGAAAGATGATTCCCTTGTCGTCAAGGGAGATTTGCCCTTCATCCGGCCTTTCCAAACCTGCGATGATGCGCAACAGCGTGGATTTGCCTCCTCCAGAAGGCCCGATCAGCGCGAGCGTGTGGACCTTTTCAAGCTCCAGATTCACCTGACGCAGCACCACTTGGTTCCCGAAGGATTTGGACAGGTTTGTGACCTTAAGTCTCATACCGCGTCCGTTTTTCGAGCCACTGGGTCCAAAGAGTAATCGGCAATGTGAGGACCAGATATCCGATAGCCAGGGGAATATAGCATTCAAAATTGCTGTAGGTCAGTGCCGACACCTGCTGAGCGTTCCATGTAAACTCTTCAATCGAGATAACCGAGAGAAGCGAGGAGTCCTTGATCAGATTGGCAAACATGCCAGCGAGCGCGGGTAGGATGACGCGAATAGCCTGCGGAAAAATGACATAGCGATAGGTCTGCAGCCTTGTAAGTCCAATGGCACGAGCCGATTCGAGCTGAGAGCTGCCAACGCTTTCAATACCACCCCGGATGATCTCGCTGATGAAAGCGCCTGAGAACAACGACAATGTGAACAGACCAACAGCAAATCGATTCTGAAAATGAAAAGCGTCCGCAACGACGTAAAAAGCAAACGAAATCTGCACAAGAAGCGGTGTGCCTCGTACAAGTTCCACGTAAAGCCGGCTGATCGCCCTGAACATCAAAATTCCTGATCTTCGCGCCAGGGCTGCAAGGAAGCCGATCGCGGTGCTCAGAACTAACGCCAGTGATGAAATCCTGAGCGTGTTCAGCCAACCTCGCCAGAAAAAGTTGCTATATCCCCCGACCGTATCCCAGTTCCAGTTGTACCGGAGCTGGGAAAAGGAGAAAAAACAAAGCAAAGCCAGCAGCAGAAACGCGAGCAACCAATTGAAAAGTAGCACACGCGGCGGGCGCGGTTTTTCCCGTTCGTCCGCCGAGACCCAAACCCAGTTTATCCATTTGTCTCCCGCCACGAATCAGGAAACGGTTGCGTTGATCTTGTGCAAACAGTCTAAGAGGTAAGGCACAAGCTGTTTCTTCCGCGATACGACGCTGTGGAGCTCGAAAAGATAGGGCGAGAGTCTCGGATAGGTCATAGTTTCCAGAAACTCCGCCGGTGCCGAGATCAAAAGAAGCGAATTTTGCGTGTTGACATCCGTCACAAGCAAAGCCGCAAAATAGCTGGACTCCTTGGCCCTGTACCCGTCCAGAGCCTCTAGCAGTTCCTTTTCTTTTACGTAAAAATGCGAATAACCGAGTTCCTCGATCTGCGAAACCGAAAATTTGAATCCCTCCTCCTGGTAGTCTTTGCAATCGGCCAAGATGACTTCCCCGGGCGCTAAAGTTAAGAGCGGCGAACCGACCGCGAAAATGCCCTCCGCAAGCTTTGCCGGTTCGACACCGGCGATCTTGCTTAATTCCTGAAGGATATTGGCATCGATCGGCGTAGCGGTCGGTGAAGTGAGGTTGAGCGTGTCAGAAATCAATCCGGCCATGAGCAATCCGGCCGTTGCGGGCTCGATAGGAACGCTATGTTGCTTGTACGATAGCGCAACGAGCGTACTCGTCGAGCCGACCGGATTATTCCAGAAAAGGATTGGAATATCAGTGCTGAAGCTTGCAAGCCTATGGTGGTCGAGCACTTCGACTATCTGCACTTCCCCTGCTCCTTTGACTGCCTGCGAGAGCTCGTTGTGATCCACAAGAATCAATTGCCGTGGAATCGGCCTGATAAAATGGCTTTTTGAAAGAATACCGACCAACCGCTTGTCATCGTCCAAAACGGGGAAAATGTATTCGGACGAACCGCTGACGATGTGACGCGCCGATTTCAGCGGCGTTTCCGGCATGAAACTGGTGAACTGGTGATCGATCATCGAATCAATCTTCGTCGCGCCCCTGGCCGACAAAACGGTAGTGGCCGTATCGTATCTGCTCGACAGCAAGCGAACCCCTGCTTCTTTGGCAGCCGAGCGAATCTTCGCTGAAACCCCGAGCCCACCGGTGATCACGATCGCCAGGACCTTGGCGCTTATGGCATCTGCCTGGATTTCCTCTCGATCACCCACAAAAACGATCACCCGATCGGATTGGTGCCTTTCCAAGCGTTGTCCGAACGATGCACGGCTCATCGCCGCGACCATAAAAACGACTTTATTTTGCTGCTCGTCGGGTTCGCCGGCCAGAAATTGCCCCTCAAATGCCCCAACGATGTCACCCAGCGATCCGAAGATTTCACGCCACGAATCCGTATCCTCTCTCTGTGGAAAGAGGTATTGGCTCACCTTCCAGCCGGACAGCAGCCCGAGACACCGATTTTCGGAATCCACCACTGGCAGGCCGCGCATTCGCTTCATTTCGATCGAATTCATCGCGTGATAAATCGATGAATGGTGCGGAACCGAAATGACTTGCGTTTCCATCACATCAGCGACCCTCGGCGCGACATCGCTGATGAACTCGGGTGCCGGTACGCCAAATTTCTGCAAAACAAAGTCTATGCGCTCGTTGGTATTGCCCGCCCGCCCCGCAATGACGTTCGGGGTACCGAGCTTTTGCTTGAGTTCGGCATAGGCAATTGCCGAGCAAATTGAATCCATATCAGGATTTCTGTGGCCAATAACGATCGTTTGCATATTGCTCCGAATTGCAGGTCTGGAAGATTTTCCCCCAATAGGGACTTCAAATAACGATGGTTTCAATACAAATTCACAAGAGAAAACAAACGGCTTGGCGTAAATTGGCTTGAAAATCGTAAAGTTGACCGACCAGTAAAATATTGAAATTAGTATTTGAAATAAACACCGCCCTGGGGAATGATGTGGATCGTAACTTTTACGGATTGTTCTGGGGGGAACAGCAGCCCTTCGTATCCAGCGGATGCGGGGGGCTGTACTTTTTTCAGCCATGAAACTCAAGCTCCTGCTCCCAACGCTCGCGCTCATCATCACCCTTGCCCTCCTGCTTTCGGCCGCCGGCTTTCTAGTCGACCGCTTCGCTTCTTTGCCCGCACGCGCCCTGCATTCCGCTTCGAACCAGCTAGAGACCGAAGTCGCAAAAGTCCGTGATGTGTTTATCGAACTTTTCCACATGCAGCCGAAGATCAGCCTCAGCGAGAACGTCGTACTTAATCAAATCGCGACAACCCCCGAACTCGCAATTGTAAGTCGCGACGTGGAAGTCACACGCGACGCAATGCAAACCTGGTGGGGCAGCACGAAAACAATCCGGATGAGCTCCGTCTACCGGGTAAAGGCCGGCTTCGACCTCGCTCACGAACTTCAGGTTCAGGTCCGGGAATCCGAAATCACCATCGGTGTTCCGCGAGCCAGAATCATCAGCGTGGAGCCGATTTCAATGCATATCGAGGAACTTCGCGACGGTTTATGGAACAAGATCCAGGCCTCGGACGTCGAGCGGGAAGTGAACAGAATGCCCGAAATCGCTCGGATGAAGTCTGACTCGCTGCCGGAGGAAGCCGAGCAAACCTTTAAGCGATTACTGGCACAGAAGATAGCCGGCCAGAATATCCGATTGGAGTTCATTTCAAACGCAGCGCTCCCAAAGTGAGAGCGATCCGCGGTCGAGGCGCGACTTTCCTTGCCCTTGGGTTGTGATTCTCGCCCAAATGATCATACTTTGAGCGAGACTGCTTTTTGCAATCTCTGCCGCCAAATGACACTCCCAAACATACTTACGATTGGGCGCATCTGTCTGATTCCAGTATTCGCTCTGGCAGCATGCGGGTACAGCGCTTCAATTGAACAGGGTCATTCGGACGAGCGCCTGAGAATGGCTGCGGCAGGAATTTTCATCGTCGCCTCTGTGACTGACGTCTTGGACGGATTCCTTGCCCGACGTTACAATCAGCGGACCCAGCTCGGGAGAATCCTCGATCCGATTGCCGACAAGGGACTGGTCGCGACGGCTATACTCACAATTGTGCTAGGTCCTTGGCCCAATGCGTTTCCGGTCTGGTTTGCGGTCGCTGTCTTGGGGCGCGATTCTCTGTTGGCAATCGGATTTTTCATACTTTTCAACTCAATCCGAGGTGTGACGGTCCACGCAAGTCTATTGGGGAAAGTCGCAACCGCGCTTCAGATAACCACGATCCTCTGGGTTTTGTTCGGCATCCGGTGGATCTCTCAGATCTATCCGAGTGCTCTTGCAACTTTTTTTACTTTGGTCTCTGGGGCGGGGTACGTGCTCGATGCTTTTTGGCAAACCCGAAGCGCTGGACGACGGCGCCTCTGAATAACCAGGTTTATCACTTTGCCAACAGTTGCGATCGTAGGACGCCCGAACGTGGGCAAATCAGCTCTCTTCAATCGGCTTGTGCAACGGCGGATTGCCATCGTTCATGATGAGCCCGGAGTTACACGGGACCGTCTTGCCGGCAATTGCAAACTGGGCTCGCGTCCTTTCACCGTCCTTGATACAGGAGGTATCGGCGCCCTTGACGGTGATAATCTCTCTGAACGGGTTCAACACGAGGCCGAACTGGCCATCGAAATGGCCAATGTGATTGTCTTTGTCGCCGATTCAAAGGTCGGCGTCACTCCGGTGGACTGGGAGCTGGCGAAAAAGCTGCGCACCACTGGAAAATCCGTAATCCTTGCGGTTAACAAGATTGATCACCCGACACAGGATTTGGCCGACGCGGAATTCGCCTCGCTTGGTTTCGAAAGTCTCCTGCCTGTCAGCGCCGCGCACGGCCGCGGTATTGCAGAACTAGTTAAGGAAATCGAGCGCCTCCTTCCCCAGTTACCCGCGAGCAGTCAAGAACCCGTTAAAGCGACGCCTCTCAAGCTCGCGATCGTAGGGCGTCCGAATGTTGGGAAATCCTCTCTGATTAATGCAATTCTCCAAGATAAGCACACCATTGTCAGCGATACGGCCGGAACTACCCGGGATTCCGTGGATATCCCTTGCGAACATGGCGGCCAGTCCTATTTGCTTATTGATACAGCCGGCATTCGGGCACGAGGAAAACACGATTCTTCGGTCGAAGTCTTCAGTGTAATGCGATCCGAGAAGAGTATCGAACGGGCGGACGTCTGTGTTTTAATCCTCGATGCTGTAGAGGGAGTTACCGCACAGGACAAGAAGATTGCGGGCCTCATTCAAGAAGCCGTCAAGCCTTGCATTATTGTCGTCAATAAGCTCGATCTCGTTAAACCGGCGACTCACCTCAGAAATTTCCTCAATGCAATTCTCAGCCAGATTCGAGCAAAACTCTTCTTTCTCAGCTACGCGCCCATTGATATTCTCTCGGCACATACCCGAGAAAATCTTGATCGGTTATTCGGCAGTATCCACAAAATAAAAAGACATGCGAATCGCTCAATCGGAACCGGAGTTCTGAATCGGCTCTTTCAACAAGCGATGGAAGCGCATCCCCCGCCGCTTCGAGGTGATAGGCGCTTTAAAATTCTATACGCAACTCAGGTCGACAACGAGTCTGCCAGCCGAATAGCTTTACCCACGTTTGTGCTCTTTGTGAATTCTCCGCAGCTCTTAACGGACGGTTATCGCCGCTATTTGGAGGGAAAGATCAGAGAAAGGTACGGCTACTATGGCTTGCCCATCATCTTCCGCTGCCGATCGCGCCAACCGCGCCTGAGCTGACTTCCACATCTGACTCGTTAAACCAATATCGATGGTCGACAGTTACATTGAATTGCATAAGGATTTGTGCTGAATGCAGGCTCTGGCAGCGGAATTCTCCGGCTGGCGCCGGAAACCACCTTCGCTCTTCGAGCTACGGCGTGTCCGCAACGCGGGTAAGGTCGCGCCATAG
>Ga0182034_10000639_pt1 | contig 16189 bp, 19 predicted proteins | sample flu12Cox44000172_FD_125972 | JGI IMG/M metagenome (GOLD analysis project Ga0182034, IMG submission 125972) | Lab enrichment of tropical soil microbial communities from Luquillo Experimental Forest, Puerto Rico - flux4day.12C.oxic.44.000.172 | ecosystem: Environmental > Terrestrial > Soil >... | reverse complement strand
CGGCATTCTGGCTGCAAAGCGGACCAGCGACCTGATCCCGCTTTGCCATCAGCTGGCGCTCACCGGAGTCGACATTGATTTCGCCGTCGGTGAATCGGATATTGAGATCACGGCGACGGTGCGTAGCACCGACCGGACGGGGGTGGAAATGGAGGCGCTGACCGCAGTCAGTGTGGCAGGGCTAACGCTTTACGACATGATCAAGGCGGTTGACCCGGCCGCTCGCATCGACGACGTCCGGGTTCTTCGCAAAGAGGGCGGCAAAAGCGGAAAGTGGGCACGGCAATGACGACCCAGAGCGCCCGATCCGCACGAGTCATCATCGCCTCGACCCGCGCGTCGACCGGCGCGTACGACGATCAATGCGGGCCGATCATCGCTGAATGGCTTGAACGGCGCGGCTTTTCGCCCGTGCAGCCCGAGGTGGTCGCAGACGGTGAGCCGCTCGGCGGGGCCCTGCACAGCGCGGTCGAGGCCGGAGTCGACGTAATCATCACGTCGGGCGGCACGGGCATCTCGCCTAGTGACAGCACCCCGGACCAGACCGTGGCGGTGCTGGACTACATGATTCCCGGGCTGGCTGACACCATCCGTCGCTCTGGGCTGCCGAAGGTGCCGACGTCGGTGCTGTCGCGCGGTGTGTGCGGTGTCGCCGGCCGGACGCTGATCGTCAATCTGCCGGGTTCGCCCGGCGGGGTGCGCGACGGCCTCGGGGTGCTGGCCGATGTGCTCGACCACGCGCTCGACCAACTCGCCGGCGGGGATCACCAGGGATGACACGCGTCTTGCGTGCCGCCATGACCGAAGAGCCAATCTTTCTCGCCGAACATGAAGAGTTGGTGGGCCATCAGTCGGCCGGCGCCATCGTTGGGTTCGTCGGCATGATTCGCGATCACGACGGTGGCCGCCGCGTGGTGCGATTGGAGTATTCCGCGCACCCCACGGCCGCGCAGGTGATTGCCGATGTGGTAGCCGATGTCGCCGAGGAGGCCACCGGTGTGCGGGCCGTCGCGGCCAGTCACCGCGTCGGCGCACTGCACATCGGTGAGGCGGCACTGGTGGCCGCAGTCGCCGCCGACCATCGGCAGGCGGCATTCGACACCTGCGCCCGTCTGGTCGACACCATCAAGGCGCGGCTACCGGTGTGGAAGCACCAGTTCTTCGACGACGGAACCGAAGAATGGGTGGGCTCGGCCTAAAGCGCGCCGAGCGATCCCACTAAGCGCGGGCGTCAGTTGTTGGCGGACGGCTGCGCAAGGGCGTCCAGCGCATCGTTTCCGTGAACATCCGCGCCGCGGATCGCTTGCCAGAGCTGCCTCGTGTAGCCGGCGTTCTGTGGTTGAGCAGGCGTGGCGGTGTTGAGATCGCTGGGAGGCGGCGGCGGCACGTCGGCCGGAGGCGCGGGCGGCACGTCGGCCGGCGGCGACACGTCGGCCGGCGGCGGCGGCACGTCTGCCGGAGGCGCGGCCGGCACGGCGTCCGCGGGAGGAGCCGGCGGTGTCAGGTCTGCCGGGGGCGCGGGCGGTGCCGGGTCCGCCGGAGGCGCGGGTGGCGCATCCGGAGGGGGCCCAGGTTGGTTGAAGGCGGCCAACTGCACCGGGGCAGGGGGCGGCGGCGGAGCGTCCGGCGGCGGAGCATTCGCGGGCGGAGGAGCGCCCGGTGCCGGTGCGCCGTTGATCCCGGGCGCGTCTATACCCGCGGGCACGGGCACGGGCACGTCGCGCGGGGTCGGACCCGACAGCGGGCCACCGCACACGGGCCAGGCGCCACGACCCTGGGTCGCCAGCACCCGCTCAGCGACCGCGATCTGCTGGTCCCTGGTGGCCAGCTGCGCCGACGGGGCGTACTGGCCGCCGCCATGCGAGGCCCAGGTTGCTGCAGTGAACTGGACACCGCCGAAGTAGCCGTTGCCGGTGTTGATTCCCCAGTTGCCGCCCGACTCGCAGCGGGCTACCTGATCCCATTCGCCGTCGGTGGCCGCGGCCGCCTGGCCGGCCATGGCGATGCTGCCGCCACCAAGCACTGCCCCGGTAAAGGCGATCTTGGCGACGCTGATGCTTGATGTGGTGGGCTTACGGTGACGTCCACTCATACGCGCCGAAATTTCCTCTCTTGTGACGCGCCTGCGAGGTCAGCTGTCGGGTTCGGGTTGGAGAGGCCACCCGGCCGACCCCGTCCTCCACATGGGAGACGAAGCCGGCTTCACCCCAAGGAGCCGCGAGCGGCCCCAGTCCGATCACGGTGGACCGGTGGGTCCCCCGTCTCCATCCACTTACGGTGTCCCCCGCCTACTGGATGGAGCTCGGCGCGAATAGGGAGGGGGAGGAACGCCACCGGTTGCTTGGCGAGCCTCCGGAGACGCTAGCGGTTTCTGTTGGTCTCGTCATGTTGAGGAAAACCCGGCGTTTCCCTCACGGCCATCTGCCAAAGCCCCAGGAACACCAGGGATTTGCGCAGGTCATACCGTCCCGAAATCGGAGCGTGTCCCCGCCGTTATCATTCCGTTACGTGAGGTATCTCACATTCTCACCCGCCGGCGAACGGCGGCAGAACATCGATCGTGTCACCGGATCGCAACGGCGCGGTCCCGTCGCGAACGGCGATTCCGTCGCACAGGTAGGAGCATCGGCTCAGCACGGTGCCCAGCCGAGTTCCCCGGACCGCGAGCCTCTCGACGAGTTCCGCCACCGTGGTGCCCGGACGCACCACCAGCGTTTCCGATTCGGCTCCCGCGGCCGCGTGCGCGGCGGCAAAGTAGCGGACGGTCACGGTTATGCCGTCTGCTTCGACAGGCATCTGACCCATCGGGCTAGCCACCGATCGCGCTCATCGGGCGGTCGGGCTGGATGAAGTCGGGGTCATTGATGCCGTGCCCAGCGGGCTTGCTCCACATCGCGGCGCGCCACGCCGCCTCGATCGTGTCGTCGTGCGCACCGCGCCGCAGCAGGCTGCGGAGGTCTGTTTCCTCGGCCGAGAACAGGCAGCTGCGGATCTGGCCGTCGGCCGTGAGCCGAGTGCGATCACACGTCGAGCAGAAGGCGTGCGACACCGACGCGATGACACCGAACTTTCCGCTCGGGGTGTTCGGGCCGGTGTCGACCAGCCAGAGCTCGGCGGGCGCCGAGCCGCGCGGCGACGGGTCCGGCCGCAGCCGGAAGTGCGGGCCTAGCACCGCCAGCACGTCGTCGGCGGTCAGCGCGGCCCCCCGGCGCCACTGATGCCCCGCATCCAGTGGCATCTGCTCGATGACCCGCAATTGGTAGCCATGTTCGAGGCAGAACCGCAATAGCTCGACGACGTCCTCCCGGCCGGTGACGGAATCCAGGACGGCGTTGACCTTGACCGGTGTCAGGCCGGCCTGCTTGGCGGCCGCCAAGCCGTCCAGCACGTCGGCGAGCCGGTCCCGACGGGTGATGGCCGCGAAGTGCTCGCGATCCACGCTGTCCAGTGACACGTTGACCCGGTCCAGGCCTGCCGCGGCGAGCGCTGCCGCCCGCCGCATCAATCCCACGCCATTGGTGGTCAGCGAGATCTCGGGACGGGGCCGCAGGCTGGCCGCCGCCGCGATCACCTCCTCGAGGTGGCGGGACAGCAACGGCTCGCCGCCGGTGAACCGCACGCCGGCGATGCCGAGCCGGGTGACCGCGATATGCAACAGCCTGGCCAGTTCGTCGGGCGTCAGCAGTTGCTCTCCGGGCAGCCAGTCCAGGCCGTCGGCCGGCATGCAATAACTGCACCGCAGGTTGCAGCGATCGGTCAGGGACACCCGCAGATCGGTGGCGGCCCGCCCGTAGGTGTCCAGCAGCGGGCCTTGGGTTGGCACGTCCCGAGCGACGCCGCCGGCGGTCCGGCCGGGCACCGTCGGTACACCCAATGCGGTCAGCGTCATGCGGCCACCGGTGCGGATCGGGTCGGCGAGCCGACGGGAACGATCTCCTTGCCCAGCGGCATCAACGACACCGGGATCAATTTGAGGTTGGCCAGCGCCAGCGGAATGCCGACGAGCGTGAGCGCCATCGCCACCGCGCTCGCCAAATGACCGATCGCCAGCCATATTCCAAACAGCAGCACCCAGACGACGTTTCCGATCAGGGCGCCGGTCCCGGCCGTCGGCTTGTCGACGATCGTGCGGCCGAACGGCCACAACGTGTATGACGCGATGCGCAGCGATGCGAAGCCAAAGGGAATGGTGACGATGAGCAAGAAGCAGAGCAGCGCCGCGACCAGGTATCCGAGGGCCATCCAGAGGCCGCCGAATACCAGCCAGATAATGTTCAGAATCAGGCGCATGTCTCCTCCAGCGGTGAGGCCAGCCTACCGACTCACGGGCAATCGGGGTGCTCGTCATGCGGGCATCCGAGTAGGATCAGAATTCAACTTCGCGTCCTGCGCAAGCGGGACGTTTCTTGTGTTAGCCATTCTATTGATCCGTCAGACAAGCAGGTGAGACCAGTGCCGACCGGCAAGGTTAAGTGGTACGACGCCGAAAAGGGGTTCGGCTTCCTGTCACAGGAGGACGGCGAAGACGTCTACGTGCGTTCGTCGGCGCTGCCCGACGGGGTCGAGGGGCTCAAATCGGGTCAGCGGGTGGAATTCGGCGTGGCGTCCGGCCGGCGCGGACCACAAGCGTTGAGTCTCAAGCTGATCGATCCGCCGCCCAGTCTTACCAAGACTCGCCGCGAGACGCCCGTCGAGCACAAGCACAGCCCCGATGAGTTGCACGGCATGGTCGAGGACATGATCACGCTGCTGGAGGGCGCCGTGCAGCCAGAATTGCGCAAGGGTCGCTATCCGGACCGCAAGACCGCTCGCCGGGTCTCCGAGGTGGTCAAAGCCGTCGCGCGGGAGTTGGACGCCTAACCGGGCAACGACTCGGAAAATACCGGTGCGCCGCGAAGCTACCGGGTGGTAACTTCGACATCCGTAGGTCGTGGTATTCGGCCCGGAGCGGATACACAGGCCTCGATGTGAGTCGTTAGCGAGGAGGCGGCGATGGCACAGCAAGCGCAGGTCACCGAGGAACAAGCGAGAGCCCTCGCCGAGGAATCCCGCGAAAGTGGTTGGGACAAACCGTCCTTCGCCAAAGGATTGTTCCTCGGTCGATTTCCGTTAGAGCTCGTACATCCATTTCCCAAACCATCCGACGCCGAGGAGACGCGCACCCGCGCATTCCTCGACAAGCTGCGCGAGTTCCTCGACACCATCGACGGAAGTGTCATCGAACGCGACGCGCAGATTCCCGACGAATATGTGAAGGGCTTGGCCGGACTGGGTTGTTTCGGCATGAAGATCCCGTCCGAATACGGCGGCCTCGGCATGTCGCAAGTCGCCTACAACCGGGCCCTGGTGATGGTCGCGTCGGTACATCCCAGTTTCGGTGCATTGTTGTCGGCCCATCAGTCGATCGGGGTGCCCGAGCCGCTGAAACTTGCCGGGACCCCCGACCAGAAGCGGAAGTTCTTGCCGCGGTGTGCCGCTGGCGCCGTATCGGCATTTCTGCTCACCGAACCGGACGTAGGCTCCGACCCCGCACGATTGGCGTCGACGGCGACACCGATCGAAGACGGAAGGGCCTACGAGCTCGAGGGCGTGAAGTTGTGGACCACCAACGGGGTGGTCGCCGAACTGCTGGTCGTGATGGCGCGGGTGCCCAAGAGCGACGGGCACCGCGGTGGCATCAGCGCGTTCGTTGTCGAGGCCGATTCGCCCGGGATCACCGTGGAGCGACGCAACAAGTTCATGGGCCTGCGCGGCATCGAGAACGGCGTCACCAGGCTGCACCGCGTGCGGGTGCCGGCCGAAAACCTGATCGGCCGGGAAGGCGACGGTCTGAAGATCGCGCTGACCACGCTGAACGCCGGGCGGCTGTCCGTGCCCGCGAGCGCGACGGGGTCTGCCAAGTGGGCGCTGAAGATAGCCCGCGAATGGTCGGGCGAGCGCGTGCAGTGGGGCAAACCGTTGGCCAAGCACGAAGCGGTGGCGAGCAAGGTCTCATTTATCGCCGCCACCACCTACGCGCTTGACGCGGTGCTCGAATTGTCCGCTCAGATGGCCGACGAAGGTCGCAACGACATCCGGATCGAGGCGGCACTGGCCAAGCTGTGGTCCAGCGAGATGGCCTGCCTCATCGCCGACGAGCTCTTGCAGATCCGGGGTGGGCGGGGCTATGAGACCGCGGAGTCCCTGGCCGCGCGCGGGGAGCGCGCGGTACCGGTCGAGCAGGTGTTGCGCGACCTGCGGATCAACCGCATCTTCGAAGGATCGAGCGAGATCATGAGGCTGCTCATCGCTCGGGAGGCGGTCGATGCCCACCTGACTGCGGCCGGTGACCTCGCGAAGCCCGACACCGGTTTGCGACAGAAGGCCGCCGCGGCGGTCGGTGCGAGCGGGTTCTACGCAAAATGGTTGCCCCAGTTGGTTTTCGGCGAGGGACAGCGACCCACTTCGTACAACGAGTTCGGTCCGCTGGCGGCACACCTGCGGTTCGTCGAACGCTGCACCCGCAAGCTGGCCCGCAACACCTTCTACGGGATGGCGCGTTGGCAGGCCAAACTGGAGCAAAGGCAAGGATTCCTCGGGCGCATTGTCGACATAGGTGCGGAGCTGTTCGCGATGTCCGCGGTGTGTGTGCGCGCCGAGAGTCAGCGGGCCGCCGATCCGACCGTCGGCCGACAGGCGTACGAACTGGCCGACGCCTTCTGTCAACAGGCCACCCTGCGGGTCGAGAGACTGTTCGAGGCGTTGTGGACCAACACCGACAGCACCGATGTTCGGTTGACCCGCGAAGTGCTGGAAGGCCGTTACACCTGGTTGGAGGATGGGATCGTCGATCAGTCCGAGGGCACCGGACCGTGGATCGCGCATTGGGAGCCGCAGGAGTCGACCGAAGCCAACCTGGCTCGACGGTTTCTGACGACCTAAGCCCGTTTGCGTCGAACGTCGACGTAATGGGCGAAATCGTGCGTATCGGCACCAACAAGTCGACGTTGGGCGGTGGGGCAGAATTGTGGCCATGGCCTCCTATGTTGCCGCGGTGGGCGAATTCACCCGCGATACCAACTACATCACCACCCGCATCACGGCCGATGGGCGCGACGGCTATCCAGTAGAGCCCGGGCGGTATCGGCTCATCGTTGCCCGCGCTTGCCCGTGGGCCAACCGTGCGATCATCGTCCGGCGACTGCTGGGGCTGGAAGATGTTCTGTCCATTGGGTTTTGCGGTCCCACGCACGATCAGCGCAGCTGGACATTCGACCTCGATCCCGGCGGTGTCGACCCGGTGCTGAAGATTCCCCGGCTGCAGGACGCCTACTTCAAGCGCGTGCCCGACTACCCCAAGGGCATCACCGTCCCGGCGGTCGTAGACGTGCCGACGGGCGCGGTGGTCACCAACGATTTCGCGCAGATGACGCTGGATTTCTCGACGCAGTGGGCCGCGTACCACCGCGAGGGCGCACCCCTGCTGTACCCCGAACCGCTGCGGGCCGAGATCGACGAGGTGAGCAAGCGGGTCTACACCGAGATCAACAACGGCGTGTACCGCTGCGGATTTGCCGGCTCGCAGCAGGCCTACGAAGCGGCCTACGACCGGCTGTTCACCGCGCTGGATTGGGTGAGCGATCGCCTGGCCAACCAGCGATACCTGGTGGGCGAGACCATCACCGAGGCGGACGTACGGCTGTTCACCACCCTGGCCCGCTTCGACCCGGTTTACCACGGGCACTTCAAGTGCAATCGATGCAAACTATCCGAAATGCCGGTGTTGTGGGCCTACGCGCGCGACCTGTTCCAGACGCCGGGTTTCGGCGATACCGTCGACTTCGTCCAGATCAAGCAGCACTACTACATCGTGCACGCCGACATCAACCCCACCCGCATCGTTCCCAAGGGCCCGGATCTGGCCGGCTGGGTGACCCCACACGGGCGGGAAGCGTTGGGGGGCAGGCCTTTCGGAGACGGAACTCCTCCGGGGCCACCGCGCGAAGGCGAACGGGTGCCAGCTGGCCACGGCGCGTAAACCTAGCCCGCCGAGCGTCGACTTGTTGGGGGAGATTGCGGCGTGTCGGCCCAACAACTCCGCGTTCGGCGCGCCGGTCAGAGCGGGCAACCGGCGGCGACCAAGGCACCGCGGGTGCGTGCCACGACGACGTGGGGCCGGTGCGGCAGCATGTCGGCGCTGACGCGGATCACCGTCCAGTCCCGGGAGTCGAGTTCGGCCAGTCGATCCATGTCCCGGGTTCGCTGCGCGGGATCGGTCCAATGTTGTGCGCCGTCGAATTCGACGCCGACCTTCCACTCCTCCCAGCCCATATCGATCCGCGCCATCACGGCGCCCCAGTCGTTGAGCACCTCGATCTGAGTCTGGGGCCGTGGCAATCCACCACCGACTAGGACCAGACGGGCCTTCGTCTCGTACGGCGATTCGGCGCCTCCATCGGTCAAGTGCAAGGCCCGTCGCAGCTGCACCAACCCCCGCGCGCCGCGATGACGCTCGGCCAGTAGCTCCACGTCGGCCACTTTCAACCCGGTTGCGTGCGTCAGCGCGTCGAGCCGAATCACCGCCGTAGTCAGGCCGTTTCGTCTTCCCACGTCGAACGCCGTGCGTGCCGGTGTGGTGAGGCGGATCCCGTCGCGCACACACGTCTCATACTCGTCGAGGGTGTCGCTATGCAGGATGATGCCGCGCGCCTTGTCGCGGCTGCGCCTGTTCAACTCGGCCGGCAGCCAGTCATCGATCCACGCCGTGCGGTGCAGTGCGGCCGCGGACAGTCCCGCCAGCGTCGCCGTCCGCCCCGACCACAGCCACGCGGCCACGGCTCGGGTCACGGGCGTCAACTTCTGGCCGCGGGGGATGTACACGTTGCGATGGACCGGCTCGAAATCGGTCCGCAATCGGTGCGGCGTGACGATTCCGGCTGCCAGCGCGTCAGTTCCTCTGAATGGCCAATCCAGGATTTCCATGCGCATACGGTGCCGATCGGCACCGACATGCTTCGGCCAACGTCGAGCTGTAGGGGAAAATCATGCCGTTTTCGCCCAACAAGTCGACGTTCGGCGCTAAAGGATCCGCACAGACCATTCCGCGAACGGGTGGGTGTGGAACGTCGTGATGTCATTCAGTTGGCTTTCGTCGGGCACCAACGTCAGCAACTGCACGACTATCCCGGTCAGCCGCCCGCGCTGAGGATCGACAGACGGAATGGTGACCGCGAGCCGGGTGCCCGGCCGAAAGATCGTGACGATGGTGTTGTCCGGATCCTCATAGAGCTGCGCTAGCTGCCAGGGTGCGCGGGAAATGGCTTTGGGAACCGAAAGTTGCACCGGGGAATGCTCGTTGAAGGGAAGCTCGCCCTGGGTTTGCGGCGTCTGGCACTCGGTGACGTTGAGCACGTTGCAGTACTGGTAAGGCCCGACCCGGGTCAGGTGCCCGTGCGAGTACGCGCTGATCTCGGGTTGCCGCGGACCGGGCTCGCGCACGAGTAGCCACGCTCCGACGCCGGCGCCCGCAGACAGCAGTACCACCAATGCCGCGAGGGCCACGGCCACTCCGCGTTTCACTTCGGCACCGCCGCCGGCCTGGCGGCGCCCCGGCGCATCTCCTCCTGCTCGACCATCACCGGGCGATTACCTCCGAGGCCGGGAATCAACGAGTCGCCGCGGAAGCTGACCAGGGTCTGCGCCAGCCCGAGGATGAGCAGTGCACTGACGGCGGTGAAGCCGATCCAGAGTTCGGTGTACACCAAGACGCCCAGCGCCCCGCCCAGCACCCAAGCCAGCTGCAGTGTCGACTCCGAGCGCCCGAACCCCGATGCCCTCGATTCCTCGGGCAGATCGTGTTGCAACGAAGCATCCAGCGAGGCCTTCGCGATCGCGCTGGACCCCGAGGTGACCAAGGTGGCGATGACGGCCGCGATCAGGGTGCCCGCCACCGAGGCCGCGACCGCGACGGCGCACACCGCCACCGTGCAGCGCACAACCAGCACGGCCGGCCTGCCGAGTCGCAGGCGTGCGGCGGCGAAGTTACCGGCGAAGTTGCCGATCGCGGCCGCCGCCCCGATCGCGCCCAGCATGCCCAGTTGAACCCAGCCGCTGGCTTGATGCGCTTTGGCGAAAAACGCCGGGTACAAGAACAAGAAACCCACCATCACCTTGATGGTGCAGTTACCCCACAGCGAGGTAATGATGTTGCGGCCCAAAGGTTGTCGAAGCGTTCCACGGACCTTTTTGACTTCGTCGGGCCAGCTTCGCCGCCGCTGCTCGCTGTCCCGGCGGTAGCTCAAGGTGGCCGGCACCTCACCCTCGGTTACCTCGACCCAGCGCGGAATCCGCATCGACAGGAAGGCGCCGGCAATGGTGACGGCGACGACGACGAACAATGCGCCGGGCAGCTTGAACACGTGGGTGCACACGAACTCGACGCCGCCGGCGATGGCGCCGCCGGCGATGGTGCCGCCGAGTAGGCCGAATACGGTCAGCCGGGAATTAACCCGCACCAGGTCGATGGTCGGCGGCATCACCCTCGGCGTCACCGCGCTGCGCAGCACGCTGAACGACTTCGAGAACACCATCATGGCCAGCGCGCACGGATAGAGCACCATGGACGGATAGCTGCCGGTGGCGCCGTCGTAGTTCATGATCAGCAGCACCGCCAACGCGGTACGTAACGCGAACGACAGCGCCAAAGCGACGCGCCGGCCGTGCTGCAACCGATCCAGCGCCGGACCGATCAGGGGCGCGATCACCGCGAACGGCGCGATGGTGATCAACAGGTACAGCGCCACTTTGGACTTGCTCTCCCCGCTGGCCGCCGCGAAGAACAGCGTGTTGGCCAGCGCGACGGCCATCGCCGCGTCCACCGCGAAGTTCGCCACCACCGGCCACGTCAACGCGGTTAGACCCGACTTGTCGGCGCCGTCGGCGGTGGCGGCCCGCTGCACCATCCAGTACATCCGGGAGCCCATTTCGCGGCTGCGCAGCGCCGCGGCGCGGGTGACGGTGATGCGTTCGCCGGGGGCGGGGCCACGTCGCGGGGCGTCGCCGCTGCGGTCTGGTTCTGGCTGCTGGCCCAGCGGTGGGAGATAGCGGTTGGCGCTCGGCATCGGCGGCGGGCGACGCGCGCGGCGACCGTCGGAGTCGTCGGCGGGGTAGTTGGCCATGCCCGGGTGTTGGTTGGCCGATCCCTTGGGGTCCGGGCGGGTCCGGCGGCCCGGGTTCGAGGCCACCCGGCCCGGATCATCACGCCGCCGTCCAGACACGAATCAATTCTGTCTTATGCCGGCAGGCAACCGGGCGTGGCTCGCCAACCTAGTATGGAGACGCAGCGCAGAGAGGGGACAGCGTGACCGGATCCACCGAGGAATCCGCCGCGGCGACCGTGGCCGAGTGGCCCGAGGAGTTGGCGGCGGTGCTCACGGGTGCGGTCAACCAGGCCCGGGCCGCCGTCGAGGAGTTCAGTGGCCCGGATGCGGTCGGTGATTACCTGGGCGTCACCTACGAGGACCCGAACGCCGCCACCCACCGGTTCCTCGCACATCTACCCGGTTACCAGGGGTGGCAGTGGGCCGCCGTCGTCGCCGCCTGCCCCGGTGCCGAGCACGCCACGATCAGTGAAGTCGTGTTGATCCCGGGACCGACGGCATTGCTCGCGCCCGAGTGGGTCCCGTGGGAGCAGCGGGTGCGGCCGGGGGATTTGAGTCCCGGAGACTTGATGGCGCCGGCGGCGGACGACCCACGGCTGGTTCCCGGCTACACCGCGAGCGGTGACCCACAGGTCGACGAGACCGCAGCCGAATTCGGGCTGGGCCGGCGCTGGGTGATGAGCCCCTGGGGGCGTTCCGAGGCTGCCGAGCGATGGCACACCGGGGACTACGGTCCCGACTCGGCGATGGCGCGCTCCACCAAACGGATGTGCCGCGATTGCGGTTTCTTCCTGCCGCTGGCCGGATCGCTGGGCTCGATGTTCGGGATATGCGGTAACGAGCTGTCCGCGGACGGGCATGTGGTGCACAAGCGATATGGCTGCGGTGCCCACTCCGACACTCCGGCCCCGGCAGGCAGCGGTTCGGCAATGTATGAGCCATATGACGACGGAATGCTCGAGATCGTCGAGACACCGCCGGAGCCTTTGCCCGAGCCGCCGGAGTCCCAGGCCGAGCCGCCTGAGCCCGGGCCCGAGCCGCCGGAGTCCCAGGCCGAGCCGCTTGAGCCCGGGCCCGAGCCGATGGAGCCGCCAAACTAGCCTTTCTCGGCGGCGGCCTTGATGTTTGCCAGCGAGGCGTTCATGCCCTCGACCAATTCGCGTTCGAAGTTAGCGGTCCCACCGAAGAGGGCGTTCACCGACAGGTTCGAAATTGCGGTGACGCCGTTTTCGGCGTGACGGCTCTCGATCACCCGGGTGCCCTCGCCGTTGGGCTCGAGCTCGTAGCTCCAGATCGTGCGGTTGACGTCGACCCGGAACGCCAGCTTCTTCTCGGGGATGACCTCGACGATTGTGCACGTGGTGGTCCAGCGCAGCCGGTTGCGGCGGTTGAGGTTGAGCGTGCGGGTGCCCTGGCGCAGCGGGCCGAAGGGCTTCATCCAGCGACACTGCGGGCTCCACTGGGGCATCCGCCGCAAATCGGATATCAACGCCCAGACTTTCGAGGGCGGTGCGTCGATGTCGACTTGCGCTTGCAGTAGCGGGGCTACCATCGTTCCTCCCGGATCCGGAATTGTCCTGCGGAATCTACTTGCGGTCGAGATAGGTTTCGAGTCCGGCTTGGGCACCCCGTGCCCCGCGGCGGGCCGCGGCGAGCTGCCACGTGAAGATGCTGGTGCCGATCACCCCGACTCCCAGTCCACCCAGCGTCACCGGCCGCCAACTCTGCAGGGCTGGTACGAGGAACGCGAGGGCCGCGGCGATCAGCCAGCCCAGAAAGCCGACCGCGACGACGGGCCACACCTGGAGCAGCGCGGGCGGCAGGGGCGGCGCCACTGGGCTCTGGCCGGACTCGACAGACATCGCGATTAACATAGCGCGGCGACGGTGGGCCCACTGCGCGGCCGGGTTGCCCAGCGCGGCCGAAATTTGCCACCGCGCAGTGCAAGGACCAAAGTCCGTCGTTCGCCGTTTCGTACGGCGAGCTTATTGAGTTGCGTGTAACCTCGCGCCATGGCTGACAGCGATGCGCGGCTGGCCAGCGACTTGTCGCTGGCTGTCATGCGGCTGGCCCGCCAACTGCGGTTTCGCAACCCGTCGTCGCCGGTGTCGCTGTCCCAGCTGTCGGCGCTGGCGACCCTGGTGAACGAGGGCGCGATGACTCCCGGTGCCCTGGCGATCCGCGAGCGTGTCCGACCGCCCTCGATGACCCGGGTGATCGCCTCGCTGGCCGAGATGGGTCTCGTCGACCGCGCCCCGCACCCCGTCGACGGCCGGCAGGTGCTGGTGTCGGTGTCCGAGTCCGGCGCCGAACTGGTCAAGGAGAACCGTCGCGCCCGTCAGGAGTGGTTGACCAAGCGGCTCGCGACGCTGGACAGCGACCAGCGCGACTCACTGCGCAGCGCGGCCGATCTGATGCTCGCCTTGGTCGACGAAGGCCCGTGAGCGACCTGGACTGTATTGACGGCGTGGATGTTCAGGACGTCGGCGATCCCGACGATCCGCGGCTCGATGACTTCCGCGACCTGAACAGCGTCGATCGTCGTCCCGATCTGCCGACCGGCAAAGGGCTGGTGATCGCCGAAGGCGTGCTGGTCGTGCAGCGCATGCTCGCGTCCCGGTTCACCCCGCACGCCCTGCTGGGCACGGACCGCAGGCTGGCCGAGCTCAGGGACGATCTGCCTGGTGTCGCAGCGCCTTTCTACCGAGCGTCGGCCGATGTGATGGCGCAGGTGGTCGGCTTCCACCTCAATCGCGGCGTGCTGGCGGCCGCCAGGAGGGTGCCGGAACCCGGTGTCGCACAGGTGGTCGACGGTGCCCGTACCGTCGCGGTGCTCGAAGGCGTCAATGACCACGAGAACCTGGGCTCGATCTTTCGCAACGCGGCGGGTCTGGGCGTGGACGCGGTGGTGTTCGGCAGCGGCTGCGCCGACCCGTTGTACCGGCGCGCCGTCCGGGTGTCCATGGGCCACGCATTGCTGGTGCCGTATGCGCGCGCAACCAGCTGGCCAGCCGACCTGATGCTGTTGCGAGAACACGGATTTCGGCTCCTGGCGATGACTCCGAGTAGCGAAGCCAGCACGCTGGCGGAGGCGATGGCGGCCGCGCGCGACGAACGTGTGGCGGTGCTGGTTGGCGCCGAGGGCCCGGGGCTGAAGTCGGCCACGCTGCGGCTCAGCGATGTGCGGGTGCGCATTCCGATGTCGCGGGGTACCGACTCCCTCAACGTCGCGACCGCGGCAGCCCTGGCGTTCTACGAGCGGGCTAGGCTCGGTCCGTGAGCGACGAGCACGACCAATCTTTGCCCTGGGCAACGGGTTTGACGGTCTCCGGGTTCGTGGCCGCGGTGATCGGAGTCGCCGTCGTGGTGCTGAGCCTCGGGCTGATCCGGGTGCATCCGCTGCTGGCGGTCGGCCTCAACATCGTGGCAGCGGGCGGGCTGGCACCGACGCTGTGGGGCTGGCGGCGCACCCTGGTGCTGCGCTGGTTCGTGCTGGGTGCGGGGGTAGGTGTGGTGGGCGCGTGGCTGACGTTGCTTGGGCTGGTGTCGACGCGCTAGCGGTGCCCGCCCGAGCGCACACCGAGCAGCACATCCTCCCAAGCGGGAATGACCGGCTTGCCGCGTCGGGTGTGCACCGGTTGTTCGGGCGGCGCGGTGACCGCCGGCTTCGCTTCTTCCTCGAACTCGATGTGGGCGACCGGCGCGATCGGCCGCAGCGGACGCTCGAATTCCGGGTCGATGAGCTCGCTGGCCGCGTCGTCGATCGCGGTCACCGTTCCGCCATGGGCGCCCGGACTGAAGCAGAAATGTGCGATGTTGTCGGAACGGCCGGCCTTCCAGGCAAGCTGTACCGTCCAGCGGCTGTCCTCATTACGCCAGGCATCCCAGCTGAGTCTGTCGGGCTCGAGGCCGCGCGCCACCAATGCGGCGCCGACGGTCTCGAGCAGGGTCAGCACCGCGGGGCCGTCGGCGAGCAGCGGATGTGCGGCCGTTGCCAGCTCCGCGGCTCGAGCGCGTTCCAGCAGCACGGGATGGGCAAACCGGCGGATCCGCACGATATCGGAACCCGACGCCGAGGCCACCTGCTCGACGGACGCGCCTGCGCGGATCCTGGCCTGAATCTCCTTGGGGCTCAACATGTTAGTGACTTGCATGTCGAGCTGCGGTTGCTCGGGCGGTAGCGGTTCGCCGCGCAGGGCGGCGCGCAGTCGGTCGTCGGCTGCCAGCTTGAACTGTTCTACGGGTTCCTCACGCTCGCAGATGATGTATTTGCTGTCGTGATCAAGCCCGACCACTTTGAGTTCCCGCATGGCTTCTCCTCGCAGGCCCCGTGCCCAGTCAGCGACGGGCCCGTCAGGTGCGCACTCTAGTGCAGCTGAGGTCGATAACCCGCCCTGACACGCTGGCGGGTTGCTGGCGGATGGCCGCCAGGTTAAAGCCGCTCGACCACCCAGTCGATGCATCGGGTGAGGGCGCTGACGTCGTCGGGGTCGACGGCGGGGAACATCGCGACCCTCAACTGGTTGCGGCCGAGTTTGCGGTACGGCTCGGTGTCGACGATGCCGTTGGCCCGTAGGACCTTGGCGACGGCAGCGGCGTCGACGTCGTCGACGAGGTCGATCGTGCCCACCACCTGGGACCGCAACGCGGGGTCCGCGACGAACGGCGTGGTGTAGGGCCGCTCTTGCGCCCAGGAGTACAGCCGCTGCGACGAGTCCGCCGTGCGCTTGACCGCCCATTCCAGCCCGCCGTTGCCCAACAGCCAGTCGAGCTGTTCGGCCATCAGCGCCAGCGTGGCGATCGCCGGCGTGTTGTACGTCTGGTTCTTCAGGCTGTTCTCCACCGCGATCGGCAGCGACAAAAAGTCGGGAACCCAGCGACCGGACGCGGCGATGGACTCGACGCGGGCCAGTGCGGCCGGGCTCATGATGGCCAGCCACAACCCGCCGTCGCTTGCGAAGTTCTTCTGCGGCGAGAAGTAGTACGCGTCGGCCTCGGTGATATCCACCGGTAGACCGCCGGCGCCAGAGGTCGCGTCGACCAAGACCAGG
>Ga0182034_10000637_pt1 | contig 16190 bp, 19 predicted proteins | sample flu12Cox44000172_FD_125972 | JGI IMG/M metagenome (GOLD analysis project Ga0182034, IMG submission 125972) | Lab enrichment of tropical soil microbial communities from Luquillo Experimental Forest, Puerto Rico - flux4day.12C.oxic.44.000.172 | ecosystem: Environmental > Terrestrial > Soil >... | reverse complement strand
TAACAAGATGGTGAGTGACGCCATCTGCGGTGAGGTGGGCCCGCAGCACAAACTGGGGGAAGGCTCAATGGAGCTGGCCCGACGCCTGGGGCTAAACCCCAATCCGCGCCACGGCGGCACTGAGGATCACATCATCCGTTTTACAATTTTTGTAGGAGAAAGTGCCGTAGTTGACGGAGTTAAGTATCGGTTACAACCCAGTTAGAAAGGCAGCATGGGCTATCGGACAGTAAACTTTCGTGATGGAATCCTGTGGCCTCTGGCGTATGAGTTAGGCTTGGATCCCACCAAGGAACTCTTAATTGATCAGGCTGCGGCGTTGACCAGTTACATCAACGCGTGGGTGCGCAAGAGTTGGGATTCGACCGATTGGCCGGAGTGGACAGAGATTCTTCCCTTTGCGCCGGACACGTCGCATCGCGTCCCATTGGTTTTTCTTCCCACGGGACAAATTATTTCCACGATCATATCCAGAGTATTCAAGGTTTACTTGCGCGATCCCAATCTTAGCCAGGGACCGCTGGACACCGCGTTCCGATTACTGGGTGACTTGTATGTTCACTGTGGGTTTGAGCACGGAACAAATATCTGGCTCAAATTCATTGCCAATCCCCCGCAGTTTACCTCCGATGAATGGGATCCGGGGGTCACCTACCGGCTGGCGCAGGAAGCGTATTCTCCGGTTACAGGGGAATGTTACATAAGTTTGTCCAACAACAATCTTGGTCATGATCCATCGCTGACTGCGACCCAGGATCCGCTGATCGCACCGGTTATCCCGTTGGCAGTAAATCAAACCCAGTACTATTCGTCTGGAACCGCTGCTGTCACGGGCCAAGACGAAATCTGGCGTTATAACATCGCCAAAAACAACTGGTATCAGTTAACCGGCACCATATACACCTTTCATCTCGCAGATTCTGGCGGGTTGACGCACACTTTCAGTTACACCACGCCAAGTGCAGGAATGACTGCCAGTGCGGTCATGGACGGGATCATTGCCGCCGCTGGTGCTTCTTCTGATACATGGCCGCATGCCCTTACCTTCGTAAAGGACACGGTAAACAATTTTCTGTATTTCCATCTTGCCACCGCCCCATTCGCAGACGCCAATTCCACGATTATGCAGGGCACAACTCTGGCGCCCCCGGATGCTACTGAGACACAGAAATGGGTTGCGACCACCGCTGCCACGGCGTCAATACCGCAGACTTTCCTTGTGAATTTGAATCCGGGGACATGGCAATCAGGGGCGACATACCAAGTAAAAGTCACTGATGCTCACGGGACATTGCACACCGCCAGCTACGCGAGTGCTGTTACTGATTCCAGCTCCGATGTAGTCAACGGTGTATTGGCGGCGATGAATGCTGATCCGTTCCTGCAAACACTCCCGGTCATGGCGGATCATGTCAACATGACCCTTTCCATCAGCAGCCCCTCGCAGCAGATTGCCGTAGACGCGCAAATGCAGGCACCTGATTCCGTCTACTGGCAGTATGTCCCTTTCCCGTTTGCTTTGGCTGACATTGTTTTGCGCGGGGCGTATGCCGATTGCTTGAAAGAATGGGGACAGAACGAGAAGGCAGCGGCATCCGAGCAACTGGCAGCAACCGAGGGCGCCTCCAGGGCCAATAGTTATCTTGGCCCGCCGTTCAACAAGCTTACCGACCAATCACAGCCCAGACCTAAATACACCGTGCAATAAATGGGTGCGCCTATCTTAAACGTAAGTCTTGGTCCCGGATTCATCGGTTACATCAATAGTTCGGTAATAAACGATTTTGAGAACATGCCGGTTGGAACATGCACCACGCTCTCGGGCGAAATAGTCCAAGGCAACGCCGCTTTCGGTGTGGCGTATTTTAGACAGAGATAAAACGCAATGGCGGCAATTTGGAATAGATCGGCCAGCGCCGACAACATTCTCATACTCGGTGTGCGCGAGAGCGCCACGCAACCGTTCCGTGCGCCTAACTGGCTTGATCTGCGGGTTGGCATGTACCTGTCTTTAACCAATGCTACAACCAATGAAACCACTACCGGACTAGGCGAAACGATCACCCCGGTCGGGGGTGCGACCAATCCCGCTGATTACATCTGGATTGGGGTCAAAGATCACGGGACGGTTCTGCCGGCGGCAGGCACGGCGCAGTTTATCGGGTTTAGCCAGTACGGACCTAATCCTCTTGGCAACAGCGTTCTTTCATCCAGCGATCTGGGGGTGGGCGTATCAAACGCCTATTACTGGCGACCTAACAACTCCATAAACAACACTCTGGTCTTCCAGTTGCTCGACAACGCCGTGCTTCGGGCCTATTCCCAGGACGGCGTGCAACCCCACTTTTACCAGGCAGCGGACCCGGGTAACCCGGCTGGTTATTACTGCGGTATGCTGGGTTTTCGCCTTACCCGTCCAGCCGTAAATTCTCGCATGATCACGGTCAAAATCCCGCACATAGCGTTGCACTCAAGCGACATGGATTGGACCGCCACGCCGACGCAGCAGCAACTGCTTTCCAAACTCGATCCGTGGCCGGGAACGGTGCAGACACTTGGTCCGATAAATTTCTCTTTTGTGCCGGATTCGCTATTTGCGTACTGGCCCTTCCACAACAGCCGGTTAAGAATCAGCGCAATGGGAGTGTTACGAACAGCCTGACTCGAAGGAGGAAACATAATGGCAGACATAGACACAACGCAGAACCCGATCCAACCGCAGACGGAAACCTATCCGCCTGGCAGCGCGATCCCGATTGATCCAGTTACGGGTCAACCGGTGCCGCCGGATGAATCAAACCAGTATCAGGAGCAACCGGAACCAGCGCCGGAACCCGAACCGGAAAAACCCAAGCCCAAATCGCATAAAAAAAAAGTAGCAAGCAGGAAGAAGAAAATCGAACGCAGTCCGAAGGAGGTGGATAAACTAATGGCAACATACCCGTTCAAATCAAAAAAACCTAAGATGCCACGCGCCGGTGCAACCCATCATCGAGCCGGTCCAAAACTCAAACGAGCGTCAGCCGGTCATCATAAGGGGCATCGGAGTAGCATGTCGCATCACGCGCTTAAAGGCAGTTACAGGAAACATTACTAAAGCGAGGAGTTAGCCAAGTGCCGCGGTGGTCTGGACAGGGGCAGAGTGAGAGCCGGGTCTTAAGCGAGGGCGATGCGCGTTTTATCGGCATGGATCTTACGCGTGATCCGCCCTTGCTTCAGCCAGGGATGCTTCATTACAGCGGGAACAAGCGCCTGCTGAACGGTGTAGCGGAGACCCGCCCTGGGATCCAGTTCCCTCCTGATTTTAATCCCGGTTACACAAACCAGCTTGTGGGGAGCGGGGTATTCAGCAACCCCAATGGCGACGAGATGCTGCTGGTGGGCGAACTGAACGCCAACTTCATCTGGGCGCTGGAATTCGGGAAAGACCCGGTTCAAATCCCGATCGTTAACCCCGACTCGGTTGCCGGTGAATCTGGGATCCTTGATTGCCAGAGAGTGCGTTTCGTGCAGGCGTTCGATCACGTTTACGCGTTGCGCCGGCCGAGTGGCACTCATACCGCGTTGATCTGGGACGGCGCCATCCCTGGGCAATTTGTTCCGGTCAAATTGCAGGCTGGCGCTCCAGGGACTTCGGTAGTCATTCCCGGCGGCACATCCGGGACCCCGGTGGTTCGCTCTAATCTGGTCTCCTGGAACGGGGAACCGTTTGCCGAACGGATACTTTTTTACAACGATTTTGATTTCGTAAAACGCGACGGCACCGTTCCAGACCGTGACACCTTGATAATGACTGACACGGATCGCTGGGATAGTTATGACCGGGCTAATGGAGCGTTTCGGATTAACTCCGGCGAATCAAACGTGCTTACCCGGGTCCTGGGTTATTACCGGGGTTCGGTGCTGGTCTTTTTCCGGCGCGGCATTCATATCCTGGAAAATTTCACCACGCCTGTTCCAACCGCGACCCCTCCCATAGTTGGCGATCAGCGGCAGATAAACAATTTCTTGGGCTGCGTAAGCAATCAGTCCATGTGCCAGGTAGGCGTAGACGTTTATTTTCTGTCTGAACCCGGCCGCGGCGTTTACCGGATCAGTGAAGCAGTGCAGGAGCAGATCGCGGTTAATCCGATGGCGGTAAGCGATCCGTTGCAGGGAGTCATTGATCTGATTAACTGGAATCAGGCCGCGCAATGGGCGTCCATGAGGGCGCTGGGGCCTTACGTTTATCTTGCTGTTCCCATAAATTATCCGCCGCCGTTCACGCCACCGAGGGGCAATAACGTTGTCCTTGTTTACAACCAGTACAGCAGGCAATGGGAATCGATCGATTTCTTTCTGGATCCAAATTTCAGTTTCCAGGAAATGCACGTTCTTTTATGCGGTGATGTACGACAGATGGTGGCGGTCGATTGGTACAGGAAACAGGTGCACGGAATGTATTACGGCGGGTTGACCGACATGATTGGTGTGGGCGGGGCTGAATATACAATCCAGGATTTGATACAGACCCGCGGTTATACACTTGGCGATCCCACAGCTTTCAAGCGGTTTGAGCGCACAAGCATCGCGGTGGAAACGTTTGATCCCGAGTTCAAGGTCAGTTCTAATACCGACGGGTACAACGAGGTAAAACTGCTCACTGACGTCCCCGTCACCAAGAACCGGCTACGGTATTACATTCACGGACACAAGTTTTACACTGAAGGGGTTGACAGCGAGGACGCGCCAAAGCGCGAGGATTACAGTGCAGCCAATGTTAACTACGCGATAGAAGACTTTCAATCGCTTCAAACTGGTCCGCTCACCAACTGGCCGGGAGTTAACGCGACCACATACACCGGGGAGGACCAATCCACGGTTGAGCGTTTTCAGATCCGGCAGAACGGCCGCTGGGTCTTTATCACGATAAACAACGCGTTCGGTCGCTGCAATGTTGCCGCTGTGTCAGTAGACGGAATCCCCGTCCAGGAAGGGATTCGCACCCTGGCATGATAACAGACATCACAAAGGAGACCATGTTAAAGTCAAGGCAGGGGATAAACCTGCCTATCCTGCTTTCGCAGTACTGGTATTCAAAGCATAGCAACCTGAATTTCGTGGTTGACCTGAACCACTATCTTTTCGAGGGATACGTTCTGTCGAAACCGGGAGTCTTTGTCATGGGCAAAGTGGTTGAGATAGACGGGGAGCCAACCTTCTTTATCCGGTTTGCTTACGGCAACCTTAAAGAACTGCGCAAACATGCTTTGGAAGGAATAAAGTGGATCGCGTTTTGCCGCAATAATCAGGGGAACGTGCGCAAGTATAGCGTTGACCGTGTATGCGAGTTGAGTAATCTGGACACGCTTACTTCTCCAATTTTTTCCATGAACACCGAATTGGAGGACGGGCAGTTACTGCCTGTGTAATTCTATCGGAGGCGCTCCTAACATCCCGCAGATTAACGTCCAGCAGATGATCAACTCCATGCTGGGCGCTGTTCCCAGGGAGATTGGGCAGTTCCACAAGTTCGCAATGAACGATCCATTGCTCAGTTCTGCCAACGCCCAGACGTTGCACATGATTAGCGGTATCCCCGGCATGGTGCAGCCGTTGCAGAACATTCTTAGGACTCTGCCCAGTGTCACTGGCCTAACCGCCCCGTTGCAGAGTGCTCTTAATCGCGATGCGCAGATTGTAGCTACCGGTGGGAGGATGACGCCTTCTGAAGCGGCGAGTTTAAATGCACCCTTAACGGCTGAACTAGGGCAGGCCGGCATGGGGCACACCGCTCCGGGGGTGTTCACCCAGGGGATGAACACTTACCAGGAAATGCAGAACCGGGTGAACACCGCCATCGGCCAGGAAATGCAACTCGCGCCCGGCATAGAACAGTTGCGAACAATGGATGTCGGTCTCAGAACGGCGTTGCCACAGGCTATCGTAGGTTTGCAAGGCACGGGCATAGAAACCGCCCTTGGGACAGAAGCGTCACGCCTTGGCGATTACACAAGTTTGGCTGGAATGTTTGCTCCATCGATTTCTTCGGCGGCACTGGCGAACCAGCAGGCAGGAGCAGCGTCATCCATTGCGGGCGCAAATAAGAATGCCGGACTTGAAACCGGAGCCGTAAGCGCACTGGGGTCAATAGGAGCAGCGGCGATTGCGGCATGACGAAGATCAAAGAATCCATTGAACTGATACGCTCTCTGGCAGCGCAAGCCAGGGCGCCGGCGGCAATGATTAGTTTCGGCAAAGATTCAATGGTCATGGCGCACCTAGTCCGTGACGCTTTCCCGGGCGGGTTAAACAGCGAACATTTCCCGCAAGCTCACGCGTTCCCGCTCCCGGTGATTCATCACCGTGATCCGTGGTTTCCGTTCAAATACGATTTTGCTGACTGGGTGATCAGGGCTTACGACATGGAAGTGCATGATTACCCACCTGTCATGGCCGGAGTTAAATCTAACGAGAGCCAGATAGAACTGGTGTGCCGATATAACTTTGGCGAACAAGGCATCGACATGCCTAAGAACGTCGAGGACCACAACCGTTATCCCAGGCGCGATTACATCTGCGGGTTATACGATTGGGTTTTACGACCCAAGATGCGGTTAATGACTTTCCCGTGGGACATGGTGCTAATCGGCCATAAATCAAGCGATGTAGACCCGTTTGAGGGAAAGATGCCTCTTAAATACGACAAGTTTACCGCTGCCAACGTGACGATCGGTTTTCCTTTGCGGCATTGGACCGATGAAGACATCTGGGAATACATCGAGACCAATCATGTGCCGTTCCAGGGAACACGTTACAAGGATAGAAAAGAAGTCCCGGACACATGGTATAACCCCGATTGGACGCACGCCTGCACGGCTTGCATCGATCCCCGGGAGGAACACGAGGAGGTCTTTTGTCCCAAATTAAAACGCAACGTACCTAACCAGGGCAAGTCCGTGGTACAACTTAGAAAGATCCCCGAGTATGTCGGCTAGAAGTCTTTTCCCAATTCAAATGCTGCAAGGCGGCGGCGAGGTTGAGAGAGCCTACCAAGAAAGCATTCGCAAAGTGCGCGGACAATCCCAAATGCAGATCACGCAGCCACAGAAATTCCCCGAGGACAGAAGAGGCGAGATTTTGTCATCCGGTCTCGCGCAAGTCGGCAAAACTATCGCTGCTGGATTTAAGAAGCGCGAGGAGGAGCAGAAAAAACAGCAGCAATATCAGCAGCCGGCTGAGTCTAACGTGCAGACGATGCGGCGCGGAGGAAAGGTAACTATGCGTCCAAGGGGCACGGACACGGTGCCTGTCATGGCTACTCCCGGCGAGTTTGTGCTAAACCGGGGCGCGGTAGAAACCGCCGGGAGACCATTCCTGCATTACCTGAATGAGATGGGAAAAGCGCACCCCATAATGATGCAGGATTACCAGGAATCCGAGATGATGGAGGAAGGCGGCGAGATTGATCCACGGCGACGGATGTTTCCTGTCAGGTATATGCTGGAAGGCGGGCCGACACTTTCGGACGGTTTTGGTGTAACTCCCGGCGACATCTGGGGACCGGATTGGACGGGTGGCCTGCCGCCGGACTGGCCGCCACCCGGTGGCCTGCCGTCGGACTGGCCGCCACCCGGCGGGATGCCATCCCCGAATACGCCCTCAATGAATATCCCGTTTTCCCCGCCACCCGGATTGCCTGACATACCTAACATGGGTACTCCTAGTTTTGTGCCCAGATACGGCGGCCCCGGCGGTTTCCCGTTAGGTGGTGGTGCCCCAGGCGGTCCTTTTGAGCCACCGGAATTCAGGGGGCGAACTTTCCGCCCGCCGGCGCGCATTGGTCGCGGTCGTCGAGGAATTTTCCATCCACGCATGGCTCATCCGGCCATGCACCCAAGATTCAGAGAGAGAGGATAAAACAATGCCTGACCTATATCCAGTTGGTTTCCCTAACGTAGCCCTTGTCCCCGGAGCCACCCCCGGCACTCAAACAGCCGGTGGCGTAGTTTTAAGCACCTCCACAGGGCTGCATGTCACCACAAATACCACTAACACCATCCCGAGTCCTGCTGCCACGATCCGGTTGCGCCAGATCGTCATCAACGTCACCGGCACGCCCAGTGCGTGGGTAGTAAAGATCCAGGATAAAGGCGCAACGCCGAAGATAGTGTTTAGCCAGACGTTTAATGCCGCTACGACCGCGCCTGTCGTCGCTAACTTCGGGGACGGCATAACCTGCACGGGTGGTGTGGATGTTATCACGAGTGGCACAACGCCGGGCGTGGCTGACGTGTTTCTCAACTACTGACGTTTATGCCGTACTTCCCAGAATTCTACGGTGGTGAAATGTGGAATAAGGCGCTAACCGGCCTTGGGCAGAATATTGCTGCATCGCTGGATGATTACCGTAAGCGGCACGAGGACGCCACCAAGACCGAGGAAACAATTAACTACCTGCACACCACGCTTAATCCTGCGACTAACAAACCGTATCTGGACCAAAAAGCCTGGGAACACATATCAACCTTGGCGGGTCACCAGCGCGAACTGGCCGAGCAAGGCATTTTGCAGGGGATGGAGTTCGGTCAACAGTTGCAGAAAAGTCAGGTTGCTATTCAGCATACACAGGCGCAAATGGAGCATCTTAACCGGTTGCAGAAACAGTCTGAACTGGCTGGCAAGCCGTATTTTCAGAATGGCCAAAAAGTTGGCGTCTACAAAGCTGATGGGACGATCGAATATGATCCAGCTTGGATGCACCCAAAGCAGAAAGAAGAACCCAAAAAACCGGCACCACCTCCCCCGAAAAAGGGAGTAATCCAAGGAGTTCACGATTGGTTACTTGGCGAAACACCACAGCAAGGACAACAGCAGCAGGGACAACAGCAGCAGGAAGTAGCGCAATCTCCACAGCAAATTGCCCAGCGAGACAAGGCAATCGCGATTTTGAAAAAGAACAACAAGCCTTTGACCGAGGCCAACATTCAATGGGTACTTAAACAAATGGGTGGTGGCAGTGCCCAATGATATTGATTTGTCGAATTTGCCGGATCAGGAGACGCAACCTGATTTAGCCGGGCTTCCCGATAACAGTCAACGAGCGCGGATCATGGCTTATGGTCCGGTCGTAGGAGAACGTTACCATGACGCGATGTATGGTCCTAGGGATAATTATCTGCAACCCTTCGATGTCGCCGTATCAAAGGACATGGGACTAGAGTTGGGCGATTGGATCGAGGTAAACGGCAAACCACGGCGCGTAGCGGATTGGAGTTATTTTTCGCCTGGAAATCCCACCAGCCAAACCATCGAGCTCCGAGATGAAAAGGACCAAGGTTACGGCACCTGGCGCAAGTTAAGTACTGAGGAAGCGCAGGAGAGAATGGGTGAAGCGTTCCCCACCCGCAAACTATTGTCGGGACCAATTTCAATGGGGAACATGGATTTCACTGGGTTACCCGATACCGAGCACCAAATTGATTTTGAGGGGTTACCGGATCAAGCCCCGCAGCAACCATCTCGGATGCCGACTGAAAAGGAAGCACAGACGGCACCTCACGCCGCAGCCGTTCATCCCTGGTATGAGCGCGTTTACTCTGAAATTCAGAAAGGCAATTACAACAACGCGCTCAAACAATTCGATTCTGCTGCCCAGCAAGGTGTCCGGCGGGCATTGAATTTGCCACTAACAGGCCAGTTAAGTAAATCGGATCTGGAAGAGGCCATGCAACCGACTGGTGCGCCACTAATCGGTGGCAAGTTATCACGTGAGGAACGCGAACCGGATACCGTCGGGGGAACACTGATCAAAGGCACGTACAACGCACTAGTGGATACCGTTAACTTTATGAACACGCCAGAGGGTGCGGCGGTGACACTACTTTCTGGTGGGGCGTCTCCAGGGATTCAGCGACTTCTGGCAATGGGCTTTAGCGCACAACAAATCGGTGGTGCGTTAGACGCTGCGCGCAACGGACGTTGGAGCGATGCGCTTGAGAATTTGTTGCTGGGCGGTCTGGGAACCGCTGGGGTGCATCAACTGGCGAAAGACGAATTTGGCGTTGAGCGTCCAGTGCCAAGGGTCGTAACGGAACCCTTTACCGAAGCAAAATCAAAAGACGCAGAACAAGCCCAGCCACAGGCAAAAGAATCTAATCAAACGACAGGCAAAACACCTGTGGTCGAGCGGAAACCCGATGTCAGCGAAACAGAAAACCAAGTTCAAGAACTGCAACAGCAGCAAGCCGCACCGACACCGATAACAGCGGAACTACCATCTGCTGCAATAGGCGCAGCGCGAGCTGGCGAGATTCCGGCTACTTCGGCAATCGGACAATTGCAGCAGGACGTTGCCGAGTTACACGACACGGTTGATCCGGCCAAAGCCGAGGATTTAACCGAGAAACTGGTTAACGAATGGTCACGGCGCAAGAGCGCCACGCAACAGGCGCTGGGGCGCATGGCGGCGTTTGGGCAACGGCTCAAAACCATCTGGCGCGGTGTCAATGACCCGAGCGAAGTGGAATCGCGCCAGGGAACATTGGACTTTGAATTACAGCAATCCCTGGTGCGCAGCGCAGAAGCTAAACGCGCCATGCCGTCTGATTTTCCAAATCAAACTTTACGGGAAGCAGCCAACCTCTGGATTGATTCAGGCGGCGAGGCTGGTGTGCCCCTGATTAAAGAGGCACTGGCAAATTTGCCAAAGGGAATCCCCAGGAGTGTGCGCAAGGCGATGCAACTGGCGACCGATCTTCCCGCACCCGGACGTTACCTGGCTGAATACATACAAGATTTCTTTAAGACCCGAGGCGACGAAGGGGTTCAAGCAGGCGTAATGGATGAACTGTTGAGCGATTATACTACGCATGTTTGGAAGAAAGAAGCGAACATGCCGGACGAGGTTCACGCCGCGCTCTCAGGAGGCAGGATAAACACTTATTTCCAATTTGGCAGGCAACGAAAGATTCCCATGTTTTTGCAGGGGATCATGGCTGGTAAAATTCCGGTGCTTGATCCAAGTGAAACAATTCCCTTTTACAATCACGCCTTGGACCGCGCCATATCCAGTCGAAGTTTCATTAAGGATTTAAGTGATTTAACCGAGAAAGATGGTCGTCCCACGGTAAGCCCCAGCGGGGTACGAATGACGGTAGGAACACCTGAAAAGGGGGCAGTCTTAATTTCTCCGCGTGCCAAGGGAAGCAAACGCGCCAAGGGAACGCCGGAACCGATGGATGAACAGATCGAGCGCGAAGCCCAAACCCGATATGATTACAAGGGAATAGATCATCCCGCCATGCGCAAATGGCGCTGGGGCGCCACTGATGAGAACGGCCGACCCGTGTTTTATCAGGCTGATCTGCTTGTTCATCCTGACGCTTACAAACGGTTGTACCGGATGATGGACAGCAAGGCGTTGACCCCATCCAATGCGGCGAGGGCGTTGCTCGGTCTGGGTTACCAGGTCAAAGGCGCGAAGCTGGGTTTCTTCTCGCTTTTTCATCCGGTGCACGTCGGCTCACACGCACTGTTTCACTGGACCAATCCGTTTAAAGCCCTTGGAAAAGGGCTGATTGATCCCGATACACCGAAGTTCCGGTTTGCTACTGAGAAAGGGCACTTGAAGGTGGCGCCATCCCCGGCCGAGTTAGAGATTTTTGCCGATGGCGTTTTGAACCGTGGACTGCTTATCCACAAGATCCCGTTGATCGGCCGGTGGAGCAAGGCCATGAGCGAATGGACTTTTACCCAGTTCATCCCAAAACTGAAACTCGCTACATTCGATAACGCTTACAAACGCGCCATTTGGATGCGGGATCACAGAACCCCGCTTGCGCCCCGAGGGGCTTACAAAGGGTTGACTGAAGATCAGATTGCCTCGCGAATAGGCGACAGCGTGAACAACGCTTTCGGCGAACTCAATCACCAGTTTCTAGGCAAATACGGCCGGTCGCCGCAGTTCCAACGGTTGCTGCGCGGGATATTTCTGGCTCCTGATTTCGGTGAAGCACGAGCGCGTTTTGCCGGCAAGGCCCTGACCAGATACGGACACGAGGAACGTCTGGCGCTTGCCACGATGTTTACGACTTTGTACGGCGGTGCTCGCGTTGCAAACATGCTATCCACCGGAGATCCGCAGTGGGATTGGCGACACGCCTTTGAGGTCAAGATCGGGGATCACTGGTGGTCCATGCGAAGCGTGATTGGCGACTTAAACCATATGATGTCAGAGAGTGGTCAGTTTTTCTATCACAGAATGAATCCTCTGTATGCCCGTACCATGATCGATTGGCTGACCAGTCGTGATGTTTATACCGGGCGCAAACTCACTCCGAGCGAGAAATTCTTCAGTCGCCCATTGGAACAACTAGTTCCGATCCAAATTGGCGGTCTAACCCGCGACGATCAAAAGGTGTGGGAATCTTTTGTTACCACGATGGGCGTTCAAACCCGGCGCGATAATCCCGTGGCCGACACGTTGCGGTTGGTTGCCAACTGGAAAGAACATTCAAATGATCCAGCATTGCGCGCACAATGGGAGAAAGCGCAGCAATACAGCATGCCCAAGAGCGATTACGCCAAACTGCGATCGCAACTGGATTTTGACGACATCGAGGGCGCATATCGGGAATACTATCGGCTCGTTACCGAACAAGGAAAAAAAGACAAAGACATTGAAAAAGCGTTGAACCCCAAGCACCCATTTACTGGCAGCAAAGCGGCAGAAACGCGGTTCATTGAATCATTGGATGCCGAGGATCGCGCCACTTACGACAGGGCAGTCGCGCACAAGGAAGAATTGTTCGACAAGTTTCAAGCCATGCTCAAGGAATACTCTGGGCAATGAAACGTTACGCCTTTCTAACGGCCGACGGACATTTTCTCCCTATGGCGTTCCACATGGAACAGGCCGGGCACGATGTTTACGTCGGCATGATCCAGAGTTGGGATGAAGTGAAAATGCACCGGAACGAGGATGAGTATGACCGCGAGCGGCGCCTGTCGCTTTATGACGGGATGCTCAAAAACCGGATGACTGCCTCTAAGCTGGTGCAGAAACTGGAACAGCAATCGCCCAAGGACTGGTTCGTGTTCTGTGATTTCAATTACTTTTGGGGTTATGCCGATCGGCTGCGTAAGAAAGGATACCGCGGACTGCTCCCCAACAAGGGAGACGGTCGGCTGGAAAAAGACCGCGATTACGCCAAAACGTTTGTGAAACAAAATTACTCCGAGGTCGAGGTAGCCGGGCACCAGGAATTTAAGACGGTCCAGGACGCCATGAAGTTCCTCGACAAGCATTCTGAGAACCTTTACGTGCTCAAAGGCAATAGCGACGAGTGCCCCACCGTTGTGCCATCCCGAGATGATCCGGCGATTAACCGTGAGCTCATTGTCGATTCCCTGGAACGTTTCAGCAAATGGTATGAAAAGGAGGGTTTCAGCCTTGAGGAAAAGATCCCCGACATCATCGAGTTTACCCCGGAAGCTTACGGTTACGACGGTGAGCTGATCGGGGTTAGTGTGGACATCGAGGCAAAACATCTGGGGAGCCGGGGAGGACCAATCGAAGGGTGCGCGGCTTCCCTAGTTCTCTGGCAGGAAATCAATGATTCGCCCATCTACGAAATGTTCCTTGAACCAATAGCGCACCTAATGCTACGTCCTCGGGAGTTCACGATCTGGGACATGTCAGTTTACTGGTCGCCTTCGCGGAAAGCTTACTACTTCGGCGAATTCTGTTCCAACCGCCCCGGATACGATTGCGTGTTTGCCGAGATCGCCACCTGTGGCGGCGTGGAAAAGTGGATCGAAAAAATTGAGAGCGGCGAAAAATTTGGGGGAGATAAACCGGTGGGTGTTTCGCTGCGGATATTTAACAAGCAACGGATAGACCAAAAGAAGGGGTGGCAGGAAATGCTGATAGGCGATCCGAATGATCCCAACGTGTTTCTATGGGACGTGCGAAGCGAGAATGGCAAGCTCTACACTATCGGGTATGACTCAAATACATACGTTGTGAGTGCCGCCGGCGACACACCCGAGAAAGCGATCGATCAACTTTACAAGAACGACGAGCACGTCGTGTTTGATTCCGGGTACAGTTTGGAGAAGCACGATTGGATGGACAAAGAATTTCCAGAAAACATTTTACATCGCTACGAAATTTTGAAAGAATTGGAACTCTAAGGAGGCAAACACAATGGCAGATGAATTGAGTATCTCGTATGCAATCGATCAATCAAGCGGGGGCGCGCAGTGCAAGGGCACAAGCACCTACGAGGGTGAGGACATCACCGCTTACGGGCTTTCATGGCCCGAGGCTAAAACCAACGTGATAAGTAAAGCCAAAGCGATCAAGGCGCTTTGCCCCATCCCGCCACCTGACACGGTTGACTTGGACGCGCCATGAGTTTGTCGCCTAAAGTGATCCTGGTAATCCTGGCGATTATCCTGGCGGCACTCTCATACATCTACCAACCGCTTTTGGGGGCGTCGGTGATTCTGTTGGCGGTATCCCATTTTATTCCTTGATACAGTTCGGTAACGCGAGCGAATCGTTTAAAGCGGCAAACCCGCACATCATCTTCGGGGGAGGCGGGCAGGAAACGGTTAGGCAGGCGCCTCCCCTATCCAGGCACGAACTGAAAAACGAGCGCCGGCTACAGGCCGAGGTTGAAAATGCCGGGAAAAAAGCTTTCGCCTGAACAACAGAAGATGGCGGTCGAGATGCTCGCTCCGCCTAACGGATGGATTTATTATGTGGTGACCAGTGTCCAAGAGGTATTTGGGATCCTGCGAAAGCTGGGGATCGAATAAGAAAGCTTGAAACATGCCCAAATTGAAAGCAAATGAAGTGAGAATCCACTACCGCTGGCGGGTGAGCACTGGCCCTCCCTGCGTGGCCGAGACCAGCTTTCGCAACGCTCCGTTTCTGGCTGCCGGTGATACCTGGGATGAAGCGCGGGAAAAACTAATCGTAGCACTCAAACGATTTGCTCAAGACCCGCCGAAACCCGAAATCATAACCCTGGAAGACCTACGAGACACTGATTGAACTCAAGCGGTACGGCATATTTTAGCGGAAATTCGTTACGTCTTGGCGTTTTTTTTAAGTAAGTAATCCGCCTTCAACATATGCGACCCCAGCACTTTTTTGGCTGACCATTTCCTGACCATCTTCGTCTCACCACGGACTTTCAACCAATTCCTGTCCTGTGAGACTGTGCATGTAGCCGTTAGCTGTAAGAATACAGACCCCGAGAATACCGATTATTATCCAGATCATTACTTTCTCATCCGGCTCCAGTTCTCTAAAAATGAGGAGCGTTAGTAAGCCAGATGCGGTCGCGTCTATTGTCAGCCAAAAAATATTGTTGAGCATTTGTTTGTGAATTTAATTGGGTTTAATTTGGAACTTTTTCAGCATCCCTTTCGTCAATCGGCGGGGGATTTGCGCCAATAGCTTCTAAATAATCGTGAATGTTAAGTCGCTCTAGATATTTCATTTCGATAACTCGCTTAGTTTGTAACTGAATGACTTTACCATCGACCAGACCCTCCGCAGCGCGGGCATGTATCCCAGTCTGGGCCGATATAGTCCCACTCAATCCCAGAAAGGAGCGCCGTTCGGCCTGCACCCTTGCAACTTGGGCAGTCACGCTCAGGATCGTAGCAGAGGTATTCGTCGCCGTCTTCGTCATCTAACCAGTTCTCAGCCACGCTTGCGGGTTTGGGTTGGTTGTTCATTGCATCGCCTCGTCGATAGCTGCTCGGACTCGAACCTTAATATCCTTCATTGTCCAATCTGGCATAAGTTCGTAAATCTCTTTCAGTAAGCCCCGGAGCTGTTGGAGTTCTGCCTTCATTTTGCCAACTGTCTCTGCGGCTTGTGCCACATAAGCGTTACACTCGACAACTTCCTTCCGAAGCTGTTGGAGTTCGGCTTCTGCTTCTAATGCCGCTTTTAAGTCCATCGCAAGTTGCACTTCCATCGCTTCCTCGACTGCGCGGGTGATAACTGCATTGATTTTCTTAGCGGCCCACTCTGCATTGTTCTCGTTAGAACAGTTGAAAGCGTGAGTGTCGTCATCTTCACTTTCGTTGTAAAAGACCGATGAGCCGTAATGTTGAAATCCATAGCGCTCTACAATTTCTTTGAGTTTGTCTTTCATTTAAGTATTTCCTTCCATTCCTCCATCGTT
>Ga0182034_10000635_pt1 | contig 16215 bp, 12 predicted proteins | sample flu12Cox44000172_FD_125972 | JGI IMG/M metagenome (GOLD analysis project Ga0182034, IMG submission 125972) | Lab enrichment of tropical soil microbial communities from Luquillo Experimental Forest, Puerto Rico - flux4day.12C.oxic.44.000.172 | ecosystem: Environmental > Terrestrial > Soil >... | reverse complement strand
GTCGTAGTCGAGAACGTCGTAGTCGACCAGGTCGTCTTCGTTGTAGAACCGGCCGTGCGTGGCGATCTTGGTCTTCGACGGGTAGATGGAGATGTTGCGGTGTTTCTTGCGATCGAAGACCGTGATGTCCTCGGCTTCGGTTCCTGAGCGCGCGTACGTAAGGGTGTCGAAGCGGCGCGTATGCATTTCCGCCAGAAAATCGCCGCTGCCAGGCAGCAGAGACCACGTGTCCCGGCTGAGATCTCCAAGGTCGATGACGAACGACTTGGCCGACTCCTCTCGGAAGAGATCTTGCGCGCGCTTGAGCTCTCGCGCGTCCACTTGCCCAGCTCGCAGGCTCGACGAAGCCACCAGCGAGGCGAAATCCGCCGGATTCAGCCGCACGAAGACGGTATCGAACGCCGACTCAATCACGTCGCTTCCGCAGAAGACTCTCACCTGCCCTTTCTCCGTCGGAGGATCAGGGTGAAAGCTGACCGTTCCCCGACCCAGAAGCACGAGGCCGGTGGTGCCAAGATCCACGTCGGCTACGAAGACCGAGCCCTCGGCAAGGGTCAGGTCGAGATCTTCCACGCTGATCTTCAAATCGCGGGCGGTAAACTGCTTGGCGGGGTTGAGCGACAGGCGGTACAGGTTCTCGAGGGATGAGAGGCGTTCCTCGTCTGCGATCACCCACTCGCCATCGCCGCTGGTTTGACCAATCCGTTTGACATCAAGACGCCACGTCGCGACACGTGCCCGATTCGCGAGCTCAGCGAACACGTCGACGATGAGGCGAAACCCCTCTCCGGCGGGCTCGCCGCCTAGCGCTTGGCGATCGCGCTCCTGAATGATCGCGCGCGACGCAGGAGACCCGAGCTCCGACGAGGCGAAATCGCGCGCGCGGTCGCGATCGGCGGATTGGGCGAGGAGGGAGATGTACTGATCAGCATCGCCGGCCTGGACGGCACGCTCGATGTGCCGGAGCAGCAACTGGACGCCGTCCAAGCTCTGCGCGCGCACCGGTCCGGCGCCGGCTCCGAGTGAGAGCACAGCACCAGTAACCACAGCCGCGGTCACAATCCGCAGCAAGACGCGCATGCCGGCTAGCAATGTTGCCACGCGCTCGTAATCTACCGCGTTTCAGGCGTCGACGAGTAACGAGCGTCGATCACCCGAGAGCGAGCACCGAGCTACCAGTATCGAGCAACGAGCACCGAACAGCGAGTACCGATTAGACTCCGACTGGCGCCGAAACGGTGCAGCGTCGCAAGAGCAGAAGTGTGAGATCGTCGGCGAATCTGGTGTCGCCAGTGTAGCGCTCGACCGCGTGGAGAACTGCCGCGCCGAGCGCGGGGATAGCCAGCTTGCGGTTGCCCGACAGTGCGGCCTCGAGGCCGGCTTCGTCGAACGGGCGGCCGCCGGCATTTTCGGCTTCGGTTATGCCGTCGCTGTAGATCGCCACGAGGTCGTCCGGCTGAATCGTCGCCTGTCCCTCGACGTAGGTCGACTGCTCGAACATCCCGAGCGCAATGCCGCCCTCAGTGAGCCTGCCGAGCCTGTCGCAGCCACCGCCCGCCCGCAATACGACCGGCGCCGTATGTCCAGCATTGACGTAAATGAGCTGGCCGGTTGCCGGATCGTAAACCCCGTAGAACAGGGTGATGAAGCGCGTTCCCGGTGCGTGGCGGCTCACCTGAACATTGAGCCGCGTCACCAGCGGTGCCGGCTCGAGGCCTTCCTCAACGAGCGTTCGAAGCATCGCCAACAGAAGCGCCATCAGGAGCGCGGCAGGACTGCCCTTTCCCGCGACGTCTCCCAGGGCTATCACGACTCGCCCGTCGCCGAGCGGCAGGATATCGTAGAAGTCGCCACCAACCGTGTTCGCCGGTCTGGTCAAGCCGGCCGTCTCGACACCAGGCGCGGTGAAGAGCCCGCTCGGCAGCATCGCCTGTTGAATCTCGCGCGCGATTTCAAGGTCGTTTTTGAGCGTGAGTCGATCGGCGACCTCGAGCAGGACGAGAAGGTTCATCAACAGGAAACCGAACAGCAACGGATACGTGCCCGCACGGAATAGCAGCGCGGGGACGCCAAGGCTGATGCCGAAAGGCAAAGTCGCGAAGCGCACGATGCCGATGCCTCGAAAAAGATCTATCAGCCCGATGAACGCCAGCACGAGCGAGATGGCATACAGCATGCGCCGCGCCGGCGAAAGCTTCATGGTGAATGCCATGAAAGCCGCGCGCGCTTGCGCGATGAACCGCTGGTGATACGGCAGATCCTTCAGGGCGCCCGCGTCGAGCCCGCGGGTGAAGAATTTGTAAGCGTCGGGTGCATCCCGCGTGAACAGCCGTTGGAAATCGTCGGCGGTCAGACCGGTCGTATAGGTGTCCACGAAGTCCTGCAGCCGCCGCTTCATGGCTTCCGCCTTGACGGATCCGGCTCTGTTGAAAGGCCCAGCTCTCTTGCAAGATCGCGCGTTCCTGACGGATCGGTCTTTCACGGCGGTTGGCAGTGGTCAGTTGTCTGCGGTCAATGAATAATGCTGAGCTCTCGGCCCACTTTGGCGAAGACATCCAGCGCGAACTGAAGCTCCTCGCGCGAGTGCGTCGCGGTGACGATGGTGCGGACGCGCGCCTTGTCGCGGGCCACTGTGGGATACGCGATTCCCTGCGCGAACACTCCTTCCTCGAACAGGCGATCCGACAGCTTCATGGCCAGCGCGCCGTCGCCCACGATCACCGGCGTGATCGGGCTCTGACTCACGCCGGTATTGAAGCCGAGGGCGTGCAAGCCCGATTTGAAGAGCGTGGTGTTCGCCCAGAGCTGCTCGATGATCTGCGGTTCCTGCTCGAGCACGTCGATCGCGGCGATGCACGCCGCCGCAACCGCCGGGGGGTGCGACGTCGAAAACAGAAATGGCCGCGCCCGGTGGTACAAGAACTCGATCAACGTCCGGCTCCCCCCAACGTAGCCGCCGAGCACCCCGATCGCCTTGGACAAGGTGCCGACCTGGATGTCCACGCGTCCGTGCATGCCGAAGTGATCGATCGTTCCGCGTCCGTTCTTCCCAAACACGCCGCTCGCATGCGCATCGTCCACCATCATGATCGCGCCGAATTCTTCGGCGAGCGCGCAAAGCTCCGGCAGCGCTCCGACGTCCCCGTCCATGCTGAACACACCATCCGTGATGACGAGCTTGCGCGGTCCGGCAGGCAAGCCACGGAGAACAGCCCGGGCCGCGTCCACGTCCTTGTGCGGAAACACCTTGATCGTGGCTCGACTGAGGCGGCTGCCGTCGATGATGCTGGCGTGATTCAACTCGTCCGAGATTACGAAGTCATCTTTTGATAAGACGGCGGCAACCGCGCCGGCGTTCGCGGCGAAGCCGCTCTGAAAGACGACCACGGCTTCGGTGCGCTTGAATGACGCGAGCCGGCGTTCGAGCTCCATATGGACGTCCATCGTGCCGGCAATCGTCCTGACCGAGCCCGACCCGACCCCCAGCGTCCGGGTTGCCTCCAACGCCGCGTCCCGGAGCCGCGGATGGGTTGTCAGCCCAAGGTAGTTGTTGGACGACAGATTCACGACCTGCCGATGATCGAACGTCCCCCGGGCCTTCTGTTCGCCTTTGAGAATCCGCAGATGCCGATAGAGACCCTGCTGTTTGAGGGAGTCGAGATCGGCTGCGAGGAAGGAAAGGGGATCTGCTCTCATTAACTGGAGCACGTGACCGCCAGTGAAGGCGACATTATACGGGGCGCTGAGCGCCTGGGCCGAGGTGCCCTCGCCAGCTGCCATGAGCTGGTATGTTACCGGTGTGAGAACTGTGAAAACTGACACTGTTACATACCGCCCTGCATCAGGACGCACCTCAGCATTTTCGCCTTTGTCCACTTTATAGGCGACTTCAGTACCTCTTCCGGCAGACAAATTGCCTACGGCTCAGCCGATCACAAAACAGGGAGCGTAGGTGCATGCGACAGCGATGTGTCGAGTGGGTAGGGGTGTGTGTGTTCGCAAGTTTGATCTGCATGAGCTGGCCGATAGGGGTCGCTGCCCAAACGGATCAACTACCGAGTCCGTGGGTGGGGAGTGACATCGGAGGCCCGTCGCCGACGGGCTCTGCATCATTCGGCAATGGAAGCTTCACGCTTTCCGCCGCCGGCGCGGATATCGGGGATGTGTCCGATCAATTTCATTTCGTTTATCAACAGGTCTCTGGCGACGTCGACATCCAAGCCAGCGTCGACAGCCTCTCGCCGGCGGACCCATGGTCGAAGATCGGGGTCATGATTCGGAGCGATATGACCCATGACGCGGCCAATGCGTTTGCGACGGTGACGGGCGCCATGGGACTGGCGTTTCAGAGCCGGCCCGTGCCCGGCGGGACCACCGACTCGATCGCAGGTGAGCCAGCGGGCGCCCCGCAGTGGGTTCGCCTCACGCGCGTCGGCACAACCGTCACCGGATACTCGTCAGTCGACGGCGCATCGTGGCTGATGATGGGGAGTGCGACGATCGCGCTCGGAGACTCGGCTTACGTCGGCATTGCCATGACGAGCCACAATTCCGGCGCGAGCGCCCAGGCGACCGTCTCCCAGGTGAGGGTGACTCAGCTCTCGCTTCGGACCAGCCAGCAGTCAGCGGACATTGGATCCCCGCCGATCCCCGGGTCGACGACCTACGGCCAGGGCGTCTACACGATCACCGCAAGCGGCGCCGACATCTGGAGCACCTGGGATCAATTCAGGTTTGTCTTTCAGCAGGTGACCGGTGATGTTGACATCGTGGCACGCGTCGACTCCGTCGTCGGCGGGGACTCGTGGGCGAAAGCCGGGGTGATGATCCGCGAGTCGCTCGATCCCGATGCGCGCTACACGATGGCTTTGATCTCAGGGGGGCAAGGCTGCTTATTCCAGTGGCGACTCGATCCCGGGGGACTGGCTGACGGCGCCTGGGGCGGTGGCGGCACGGCGCCCGTTTGGCTGCGGCTGGTTCGAATCGGCTCGACCATCGAGGCCTTCAAGTCGGCCGACGGGTCGAGCTGGACCTCGATGGGCGCACAGGTCGTGCCCATGGCGGACACGGTGTACGTCGGCCTCGCCGTCACGAGTCACAGCACCACGCAGACGACGACCGCGGTGATCGATCAACTGACGATCACGCAGCCCGGCTTCCAACAGCCACCTACGGTCTCGCTGACCGCACCGGTGCCCGGCTCGCCATTCACGGAACCGGCTGACATCGTCGTGAGTGCCGACGCAGCCGACCCACAGAACCAATTGGTCCTGGTTCAGTTCTACGCGAACGGAACCCGGATCGCGAGTCTGACCGCTGCACCATTCTGGATGACCTGGCCGGCAGTACCAGCGGGCACGTACTCGTTGACCGCGGTCGCCTCCGACGCGGCTGGCCTCAGCACAACATCCGATCCGGTGACGATCACGGTCACGGCCGTCGGGAATTCGCCAAGGTTCGCGATCTTTCAAGCCTCGGCGGATGATGCGACGCTGGTAACGAGTTACCGGCTGGACATCTTCAACGTGGGCGATGATCCCAATGCGGCGACGCCGTTGTCCTCGTACGATCTCGGCAAGCCGGCCCCTGATGGCTCGGGCGTTATCACCGCTGATTGCACCGCGTTCCTCGCGGCGCTGGCGCCCGGGACATATGCCGCCACGGTCAGCGCCGTAGACGGGGCAGGCGAGGGTCGCAGTTCGCCAATCACGTTTGTTCGCTAGCCAGTTTTGGTCCTTCGTTCTGCGCCGCCTCGCGACCGGACGGACCTACTCGACCTGCCAGCCGACACACGGGACCCGGCCAGCACGACCCCTCGCGGCCGGGTTGCCCTTCTTCACTCACGTAAGTCGTTTGACCGTGAGCGGTTAGCGGTCGCCTGCCCGGCGCGCCGCGCCTAACCGCCGGGGCTACACTCCGTCTAAGTGGATCAGATGGACGCGACCGAGACGGCAGCCGTCCTGGCCCGTGCCCGCCAGGGCGACGGCGACGCGTTTCGCGCGCTTGTCGAACGTCACAGCCGGAGCGCTTTCCGGCTGGCCTTTCGGATGACCGGAAGTGAGCAGGATGCGGAGGATGTGGTCCAGGAAGCGTTCCTTCGTGCTTACAAACAGCTCGGGCGATTCGAGTCGCGCGCAAATTTCGGCACGTGGCTCTATCGGATCGTCGCGAACTGCTCGGTGGATCTGATGCGCGCCAAGCTATCGCGGCACGATATGAGCCGAAGCGAAAGCCTGGATGAAACCGTCGAGACGGCCGAGATTTCGGCGCACGGCGGCGCCGGACCGGAGCGGCTGGCCGAAAGCGCCGAGATCCAGCGGCGGGTGCGCGACGCGCTCGGCGCATTGAGCCCGCTCGAGCGCGCGGCATTCACGCTCAGGCATTACGAGGGGCGATCGATCGAGGAGATCAGCGCGACGCTCGGGCTCGGCACGAGCGCCGCCAAGCACAGCGTCTTCCGCGCCGTGAGGAAGCTGAGGGTGGCGCTCGCGCCGCTGAGGAGTCAGGTATCGTGAGCTCGCACTATTCCGAAGACGATTTGACGCTCTATTACTACCGCGAAGGGCGGTATGCCTCTCATCGCGAGCGCTCCCGAAGCGACCTGTCGCGGCATCTGCAAACGTGCGCGGCATGCGCGGCGCTCTATCACGACATCTCGAGCACGCTCGCCATGGTCGTAGCCGACGAAGTGCCGGAACGTGGCGACCAGTATGGGCTGGAGGTGTGGCAGCGGATTCGGCATCGGCTGCCCGAGCGGCGATCAGGGTTCGGTCGATTCGCAGAGTTAGGACGGCTCGCGGGCTTCGGTGCCGGGTTTTCAAGGTTCTTCAAGTGGGATGGCATCGCGCTCGCCGGCGCGGCGGCGCTGCTGGCGGTCGCGGCCTTCATCGCGGGACGCACATGGCAATCGCCAGGTACGACACCACCCGTCGCCGGGAATCTTGCCAGCCCAGGAAGCACAATCAATCCGGCAACCCGGGGGAACCCGGCGAACCCGTCCGGTTCGGACACTGCCCGCTCCCGCATCCTCCTGACATCAGTGGCCGATCACCTCGATCGCTCTGAACGCGTGCTGACGGAGATCATGAACACGGGTGAGCCGGGCGACATCTCCGCCGAGCAGCGGTGGGCGGAGGATCTGGTGACGGCGAGCCGTCTCTATCGTCAGGATGCGATGGACGCGGGCGAGCAATCGGTCGCAACCGTCCTCGACGATCTCGAGCGGACGCTTCTGGAAATCGTTCACAGCCCGTCGAAGATCGGCGCTGCCGATCTGGAGCAGATTCGGCGGCGAGTGGACGCGGCGGCGCTGCTCTTCAAAGTGCGGGTCATGAGCGAGGAACTGAGGCAGCGCGAAGCCGCGCCCGACGGCCGCTCGGCCCCGCGAACGTCAACCTCCACCGTCAGCTGACTCATATGACTATCACCCGATTCCTGATGACTCCTGTTTTGCTCGGCGTCGCGGCTGCGCAGGCGGCGGCCGGGCAGGCGGTCTCCGCGGCACCGGTGCCGGCCGGGCGGTTCGGCCCTGGTCTGTCGATGGCGATCCCGTCCGACCTCGTGGATCGCGCGCAGGATCTCTACGCTTTGGCGCGCGATCTCTCCGAGAGCGGCACAATGGATCGCGCGACAGCGGCCGCAAGAGCGTTTGCCGCAACGGCGGCCGGGCGGTTCGGCGGCGCTCTGCCGATGGCGATCGCGTCCGATCCCGACGATCGCGCCGATGACCTCTACGAGCGCGCTCGCGATCTCATCGAGAACGGCAGATTCGATCGCGCCATCGTCGAGTTCGACCGCGTGATCGCCCTCAAGAGCCGGCTGACCGATGCCGCCATGTTCTGGAAGGCGTATAGCCTGGCTAAGCTCGGCCAGCGCGCCGATGCGCTCACCGCCATTGCGGACCTAACGAAACAGTTCCCCGAGAGCAAATGGCTTCGCGACGCCAAGGCGCTCGAGGTCGAGGTGCGTCAAGCGTCCGGCCAGACGGTCTCCCCCGCTTCGCAGGACGACGAGGAGCTGAAGCTGATGGCGCTCAGAGGGATCATGCAGAGTGATCCTGAACAGGCGCTGCCGGTCCTTGAAAAGATGCTGACCGGCTCGAATTCTCCGAAGGTCAAGGACCGCGCCCTCTTCGTGCTCAGCCAGAGCCGGTCGGCGCGCGCCCGCGACATCATCGCGGGCGTCGCCAAAGGTAACGCGAACCCGGATTTGCAGCTTAGGGCCATCCGCTATCTTGGATTGATGGGCGGCGCCGACAGCCGGCAAGTCCTGGTCGACGTGTATCGAAGCAGCAACGATCCGGCGGTCAAGCGGGCCATCCTTCGCGGCTACATGCAGTCCGGCGACCGCGAGCGCCTGTTCGGCCTGGCGAAGAGCGAGACCGATCCGTCGCTGCGTGCCGAGGCCGTCCGGCAGCTCGGTCTCATGAACGCGCGCGGCGAGCTCGAACAGCTCTATTCGAGCGAGTCGTCGGCGGACGTCAAGAAGCAGATCCTCCAGGCGATGTTCCTCGGCGGCGATTCGGATCGGCTCATTGAGCTGGCCAAGAGCGAAAAAGACCCGGAGCTTCGCAAAACGGCCATCCGCAACCTCGGATTGATGAAACGCGCGGGGACGGGCGACGCGCTCGTGTCGATCTACAACGCGGACTCGTCCGTCGACGTCAAAAAGGCCGTCATCAACGCCCTGTTCATCCAGACGAACGCGACGGCGCTCGTGACACTGGCGCGCGCGGAGAAGAATCTGGACTTGAAGAAAGACATCGTCTCGAAGCTCTCGACCATGAAGTCCAAGGAAGCCATGGACTACTTGATGGAGCTGCTCAAATGACCACGGTCCTTGCCTGGCTGCTGCTCGCCGCGACCGGCCTGGCGGCGCAGGGGCGCTTCACCAACGTCAAGTTAGAAACACGATCGGCCGCGCAAGGGCTCGAACGCGAGATCCGCGCCGAGGCGGCGCGGGGCGGCATCGTCTGGATCGGCTACCGGGCGCCGATGGTGGTGGGGCCCCGGCGGATGTGCTGCTCCGACAGTGTCACGGGCGACGGCGATTCGAGCATCTGCTGCGGTGTCTGCCGTCTCGACGGCGGAAGCGGCGTGACACTCAGTACTGCGGATTCCGCGTCGCGGATCGTGCTCGAATCGCCCACCGAGTTTCTCGTCCTGGCGCGTTTCGAGAACGGCGGTATCACGCGTGTGCGGACATTCACGCCCGACTGCGATATCGATGCCGGCGCGATGACCATGATCTGGATGACGGACGTCAAGCCTGAAGAAAGCGTCGCCTGGCTCTCGACGCTCGCGACCTCCACCACGGCCGCGTCCGATGCCGGGCGGGCGCGCGAGCGCGTCGCCAAGCAGGCGGTCACCGCGATCGCTCTGCACAACGTCGCGGCCGCCGACCGCGCGCTCGAGGGGTTCGTCGCGCCAAGCCAGCCCGAATGGCTGCGCAGCAACACGGCCTTCTGGCTCGGATCGGGCCGTGGCGAGGCGGGCGCCCGCCTCCTCGCGCGAATGGTTCAGCAGGACCCGAGCGACAAAGTGCGCGACAAAGCCGCCTTTGCTCTCTCAATCAGCCAGGCCCCATCCGCGCTGCCAACGCTCATTGCGGCGGCGAAGGAAGACAAGAGCCCGCGCGTGCGCGGCCAGGCCCTGTTCTGGCTGGCGCGTAAGGCCGGCAACGAAGCAGCCGTGACGATCACGGAGGCCATCGATCGGGATCCAGAGACCGAAGTGAAGAAAAAGGCCGTCTTCGCGCTGAGCCAGCTGCCCAAAGACGAAGGCGTGCCCAGGCTGATCGATGTGGCGCGCAACAACCGCAACCCTGAGGTGCGCAAACAGGCGTTTTTCTGGCTCGGACAGAGCAAGGATCCGCGCGCCGTTCAGTTCTTCGAGGACATCCTCCTGAAAAAGTAGCGCTGCCGGCGGCGACGCTACTTCACGGCCGGTTTTCGCGTTTGGTCCACGATCGCCTGTATCTGATCGTGCGTCAGCGTCCGATTCGAGGCCTTCGCCGCCGCAAAAATCCGATCGACAATCTCGTCGCTGGATGGCAGGCCGCGGCTCTCGAGCCAGAACACCACGTTCGAACGCCCGGACATCGGCCCTACCTCGATGGCCTGCTGCCGACCCACCAGGCTCGCGGGGACGGCGGCGTAAACGGCGTCCATCAGCGCCCGATCGCCCTTCCGGAACGCTTTCACCACGGCCGCAGCGTGCACGCCGGTTGCGGTCCGGAACGCATCGGCTCCGATGACCGGATAATTCGGCGGAATGCGCACGTCGCAGAAGCGCGCGACCGCCTCGCAGTACGACGGGAGGCCAGTGAGGTCGTTGTCGCGGTACCCCATCATCACCAGGTTGACCATCAACAGATCGATCGGCGTGTTGCCGCAGCGCTCGCCGATGCCGAGCGCAGCGCCGTGCAGCCGCGTGGCTCCCGCCTCCAGCGCTGCGAGGCTGGAGGCGACGCCGAAACCGCGATCGCGGTGACCATGCCAATCGATGCCGACGTCCGCGCCCAGCTCCGCAATGAGCGATTTGACGAACGCCACGACGGCCTTCGCGCCGTTCGGCGTGGAGTAGCCGACGGTGTCGGCCACGCACAGGCGCTTGACCCCGGCCCTGACGGCGGTCGTAAACAGGAGGCGCAGGGACTGGGGATCGGCCCGCGTCGTGTCCTCCGTGACATATGTCGTGGTCAGCCCTTCCTTCGCCGCGAACGCCAACGCGTCTTCGGTGGCCTTCTGCAGATACTCAATCGTCCACCCCTCGGCGAACTGGCGAATGGGGCTCGACCCGATGAACGTGCAGCACTCGATCGGCACACCCGTGCGTTGCACGATGTCCGCAATCGGCTTGATGTCCGCGACCAGCGTCCTGGCGGCGCAATTGGCGCGGATCGATAGACGCCCCTCGCCGATCGCGCGGGCCAGCCGCTCGACATCCCGCGCGACGTGAGGCCCGGCCCCGGGCAGGCCGATGTCGGCCGTGTCGATCCCCAGACCATCCATGTGTCGCAGAATCTCGATCTTCTCTTCAATGCCTGGCGTCCGGACCGACGGCGACTGCAATCCATCACGCAGCGTCTCGTCGTCCAGCATCGCAACGGGCCGCGGCCCCGCCGCATCGTCGTTCCAGTCGTAGATCAACGGGTGCGGCGCTACGCGCACGGGGACACCGGCTTTGCCGGAATGCGAGCGGCTGCGCGCACGAGAAGATATCCGGCACACAGAATCGCCGCAGAGCACGAGCTGGCAATCCACAGACCGCGCGCGACGGCTGGCCGCATCCAGCTGTCCATGTTCTCGTAACCGGACGGATTTGCTCCGGGAGCCCTTTCCCCTCCGCCGGTGAGCTGCGCTGGATCACCGCTCGTGGCATGCGCTTGCGCCGCGGCGATGTACTCTCGCCCCGCCACGACGATCACGTGATCGAACACCACGTTCCAGACGATGACGGCCCAGGCGAGCCAGAGCAGGAGGGCAATTCGCGAGGCGCTGTGAGGCTGCCTGAGCGCGGCGACACGCTGGCGCGCGACCGCGGTCAGCATATGGTGCGATTATCGCACGACGCTCGTTCCTCGCGCGGCGCTAGCCCACATGGCGCAGGAAGTACGCGGCAGCCATGAGCAGCGCAAGAACCACGAGAACGATCCATACCATCCTCATGCCACCCGGTCCGGACCGTGCCGACCGGATCGGCGGCGGCTGGTATTTCGCCTCGGTCGTGGCGGTCCCGCAACGGTAGCAGATGAGCGCCTTGTCCGCGATTTCAGCGCCGCACTGTCTGCACGTCACGCTCGCCCGCCCCCACCCGCTCCTCACTTGGGAACAATGGCCGCACCGCCGCCATGATAGCCAGAACGAGACCGAACGTGCACACGATCGTCGCGCCGGTTGGAAGGTCGACGCGCAACGACAGATACACACCGAGCGCCGACACCAAGGTACCCATCGACCACCCGATCGCCAGCCGTTTGCCAATCGATTCGGCATACAGCATCGCGGCGACCGACGGAACAATCAAATAGCAGAACACCAGGAGGACTCCCGCGATCGACACCGAAGAGGTGACGACGAAGCCGAACGACGCATAGAACAGAAAATCCCAGAATTTCGTCGAGACGCTGTGATCGTATTCGTTGTGGTGCGCCAACGAAATCGCGAGGAACCGCTTGCGGAAGATGTAATGGAACAGGCCGATCGCGCCGTACAGGAGCGCCGTTTTCCCGACCTCCGGCCATGAGACGGCGAGGATGTTCCCCACCAGCATGTCCTTGAGGTGCTCGCTCTCGGAAGTCGCCTTGCTCATGGCGAGAATCGCGGCAGCTGACGCCACCGCGTAGCAGATCCCGATGATGGCTTCCTGCGGGATGCGCGCACGCTTCGCCCGTAAGGTTGAGAAGACGAGCGCCCCGAGAAACGTGAACCCGAGGCTGATCCAGTAGACGACCGGCGCATGTGGATCGCCGTTCGAGATCGGCAGGAGGATCGCGATGGTCGCGCCGAGGGCGGCGATCTGCGCGAGCGACAAGTCCACGAAGATGACGCCTCGCTCGACCACGTGCACGCCGAGATACGCATGAATGCCGGTCAGGATGAGGCTCGCCGCAAACGGCGCCGCGAGGAACTGGAGGGTTGTCGTGTCCATCATTTGTCTGCGCCGCTCTTCTTGATGGCATCGATCACGATCGATACGTCGTAGTCGAAGAGCTTGAAGTAATCGGTGACCTCTTTGACGCCCCCGACTGATGGCGGGACGACGAGCACCTGCGCGCCAGTATCGCGTCCTATCGCGTTCGGCGTCTTGAGGTCGAAATACGGCTCGACGAGCACCAACTTCACGTTCTGGCGCTTCATCTCGTTGACGAGATCGAGCGTGTGTTGGGGGGTCGGCGGGATGCCTGGCCGCGGCTCGACGTACCCGACGATATCGAGACCGAACCGCTCCGCGAAATTTGGAAACGAGCGATGGTACGTGACCATCTTCGTCCCCTTGTATGGCGCCATCTGTGCCAGCCACCGCTTTTCCGCCGCATCGAGGCGCGTCGTGAAGTCCGCGAGCCGCTGCTCGAAGACGGGGCGGTCGCCGGCCCTGAGCTGTGAGAACTTTTCGGCAATAGCCCTGGCGATGCGCTTGCCGTTCTCGGGATCCAGCCAGTAGTGCGGGTTCCCAAGCGGGTGAACGTCGCCCATCGCTCGCGTGATCTGTCCGGTCGGGATCTCCAGAATCTCGGCGGTGAGCGAGGCGTCGAGATAGCCGTCGGCGCCGGGCTGAATCTTGCCGTTGCGGCTCTGCTGGATGAGCGGGGGCAGCCAGCCGATTTCCAGCTCCCGACCGACGGCGATCAGCACGTCGGCCTTCTGGAGCTTCAGGATGAAACTCGGTTTCGCTTCGACGAAGTGAGGATCCTGATACCCGCGCGCCAGCGCCTCGACGGTGATGCGGTCCCCGCCGACCTCGCGCGCGATCGACGCCAGATCCTCGGTTGACGTGACCACGTTGAGCTTTGACTGGGCGAGCGCGGGGCCGGCAAGCAGCGCCAAACACGCGGCGAGAAGGGCTCGTGTCGTTTCACACTTGAAAGTCATGGCACACCTAGAAGGGATGCGCGCCGTGCGCGCCGATCGAGAACTGGAACTGAAACAGGAGCTCGTTGGCGATCTCTCCCGTGCCGTAGTTGGTTCGCCGAAACTGCCCGCGCACCTGGCTGAACTCGCTGGGCCAGTAGGTCATCGTCAATGAACCGCCTCTGTCGATGAGCGAGGCATTGTAGGCACGCGCGCTTCGATCATACCGAGCGCCCGCAAACCAGCGGCGGGCGAACTGATAGTCGCCGGAGACATAGAATCCGCTGCCGCTTTGAAGACCGTTCGGCTGGTCGCGGCGGCTCCAGACGACCTCTGAACGCCCGATGAACGATCGGTAAATCGATCGTTGCAGTGGTCGCCAGCGATATGTGGCGTCGATGCCGTACAGCGATGTGGTCAGCGTGCTGGTCTCGGGGGCGTTCGGCGTCGCCGGCAGGCCGTTGTGACCGGTCGAATAGGAGAAGCCGACGTCGACATTGCTGTCCTCGGTGATGTCCTGGTACGCGCGCAGGTGAGCCACGTAGCTGAGGTCGCTTCGCGTGCTGGATTGGTACAGGGGGCTGGTTTCGCTGCCCGAATCGCCGCGGAACACTTGACCCGTCGCCTCCAGGAACAACCACGGATTCGGAATCAGCCGTGCGACCGAGAAGCCGGCGTCCGAGATGCCGTCCTCGCCCCCGACCAGATTCTGCGTCACGAGCGGACGATCGGTCCACGGCAGGACATGGTTGTGAAGCGTGTTGACTTTGCCGAAGGCGGCCCGCATTTTCCCCACCCTGGTCAGCAGACCGCCGGGCAACGACGTGAACGTCATGTAGCCTTCTTCGAGATTGACGCCGGACTCGCCGAACGAAATGAAGAAATCCGCGCGCGCGTACGGGTCCACCACGGCCTGGAATGACGCCTCCGACTCGTGCATCTCGAAGGCGGGCGGCGGCGCCACGGTGTTCGTCCCCGCCGCGCCGAGGAAATCGCCGATGACCGCGATATCCGGATTGAAGATCTTCGAGCCGGCGATGCCGGCGCCATAGACGGGCAGCGCACCCGCGGGACCGCCCGCTCCTGCCGCACCTGGCGGCACTTGCACCGTTGGCTGGGCCGCCGCCGCTTCCGGCGGCTTGGGTGGCGGCGCACCCTCCAACGTCGCGAGCCTCTGCTCGAGGCCTGTCAGCCGCTCGTCGTACTGGGCTCTCAGCGCCTCGAAATCTCGGCGCAGTTGATCCATCTCCTGTCGCAATGCCTGCGCGTTCTCCTGCGCGGAACTCGTCGCGGGGGTAAGAGAAACACCCATGATGACGAGGGTCGAAACCGTGACTCCCCGGATGGCGCGCATGACAAACACCTCCATCGTGGCCGATACGCCGGCCCAGGCGGCGACGCCGCCCCACGAACGCCGACTAGTGGACGATGACGCGTGAAACGAGAAGGCCTACACCAGGGCCGGCGGAGAACGACCGGTCGACCGCGCGACGAGCATGAGGCTGTTGGCGGCCAGGTCACGCGGAACGGCGCTGCCGGCATCGGTCAACTGCCCCGCACCGGGCGCCGTGGGGATTTGGGGATCGGCACCGACAGCGCTGGCAACACAGGCGGTGCAGTGATCCGGAGTCTTCAACTCGCAGGACAGGTCATGGTGCTCGAACGGCGTCGCGAACAAAAACAGCGCGTACAGCGCTACGCCGGCAAGCGCCGCAACCCGAAGGCGACTGGCATCACTGCCCGAGTTCGAGATCGCCACTTGAGACTACCATCCGGCAGATGATACGACGCGATCACGACGGCAACAACTGCTCGGCAACGGTGGCAAGGGGTCCCGTCCCGTGAACGTCTCGCGGAAGCTGGCGGACCAGGACGCGCGGCAGCCGGGCAAACCGTCGTGAGATCTCGTCGAGATACTCATCTTCCTGCGCCTTCCGCGCCTCGTAGAAGCTTCCTGACAACCCCTCGGGCAGGACACGATTCACGACGAGCGCGCCGACGTCCAGCCCGGTCTCGCGCAGCGCGTCTGCCGCACGTGCGGTCTCATCGATGGCGAGGCGCTCGGGAATCGTCACGAGCACGAATGAGGTCCGCCCGCGGTCGCTCACGTGAGACCGCAGCTCGACGAGGCGCTGGTACCGTCGATCGAGCGCGGAAAGCACCGGATCGGACGACACGGCCGCATCACGCTGCTCCTGAGACGGGTGATCGATGCGCAGCATCGCCCGGCGATGCCTGACGAGCGCTTGAATCCACGTTGTCATCGCTTCGGGCATGCGGAGGAGCTGCAGAGTGTGGCCGGTGGGGGCTGTGTCGAAGACGATGAGGTCCCATCGGGATGGCGCGGCATCGTTCGAGACAATCAGGTCGATCATGCGATCCAGCAAGGCCACCTCGCCGAGCCCCGGCGACGCCGCGGCCAAGTCGATCTGCTTTCGCGCGCGCTCCACGACGGTTGGGCTGAACATCTTCTCCATGTCGCGCTTGACCTGCTCGACGTATCGCCTCGACTCGCGATCGGGATTGATCTCGAGCGCCCAGAGCCGGGCCGAGAGCTGCCGCGGCTCTGCGCCGATGGGCTGTTGGAAGATATCCGCGGTCGAGTGTGCCGGATCGGCCGACACGAGAAGGACGCGCTTGCCTCG
>Ga0182034_10000632_pt1 | contig 16327 bp, 12 predicted proteins | sample flu12Cox44000172_FD_125972 | JGI IMG/M metagenome (GOLD analysis project Ga0182034, IMG submission 125972) | Lab enrichment of tropical soil microbial communities from Luquillo Experimental Forest, Puerto Rico - flux4day.12C.oxic.44.000.172 | ecosystem: Environmental > Terrestrial > Soil >... | reverse complement strand
CGGTCGCCACGGGAATGCGCACCAAGAAGGTGCTTCCCGCGCCATCTTCATTGTTCCAGCACTGAATCTCGCCGCCATGCGCCCGCACGATCCCATAGCAAATACTCAGCCCCAGACCCGTGCCTTTGCCCGCCTGCTTTGTCGTATAGAACGGATCAAAAATCCGCTGCGTATCGGTGATGCCCGTACCGTTGTCGCTGACAGCTACTTCAATCATTTCGCCTTGCCGCCGCGTGTGAATCTTGATTTGCCCGCGCCGTCCCGTTTCCTGCACGGCGTCATAAGCGTTGTTGAGGATGTTTAGGAAGACTTGCTGCAACTGCTGCACATCGCCCAAAGCCGGCGGCAGCGTCTCTTCAAGTTCCTCGGTCACTTCCACGCCATGGCTCGCAAAATCGTAACTCCGCAGCTTGATGGTTTGGCGCAGCACGCTGTGCACTTGAACCAACTCGCGCTGCACGGGCCGCTGCCTCGCGAAACTCAGCAAATCCTGTACGATATCCTTCGTCCGCTGTGTTTCTTGCAGGATGATTTTCAAGTCCTCCTGCGCCGACTGAGGGACCTCGGGATTCTCCAGCAATAAATCGGTAAATCCTAAAATCGCAGCGAGCGGGTTGTTCACCTCGTGCGCCACTCCGGAAACCAGCCGCCCGATGGTCGCCATTTTCTCGCTGTGCGCCAGTTTCGCCTGCAGCAGCACGGCGTCGGTGATGTCGGTCATCACCACGACGACGCTGTTCACCGCACTCTGTTCGTCGCGCATCGGGCTTAGGCTGATCGAAAAGTGTCCCATCGAGGCGTCGCTTCGTTTCGCGCGCAACTCCAGGTTCTCCACTTGATGCCCGTTCGCAGTTGTCTCGAGCGCGGCTTCAAAGTCCGCCTGCTGGGAGGACTCTACCCAGTCCACCAGCCGGTGCCCGATCAGCTCGCTTTCCTGATAACCCGCTTCATAGCAGCGCCGGTTCGCATAGCTGATCAATCCCGCGGTATCGAGCACGAGGATCATGCTCTGCGTAGTGTTCAAAATCTTCTGGTTGAAGTCGCGCTCGCGCTGCAACTGGGCTTGAAAAGACTTTTGCTCGGTCACGTCCAGCATCAGTCCGCGAATCTGCACGATTCGCCCCCGCGTGTCGCGGACGGCGGTGATGTTTTGCAGCGTGTGCAGCAGGGTGCCGTCCTTTCGCCGCAGCGCTTCCTCGTAATTCCGCAAGACACCTTTCTCTGCGAGCGCCGTCAAAAACTTTTCGCGCGCCTCAGGTGCCGGGTAAAGATGAGGACTGACGTCTGAACGAAGTAATTCTTCGCGCGACACGTAGCCCAGCATTCGTACCATCGCATCGTTTACATCCAAAAAGCGCCCTTCCGGCGTGGCAAAAAACAACCCTTCCTGAATGCTGTCAAACAGTTCGCGGTACCGCCGCTCCGCCTCCCGCCTGTCGGTGATGTCCTTCAACACATGGATGGTTCGCGTATCGTCATCGGTCGCTCCCGGCTTGCGCGACGTGGAAATCAGGAAAATCCGGTCGGCCGACGCCGCCACGTATTCTTCACGCGTGCGCTGCGTGTCCCGGCAAAAGGGGCAGGACAGATCGCTTCCTGCTTCGGCGATCTGCCGAAGGGTGCTCATGGCTTCGCCCACCAGCGCCACCGGGGAAACTCCGAGATACGACGCAAGCGACCGGTTGGTCCTCACAATCTTCCACGAGCGGTCGTGCACAACGATGTAATCACTGATTGCATCGATGTCTTCTACCCACTGCCGTTTGGACCTCTCCAGTTGCGAAAAGCGCCGGAAGTTCTCGAGCGAGAGCGCGGCATGGCTCGCGAGCGCTCGCAACAATCGCTTTTCCTCGGGCGCGAGATTTTTTCTCTTGCGAAGCAGGCAGAGCGTTCCTAGTTTCTCCTTGTCGCTTGACGCGATGCGAATGAAAATCGCAGCCGCGGGCTCGTTTGTCCGAGACAGGTTCGCCGCGATTTCCCTCGGCAGTGCGCGCGTCTCCATCTCGTTCTGCATTTCCCGCGCATTTGCGAGGAGCCAGTCCGAAGTGTCCGGAGAGCCGAGTCCTTTATCCGGCATCGGATGGAATTCGGTGTCACGGCCGCTGTAAACGGCCACGGCGCCCCAATCGGCGTCCAGCATCCGGGCCGACCGCAACGCAAACTGCTCCAGGAAACTCGAGAGATGGCGGGATTGCGCGGCCTCCACGGCTAGATCCATCAACTCGTCCGCGTGGCGTGTTGCCGTTGGGCGGGGCTGCCCGTTTTTCCTGGAAGAACTTTGTCCGCGGGCTCGCGTAGGTCTCTCTCCTTTCCATCCACGGAATGACCAAAGGGAATTACCTTGCGTCTCAATTTGCGAGGGAAGCTTAATCCCTGGTTTTCAACGCTAACCGTTAGTCTCATTCTGAGTCAATAACTGCCGGGCACCATGTTGCGAAACTGCCTATGCCCTTGGAGACGCCTCTTGTCTCAGCCTGAGACCCCCCCGGCTCTCTTTCCCGGAGTTCTGAGACAAGAAAAGGCTCTCGGGCTACAAAGCCATGGGTCAGCGATCAAACTAACCTTCGATTCTTCTATTGCTTAGGATCTTTCGTTTGTCTTCTTCCGCAACTTCTTCTAGCGCAGCGGCCATGGCATCGCACGTGCCTTTCTCCGGCTGGGTATTTCTATTCCTCATAAGGGACGTGTCGATGAGACTCTACTGGAGGAGGTTGGTGCTCGGGGTCGCTGCGCTTTTCATTTTGTCGGGCGTCTGGGGCCGGGCACAGACCGGAACCACGGATGAATCGAAGCGCAAGGTAAAGACCAGGGTCACGCCGGTCTACCCGGACCTTGCTCGGCGCATGAACGTCGCAGGCAAGGTGAAGATCGAAGTGGTCATCGGTGCGGATGGACGTGTCAAAACCACGCGGGTTGTCGGCGGACATCCGTTGCTCGTGCAGGCGTGCCAGGACGCGGTGAGAGAGTGGAAGTTCGCGCCGGCTCCGGAAGAAACCACGCAGATTGTGGAATTCGAATTTCATACTGCCGAGTAGGGCACCGAGCAAGACACAACAGGTTTTGAACCGACGCGGTTCCAAGCAGGCTGCGCTATTTCGAGGGGAGCGGAGGCATTTCGCAATGACGATCGGAAAGAAGCTATACGCGGGTTTCGGCCTGATTCTGGTCATTCTCGCCGTCTTGTTTCTGGTGAACATTTTTGCCGGCTATTTCGAGAAGTCGGCGCGCAACAGTGCCAGCACGGCCCTCGATAGCGTTCGCATCGTTGAGGCCGTGCGCTACCAGATCATGTTGAATCGCCTCAACATGAACAATTTCCTCCTTAGCGGCGATCCGCGTGACGAAGACAAGGTCAACAAAGGCCTCACCGACATGGCTGACCTCATCAGGCGCGGGGAAGCGCAGGCCACCAACGACGCCGTGCACACCGCCCTTATCCAAGTCGAAAGCACCGAAACCAGCTGGGCCGACAATTTCGCTAAGCCTTTGATTGCCAAACGTCATCAAGTGGACTCCGGGGATGCCACCGTTTCGGACCTCCAGATTTTTTACTTGCAGAAGGACCCTTCATCGTGGCTCGCCAAATCCTCCACGGTGCTCGACCAGAGCAATGCTGAAATTTCCAAGTTCCTCGAACAGTCTACCAAGTCCGCAAATAACGCCAGCATCGTCAGCGCCATCGTGACCATTGGCGGAACGCTGTTTGCCGTCGTCGCCGGCATTCTCATCGCTCTTTGGACAGCCAAATCCATCACCGAGCCTTTGAACCACCTCATGACCGTTACCCGCGAGATTGGCGACTCCGGTGACCTTGATCAGAACATCGATATTCATCGCAACGACGAAATCGGTGCTCTCGCCACCACCTTCAACAACATGGTCGCGTACCTCAAAGAAATGGCCAGCGTTTCCATGTCGGTTGCCGAAGGCGATCTCACCGTCGAAGTGGTGCCGCGCTCCAAGCGCGACACGCTCGGCAACGCGTTCTTGCGCATGTCCCACGGCTTGCAGCAACTTGTGCGCATCACGCGGGATTCCGCGGGGCAGGTGTCCGCGGGGTCGAACCAAGTGGCCGGGGCGGCTGATGAGTCCGCCAAAGTCAACGTGCAAGCCTCTTCGGCCATTGAGGAAGTCACCAGCACCATGCACGAGATGAGTATCAACGTGCAAAACGTGGTGAAAAACACGCAGCTCCAGGCTTCCAGCGTCGCCGAAACCTCCGCCTCCATCGATCAGATGGTCACCTCGATTCAACGCGTCGCGGACACCGCCAAAGTTCTGCTGGACATTGCCAACCGCTCTCGGGAAGAAGTCGTCACCGGTATCCAGACCATGGAAAAGGCCACCGACGGCCTCAACCGCACCAACCAGGCCATTCAGTCCTCCGCGGAGATCATCAACATTCTCGGCCACCGCGCCGACGATATCGGCAAGATTATCGAAGTCATCGACGACCTCGCCGAGCAGACCAACCTCCTGGCTTTGAACGCCGCCATCGAGGCCGCCCGCGCCGGCGAGCACGGTCTTGGTTTCGCGGTGGTCGCCGACGAAGTTCGCAAACTTGCGGAAAAATCCACCCAGTCCACGAAGGAAATTGCCGACCTCATCCAGAGTATTCAGCGCGAAGCGCGCCAGGCGGTGGAAAACATGGAGCGCAGCACGCGCATCGTCGAGGAAGGCTTGAATCTCGGCAATGAGCTAGGTTCCGCGCTGCACAAGATTTCCAATGTGGTCAGCGAAGTCTACAAGTTTTCCCAGGAAATCGGTGCTGCCACCAATGAGCAGTCGGTTGGCTCCGCGCAGATCGCCAAGGCTACCGGCCGGCTTACCGAAATCACCCAGGAAATCAACTCTGCTGTGGAAGAGCAGGCTTCCGGTGCGCAAGCGGTCGTTCGCGCCATGGATAAGATGCGCGAACTGGTTCAGCAGTCCGCTTCCAGCTCTACGGAACTGTCTGCCGCCGCCGAACAAATGTTGAAGCTGTCTCGCAATTTGCTCGACGGCATGGACCGTTTTGTTCTCGACCGTGCCGCCCGACAGCGCCTGCGCGGTCAAGAGCCGCGCGGCAAGCGGCGTAACTCGGAAGAAGACCGCGACCAGGAAACCGTATACGCCGAACTGGCGCGTTCCTAGGGGAACCGGAGACTTTTGATGGAAAAGGACCTTCAGGTAGTCGGTTTCCGGATTGGCAATGAAACGTACGGCGTGCGTATTGCTTCCGTACGTGAGATCGTCCGCGTTCCGGAAATTACCGCGGTGCCTAGCGCGCCGGACCTCATCGAGGGGGTCATCAACCTTCGCGGCAAAATCATTCCGGTGATGGACCTGCGCAAGCGCTTTGGCCAGACCGATATTCAGCCCGACAAGAAGAACCGCATTCTCGTTGTCGAGCTCGAGAACAAACTAATTGGTCTGATCGTCAACACGGCTTCCGAAGTGCTCAAAATTCCGCCGTCGGAAATCGAAGCTCCCGGCAGTGTTTTTGCCGAAGGCCAGTCTGGTCTTGTCACCGGTGTCGGCAAACTAAGAGGCCGGCTCATCATCCTTTTGGACATTTCGAGACTTCTCGAGCGTCCCGAATACAAACGCCCCGAGGAGGTTGCGGAACCCGTCGCTGCCGTCAGGTAGCTTTTCTTCCTCGAGAAGCCTTTGCTGACGGTCCGTCGCTCACGCACGCCATGGGCACCATCACCGCCGCACAGATTCAACTCACCGAACCCGAATTGAAGCTCCTGCAGACGCTGGTCTACCAGGAATGCGGCATGTTCTTTGATGAACGCCGCTCGCACTTTCTGAAAGACCGGCTGCAGCGCCGCCTCAAGGCCTGCAATCTTGATTCTTTTTACGCCTACTACCGCTTGCTAACCAGCCGGGAAGGTCGCGCTGAACTGGCATTGTTGCTCGAGAACCTTACGGTCAACGAAACCAGTTTCTTTCGCAATCGCCCGCAGCTTGATCTGCTCCAGAAATCCGTTCTCGAAACCCTGCTTCATCACAAGCGGGAGCGTCGCGATTACACTCTGCGTGTGTGGAGCGCCGGTTGCTCCTCCGGCCAGGAACCGTATACCGCCGCGATTTTGATTTGTGATGCTCTGGCCTACTACTACTTGCGGAATCCGCTTCCTTTTGAAATGCCGTCTCCGAAACCGCTCATTCCTCCGCCGTGGAAAGTCGAAATCGTGGCTTCCGACATCAGCTACGCCAGCCTGCGCATCGGACAGGAAGGACTTTACACGGAGCAGCAGATGGAGCCGGTGGATTACACCTGTCGCCTGCGCTATTTCGAAAAGTCCGGCGACAGATACGCGGTCAAGGCCCAATTGAAGGGACTCGTCCAGTTCGACTTTCACAACCTGAAAACCGAATTCCTCCCGCGCCGCAACGACATCATCCTTTGCCGCAACGTCATGATCTATTTCGACGAAGCCGAGCAAAAGCGCCTGATTGACAAGTTCTGGCACTGCCTGAACCCCGGTGGATATCTCTTTGTCGGACATGCCGAAAGTTTGTTTGGTCTCACGCAGAGATTCCGCATGATTCACGAAAACAACGGCACTGCCTATCAACGCCTCGAGGCAACCGCGTGAGCCGACCTTCCGAAGATCGTTCGAGCGAGCTGCGCGCTCTGTTCTTTGAGAGCGCCGCCGAACTGCTGCAGGCCCTCAACGAAGCAGGCCTCGAACTCGAGGCGCGGCCTGCCGACGAAGAAGTGATTCGCCGCGTCCGCCGCGTGGTCCACACGTTGAAAGGAGATTCTGCGGCCTGCGGCCTTCACGGACTCGGCGAACTCGCCCACGAACTCGAAGACGTGCTTACTCCTCAGGTGGCCGGCCTTTGCGGCGCGGAGCTTCCTGAGGTTGTGCTCGCGGCGGCCGATGGTTTTGGCGCGATGCTGGCCGCCTACCAGAAAAATTCAAAGCTTCCCGACCTGGACACCCTCCACAAAATGATCCGACGCCTGCTCGAGGCGCCGGAGACTGCCGCGAAGGCTGCCCCTGACGGCGCCGACGGACCGGCCCAGTTTGCCTGGACCGAATACGAACAACTGATGATTTCTGAAGCTGTCCATCGCGGAGAGCCCGTCTACAACCTTGCCCTTCGCATTGATCCGAACAGCCTCATGCGCGCGGCTGCCTTCCAGCTCATTCGCAACGTTCTTCATGGAACCGGCACGGTCATTGCCCTCCGCCCGGAAGACAATGTGGCTGCGGCCACGGTCGAGGTCGTCGAAGCCGCGCTCGCCAGCACGCAACCTGAGGAAAAGCTCTTTCACCGCTGCCGAATTCCAACCATCGTTTCCGAAGTCCACATCGAAAAGGTAGTTGCCTCACAGATGCCACAGCACGAATTACTGGGCGATTTGCTCGAGGCGCAGGCGGCCAAGGTGGTTGCCGCCGGCGCGCAAGGGATCGAGGCCGACAAAACAGCCAAAGCATCGGCTCCCGGCTCGGCGGCTGCGGCCGTTGCCGAAAGCACCCTCCGCGTGGACGCCGCGCGCATCGACGCGGTCATGAATCTCGTCGGCGAGCTGATCATCGGCAAGTCCATGCTCAACCGCACGCTCACAGAATTCGCGAAGCAGCATTCTCACGACCCCGTGCGCGCCAAGCTAGCGGATGCCATGGCTTTTCAGGCCCGCATTCTCGATGAACTCCACAAATGCGTGTTGAAAATTCGCATGGTACCGGTCGAACAGCTCTTCCGCCGTTTTCCGCGGATTGTTCGCGACGTCGCCAAGCAGTGCGGGAAAGACGTGGCGCTGGAAGTTGCCGGACAAAACACCGACCTCGACAAAGGCATTTTGGATGCCCTCGCCGAGCCGCTGATGCACCTGGTTCGAAACGCCGTGGATCACGGGGTGAGCGCTCCCGAAGAGCGCCTCGCTGCTGGAAAGCCCGCGCGCGGTACCGTCTATTTGAACGCCTATCATCAAGGCACGCAGGTGGTGATCGAAGTCCGTGATGACGGCCGCGGAATCGATCTCACGCTGGTTCGCGCTCACGCGGTCAAGAAAGGAATAGTTAAGCCGCAGGAAGCCGAACGCATGAGCGACCAGGACGCGCTCAACCTGATTTTCGAGTCCGGCTTCAGTACCGCCGCAGAAGTCACGGAAGTTTCTGGCCGCGGTATCGGCATGGACGTTGTTCGAACCGTGATGGACCGACTCAAAGGCACCATTCATGTCGGCTCACAAAGGGGCCGTGGCACCACGTTTCAGCTTCGCGTGCCACTCACGCTCGCCAGTATGCAAACGCTCCTTTTCCGCGTCGGCGGCCGCCTCTTTGCCGTGCCCCTGTCCTCGGTCGTGGAAATCACGCGCATCACCGACCACGAGATTCACAAAGTGGATCATCGCGAAGTCCTCCGCCTCCGCGAGCAAATCCTCACGCTCGTTCGCCTGAATCACCTGAGCCGCCTGTCGAGCATCGATTCGCCGACCGGGAAGAAACGGAATTTTGTCATCGTCATTGGCGCAGCGGAAAGGCGCTTTGGCCTCGTCGTCGATAGTCTCGTTGGGGAAGAAGAATTGGTTATCAAGGCCCTCCCGGGCGAGATCGTTTCGAGCGATCTCGTCAGCGGCGCCTCCATTCTCGGCGACGGGACAGTTGTGCTGATTCTGAATGTTCCGGCGATGGTTTCGCGTTTGTCACGCGCCACCCTGCTCGGAGCCATCGCATGAGCGAACGCATTCGCGTCCTGGTCGTCGACGATTCCGCGCTGATGCGGAAGCTGATTCCGGCAATCCTTGCGCGGGACTCCTCGATCGAAGTCGTTGGTACCGCTATGGACGGCGCCTTCGCGCTGAGGAAGATTGAGGAACTCGAACCGGATGTCGTCACCCTCGACCTCGAGATGCCGCGCATGGACGGCCTGGAAATGCTCCGCCTCATCATGCGCACCGCGCCGCTACCCATCATTCTGTTCAGCACCCACTCGAAACAGGGCGGCTACGTCACACTAAAAGCGCTGTCGCTCGGCGCCGTGGATTTTCTTGCCAAGCCAAAGGACGCTGCCGCGGGCCATCTCGAGGAAATCGCCGACCAGCTCATCGCGAAAATCAAAGTCGCGAAACATGCCGCGAAACGCAAACTTCCTCCGGTCGTTGTCAAGGAGGAACCGCCCAAGCCCGCAAAAGGAAGCCGGCCCGCTCTTGCGCCGCGCCGCGTCATCGCCGTGGGAATTTCCACCGGGGGGCCCAACGCGCTCCAGTACGTGCTCTCGCAAATCCCCAGCGATTTTCTGTCCACCATCGTCGTGGTGCAGCATATGCCCGAAGGTTTCACGGAAATGTTCGCGAAGCGGCTCGACGAGTGCTGCCGGCTCGAAGTGCACGAAGCGCGTTCGGGTGATCTCCTCCTGGCAGGCCGCGCTTTGATTTGTCCCGGCAATCGCCACATGATGGTGCGGCGCATGCCACGGGGCGATATGGTGGTTCTCTCCGACGGCCCTCCGGTCAACGGCCATCGTCCTTCTGCCGACGTCCTGTTTCACTCCGTGGCGCAGGAGTTCAGCCTGATGTCGGTGGGTGTTTTGATGACCGGCATGGGCGAAGACGGTGCCGAAGGGCTTGGCGCGATTAAGGCCGCTGGCGGGATGACCATTGCGCAAAGCGAAGACAGTTGCGTGGTCAGCGGCATGCCGCGTGCCGCCATCCTCAAAGGTTACGCCAACAAAGTGATTCCGCTTGAAGGTTTGGGGGCTTTCCTCGCGAACCATTACGGCGCGGAGAAGAATGCGGAAGAAGATCTTGGAGAAAAAGTTGAAAAAAACGAGAAACCTGGAAGGACACCCGTATCGTCCCATCGCTCGTGACAACGCCCGCGGGGACAAGGAGAAGGCCATGAAACAGTTCGGCGCTCTGTTGAGAAAGGACAGTCAACCGGTCCGCTACCTCGTGGTGGACGACTCTGTCTTCGCGCGAAAGAACCTCATCAAAATGATCGAGATGTTCGGCGGCGAGCTGGCGGGAGAGGCCGGCGACGGCCTGACCGCCATCGCCGAGTACAACCGCATCAAGCCGGACATCGTGCTCATGGACATTACCATGCCGCAGATGGAAGGCATCGAGGCCGTCGAGCGCATCGTGCGCCAGCACGCCGACGCACGCATCGTCATGGTGTCGTCGGTGGGATACCAGGAGAACATTCTCGCTGCCCTGCAAAAGGGGGCGAAACATTTCGTGCAGAAGCCGGTGAAGCCGGAGGTGTTGTACGAGATTCTCCGCTATGTGCTCACCGACGATCCGAGCGCGGCGGGCGCGCCGGTGGCGCTGGCCGGGGAGAGCCGCTCATGAGAATGGAGCTGATTCAGCCGTTTATCAATGCCGCGGACGCGGTTTTCGCCGAATCGCTCAAAGGCCCGACAAGGATCGTGGACGTCGAAATGGACGAGAACGCCTACCGCAGGAAAGGCGTAGCGGCGCTGATTCTCATCAAGGGCGACATTGAAGGTCGCGTGATCCTGGACCTTGCGCCAGAAGTCGCCCTGAAAGTGGCCAGCGAACTCGCGGGCACGGAAATGGAAGCCGGCGAGCAAGTTGTCCGCGAAACGGTGTGCGAAGTCGCGAACATGGTCATCGGCAATTCCGTGACGCTGCTCAACGACCAGGGGTTTCATTTCAAGGTGTTTCCGCCCGAAGTGCATACGAACGAGGCGGGCTTGGCCGGCAGCGCGGACACCGAGGCGCTGGTTGTTTGCATCGAGACGCCCTGCGGAGACATCTTCCTGAACATCGCCATGCGCTATCTCCACCGCCGGCGCGCCGAACGCTCCGCCGTCCCTGCCCTTGATTAAAATTTTGCATTCCCGGAACCTGATGACGACTTGCCGGAATCGGCATGAAGCGACGCGAGAAGTCCCCGGATGCACTCTGCTCTGCGCCGGGTTGTGAGAAAGCCCCGCCTCCGGGATCAGGCCGCCAGCCACTGACCAGGCCTGCTCCCGACGGCAGCCCGGTTCGCGGATGCTCGCCTCTTCCGGGAGTCACGCGCACGAGTCACGAGGGTCGCTAGCCAGCGACGCGAGCTTATCGAAGAACCTTTTGATCATCATTTTGACGGTGCCGTCGATGAGGCGCTGGCCGACGGCAGCCATCGTGCCGCCGAGCTGGGCATCGCCTTCGTAGGAAGCGATGGTCGAAGGAGTTTCTCGAGGAGCCGCCGATGGAACGCGGACCGCTGCGGCCGGCGAGAGTTTCAACAGGCCGTCGCCTTTCAGGAAGCCAACGCGGCCTGAGCCCTCGACGACGAGGCGGAAACTTGTCGGCGGCGCTTGGTCGGCGATCCGCACTTTGCCTTCAAATTGTCCGGAAAGCGCGGCCACAAGCACTTTCATTTTCATGCGGTATTCGTCGGGTCCGATTTTTTCCAGGCTTTCGCAGCCAGGTATGGCCCGGGCGAGAATCGCAGGGTCCTGAAGGAGCTCGTAAGCGCGCTCCGGCGCAACGGGCAAAGTATAGGAACCAGAGATTTTCACGCAACGCTCTTTACGTGACGCTCACGCGATTCTCGAAATGGCGGCCTTGATCGCGCGCGCCGCATGCACCACCGCCATTTGCCGCCGATATTCTGCGGAAGCGTGCAGGTCGGAGTTGGCGTCAACACCCTGGGTGACGAGCGCTGCCGCATTTTGAATATCGTTGGGCGATGCCGTCTTGCCATCCAACGCTTTTTCCGCAGCCGTGGCACGATAGGCGTGGTTGGAAAGGCCGGTGACGCCGATGCGCACGAAGGAAACCTTTCCCGCGTTCTGGCGTACACGCGCGGCGACGCCCACAATCGCGAAGCCGCTCGCGGGCTGGGCCATCTTCTTGTAGGTCGTGCCGGTACGCGCGTCATCGATGGGTACGATCACTTCGCGAAGGATTTCGCCCGGTTCAAGCGCGGTGGTGAAGGCCTCAACGAAGAAATCGCCCGCGCTAACGGTGCGCTCCTCCATTGCCCCCTTCAAGACGAACTTCGCTTCGAGCGCCTGGAGCGCAGCGGGATAGTCCGCCGCGGGATCGGCGTGCGCCACGCTGCCGCCGATGGTGCCGATGTTGCGGACCTGCACGTCGCCGATCGAGGCTGCCGTTTCGGTCAGCAATGGACATTTCTGGCGCAGCAGGGCCGAGCTCTCGATCTCGTAATGCGAGGCGGTAGCGCCGATGTGCAGCTGGCCGCCAGCTTCGCGAATGTAGTTCAGGTCTTTCAGCGCGCGCAGGTCCACCAGATGCTCGGGCGCGGCAAGCCGCAGCTTCATCATCGGGATGAGGCTCATGCCGCCGGCGAGCGGCTTGGCGCCGGTCGCGAGCAGATGCAACGCCTCATCGAGAGATTTCGGAGCCGTGTATTCAAATTTCTGAGCGATCATATTCGTGGCTCTCCTGGAGTTCGTTAGCTCAGTTCTTTTTCGCGAGCAGTTTCCAGATTTTTTCCGGAGTCAGCGGCATGTCAATGTGGCGAACCCCCAACGGCGAAAGCGCGTCCACGACCGAGTTAACCACTGCGGGCGAGCATCCAATCGTGCCCGCTTCGCCGACGCCCTTCACGCCAAGCGGATTTACGGGCGAGGGCGTGCAAGTGTGATGGCTCTCAATCCAGGGCATGAGGTGGGCGCGCGGCAGAGCGTAATCCATCAGTTCGCCGGTGATGAGCTGGCCATTGTCGTCATACACGGCCTGCTCCCACAGTGCCTGGCCCAACCCTTGGGCTACGCCGCCGTGCACCTGGCCGTCCACGATCAGCGGATTCAGGATGTTGCCGCAATCATCGACCGCGACGTAGCGGCGGACTTGGATTTGGCCGGTTTCGTCGTCAATGTCGGTAACCACGATGTGCGCGCCAAACGGGAACGTGAAGTTCGGCGGCTCCCAGAAACGCGTGGCGACGAGCCCGGGTTCCGTATTCGGAGGCAACTTCAACGCACGGTAACTCGCGCCGGCGATTTCCTGGAATGTTTTCGATTTGCCGGTCTTGTTGCAAACGACTTGCCCGCCAGCGAGCGTGACGTCATCGGATTCGAGCAGCATCGCGCCAAACTTCTTGATTTTGGCTTTCAAGTCCTCGAGCGCGTAGTAAAGCGCCGTGCCGCCAACAGCCGTGGCGCGGCTGCCAAACGTTCCGATGCCATATTGCACGATGGCGGTATCGCCGCGGACTACCAGGATGTCGTCGAGTCCGACGCCAAGTTCGTCCGCAGCAATCTGCGCGAAGGTGGTTTCCTCGCCCTGGCCGTGGGGACATGCGCCGGTCAGGATGGTGACTTTGCCCGTCGGCTCGATTTTCACCGTGGCGCTCTCCCATCCGCCTGCCGGCGTGGCGGGAGAAGGGCCGATGGCGCAAATTTCGCCGTACGTGGAAATGCCGATGCCCATGTATTTGCCCTGCTTGCGCAGATCGGCTTGCTCCTGGCGGAGTTTGACGTAGCCGACGAGGTCGAGCGCTTTTTTGAGCGGCGTCGAGTAATCGCCGGAGTCGTACATGAGGCCGGTAGCGGTCGAGTACGGAAACTTATCCTTGGCGACGAAATTCTTAAGACGAATTTCCGCGGGGTCCAGTTTCAGCTCCGCGGCGAGAATATCCACCATGCGTTCGATGCCATGCGTCGCTTCGGGGCGGCCCGCGCCGCGATACGCATCGGTGGGCACGCAGTTCGTAAACACGCCGACGATGTCGGCGCGAATATTTTGCGTGTTGTAGAGCCCGGGCATCATCAGCACGCTCAACTGCGGAATGAGCGGCGTCAGCAACTGGTGATACGCGCCGACGTCTTGAATGAGCTTCAGCTTGATGCCGAGGATGGTGCCATCGCGTTTGGCGGCGATTTCGTAATAATCCACGTGACCGCGGCCGTGGATGGTGCACGTGAAATTCTCGCGGCGCGACTCGATCCACTTGACTGGCTTTTGAATTCGCATGGAAACAAAGCCCATCAGGGCTTCTTCCGCGTAGACATTCAGCTTGCTGCCGAATCCACCGCCGACTTCCGGTGCGATCACGCGCATGCGGTTCTCTTCCAACCCGAGCATTCCGGCCACGAGCGTGCGCACCAGGTGGGGGATCTGTGTCGAGGTGTACAGGTTGAGCTGGCGATCCGCCCCGCGCCACTCCGCCACCACGCCACGCGTTTCCATGGCCATAGGCACGAGCCGCTGGCTGACGATGCGCTGTTTTGCGACAACGTCGGCTTCGGCAAACGCCTTGTCCACATTGCCTCCGTCCTGGTGATAGGTGAACGCGATGTTATCCGGCCACTGGGGATGCACCGCGGGCGCGCCCTTCGCGAGCGCCTTCTCCGGATCGGCCACCGCGGGCAGAACTTCATAATCCACTTCAATGAGATCCGCGGCGTCGCGCGCGAGATAGCGGTCGCGCGCCACGACCACGGCAACGGGATGGCCGACGAAGTAAACGCGATCGGTCGCGAGAATGTTGTGCTGGGGCACCCGCAAGTCGGGCATCGCAATGCCGCACGGGACAACGCCCACGCCTTTCGTGTCTTTTCCGGTGAACACGCACGCGACGCCGGTAGCGTTCTCCGCCTTCTTCGTGTCGATGGAGCGAATGCGTGCTGCGGCGTGCGGGCTGCGCAGAATGACAGCGTAATGCATCCCCGGCATCTGGATGTCTTCAACATACGTGGCCGTGCCGGTGATGAGCCGCGGGTCTTCCCGGCGGCGAATGCGCTTGCCGACAAACGTTTCGGTTTTGGTGGTGGTAGTGGCCATTCCAGGTCTCCTACTTTCCGGCGCCGGCTGCGGCGGCTTTCACTGCGTTGACGATGTGTTGGTATCCGGTGCAGCGGCAGACGTTGCCCTCGAGCCCGTGGCGAATCTCCTCTTCGCTGGGAGCGGCGTTACGGTCGATAATCTGCTTGGAGGCCATGATCATCCCCGGAGTGCAGAATCCGCACTGGAGGCCGTGCTCGTTCCAGAAGGCTTCTTGTACAGGATCGAGCTTGCCGTCGTTTGCCAGCCCTTCCACGGTTACGATCTCCGCGCCGTTGGCTTGCACGGCAAACATCGTGCAACTTTTGATGGCCTTGCGGTTCAGCTCCACGGTGCACGCGCCGCACAGCGAGGTCTCGCAGCCCATGTGCGTGCCCGTCAGGCCCGCGACGTCGCGCAGGAAATGGATGAGCAGCAGGCGTGGTTCGACGTCGTGGGAATAGCTTTTCCCGTTGATGGTGAGACTGATGTTCATGGTCTTCTCCGGTGGGAACCAATCCAGCGTTCGAGAAGATACCAAAATTCGGGTTCGGGCGCACCCATCATACGCCTTCCGTGGGCTCGGGGAGCAAGCGGATTTTGTTCCCTCGCTTTGCTATGCTAACCGCCCGTGAGACCCACCATCCTGATTGATACCGACACCGCTTCCGATGACGCCGTGGCCCTGATCATGGCGCTGCGGTCGCCGAGCGTTCGCGTGCTCGCAATAACGGCAGTCGCCGGAAATGTTGGCGTCGAGCAGGCCGCCCGGAACGCGCTGTATACCGCGGAGCTTTGCGGTTCGAATGTTCCCGTGTTTGTTGGCGCCGCAAAACCGCTCGGGCGCGCGCACCAGAGCGCGGACTGGTTTCACGGCAAGGACGGTCTCGGTGATCACGGTTATCCGCCGCCACGGCGCGTCGTCGAAAAGCAGCCTGCGGTGGAAGCGATGGTCGAGACCATCGAGGCCAATCCCGGGCTGGTTTTGGTAACCTTGGGACCGCTGACGAACATTGCCCTCGCTCTCCAGCGGAGTCCTGGCATCGCGAAAAAAGTAAGTCGCTGCGTAGTCATGGGTGGGGCCCCCTGTTGCGAAGGCAACGTCACACCCGCCGCAGAGTACAACATTTGGTGCGATCCGGAGGCGGCGCGCATGGTGATACGCAGCGGCCTGCCGGTCGAATTGGTTGGCTGGCATTTGTGCCGGGGCAACGCCGCGTTGAATTCAAGTGATATCGAACGCGTCCTCCGCCTGGACACACCGCTCGGACACTTTGCCATCGAATGCAACAGCCGCGCCCAGGAGGCTTACTTCGAACAAACCGGGGAGCAGGGTATTTCCCTGCCCGATCCGGTGGCCATGTCGATCGCCTTGGACCCGTCCTTGGTCACCGAGCAAACCGAGAACTACGTCGACGTCGAAACCGGCAGCGAACTCACTCGCGGCATGACGGTGGTCGACCGGCTGCACGTGGCGGAGAACGATCGCAACGGGGTGGTCTGGGCGCCCGTCGTAAAGGCAGGCAGCAAGACCAAGGTGGTCTGGGCGATCGACGTTGCCGGCTGGAAGCAGGCCTTGTTTCTCGGCCTCGGCTGAGCGCCTTCTCTGACGTCTGGAGCCAGGTGGGTCACGACGATGCG
>Ga0182034_10000627_pt1 | contig 16433 bp, 16 predicted proteins | sample flu12Cox44000172_FD_125972 | JGI IMG/M metagenome (GOLD analysis project Ga0182034, IMG submission 125972) | Lab enrichment of tropical soil microbial communities from Luquillo Experimental Forest, Puerto Rico - flux4day.12C.oxic.44.000.172 | ecosystem: Environmental > Terrestrial > Soil >... | reverse complement strand
GTGGTGCAAAGGCCACCTAAAGGTATTAAGATTACATCTGTGTTAAGTCCACGCGGTCCTCGCAGCCTCGACCCAGGGTTGCAAGGAGGGAAACGCTATGGCGCGCTTCGCCCATCGCAGTTCGATCCCTAGAAACTTTTTGCTTGTGGTTGCCTGTGTGCTGGCTTGCTCTTTCCTTCAACCTGCCGTGGCGTTGGCACAACGAGGTGTCGCCCACCCCGCAGCCGGCGGGCGCATGGCCCCGCCGCGACCACCGGTTCCACCGTCAGCCGCACATACAACGATTTCGCGCCCGCCCGTTTCCACGGGGCAGCCTCGAGCGAGAGCCGAGCTGCATACTTTCCAATTTCACCAGGGCCTAGTTAACAGTTTTCCTCACCGCGTGTTCTTCGGCCCACAGTTTTTCCGGTTCGGGCCGGGCTGGTGGTGGTTCAATTATGGACGGTGGCCGAACTACTGTCCTTATTGGAGTTGGGGATTTGACTGTTGCAGCTTGCCTTTCTCTGCCTATGAAAATGTTTCTCAAAATTACGTAATCCTGCCCACCTATGAATATCCAGCGTACATCTATGTCCCCGAGAATCGCGACTTGGTGTGGCTCTATCTGAAAGACGGCACTGCATATGACGTGGCCGACTATTGGTTCGTGAACAGCCAGGTACATTTCATTACCGTTGAGGAGCGTGGAGCACAATCCACCGAGAAAGTAGTTGCCTTGGACGAGTTGGATTTGCAGAAAACCATCGATGTGAACACGCGCCGAGGATTTCGCGTCGTAATGCGCGACGAGCCCTTGGAGCAATATCTGCGCGATCATCCCGATGCCAACCCGCCACTCCTACAGCCACCGCCAACGAACTAGTCCGAAACGAGTAAATTCCTAGCGCCCAAAGCAACTTGGTTATTGTGTGGGCCACGAAGTCAGACAGGAACGATGTTAATTCGGCGGATTAGACTCCGAGTGCGTGGACATCGAGGCTGCGATTCGACGAGGAACTTACCAGCTGCGCCGCAAGGCTCCGTTCTTGAGAACGGGGATATCTCGGCTGACCTGCTGAAGGAGATTTTGAATTCGGTACGAACGTTCTTCGCATTGGGCAGCTACCTCGGCGCTCAGCCGCGATTGGAGCGCCCGTGTCTGCTCCTCGATGAGCTTAAAAATCTCGCTCAGGATTTCTTTTTCTGGCTCACGATTCCGCATCATCCCATTAAACCCGCCCAGGCGAAACGCATGATGCGCAGCTGATCTCAATCCGATCAATTCGCATCAAAGAGAGAGTGTACAAGGTCTCGATTCGACTCCAGGACTGTCAATAATGACAGTCGGTCGAAGGAGCAGCGCCCGGTGGTCATAGTGGGCGACAGCTCGGAATTTGATAAGCCGCTTTCAGCACTGGGTCCGGTGGTCCCGGTCGACACCACTATTCCGTCTCCGTCCGGCTGCAAAAAGCCGGCTGCGCGTAGATGGGAAGACCGGCGAGAGTATTAAGTTCTATAAAAGCACTGGAAGTCGAGGGAAAGAACGCCCCGGGGACTGGAATTTTTCTAGCTTGGCGCCCCCCTAACATGAGCAGGATCTAATTTGACCGAGCGCGCGATGTGCTCGGTTCCCGGACACTGTGGCCCTGCGGTTTGCGGTTCGCTACCAGCGGTTTTGCGGCCTGTTCGCAACGAAGCCGGTCGGCTCCGAAATCGGCTATTACCCTCAGGAGTTGGCCGCGTTAGCGATTTGGTCGTGTTGGTACTTCTTAGGTAGATTAATGCTTTGTTTCAGTCAGGGTAGGGCTCCGCTTGCCTTCTGCGCACCGCCGCGATGCGGTCGAGCGCTCGTTCGATGTCCGGATCCGATGGCTTCAACGCTTGCGCGAGGCGAAGTTCTTTTTCGCCTCTGTCGAGGTCTCCCATCTGGCATTCGATAAGGCCGAGTTTCTTGTGCAAATCCGCCTTGATGGCGCAGTTGCCGCACAACTCGATCGCTTCTTGAAATTGACGGATCGCTTCGGCCAATCGTGCGCGGCGCCAGGGCCAGCGCATCCGAACGCCAGCCTGGTCGCTGTAGCGGGCCATGAGGCGCGCGGCCTCCTGGAGATCCGCGGGTTTGATGGCTTTAGCGAGGCCCCAGAGCGCTTGCATGTTGTCGGGTTCTATTGCGAGTGCCTGTCGCCAGGAGGCAATGGCGTACTGGGAGCATTACCGCGATCGGGAGATCGGTTGGCTTGTTGCTTGTCTTGGTTGCGGTCGGTCTGGTGTTCGCAGCGGTGGGTTGGCTCAAAGCCGACGATGGCGATTGGCGGTGGCCATGATTGGAACCGGAGTTCTTGGAAGCCAATACTCTCGCTGGGCTGTTCAGGGAGGTGTAAGTGTCACTATTGCGGGTGCCCTACTGCTTTATGTCAAGCGGCCAAGTGTGCGTTTCGTTTCGCGCGAGATCGAACTGAAACAGATTGTTGACGACCATCGCCCAAGTTCGTGCGCTCCACTTTCACCGACCTCCCGCATGGCGAAAAATGAATCACTCCGAGTGCGGCGACTCCAAACACCAATAGTTCTATTCGATCCGCCGTGCTGCGAATGGCAAGGCTTCCATATGGCTTAAATAAGCACGCCGCAAAAATGAAACCTGCGATAGTCGCCACGGCTAGACTTGCCATCCGACCAGACAATTGTGCCACAGGAATAAGGACGATCAAGAAGATCAGTGGCACCGCGGCCTTCACCGCAAAGTCGCGATACAGCACGGACATAACGAATGCCACCACCGCACAAAGAACGGTGACGAGCAGGGACGATGGACTTATGAGTCTGCGCATAGGGCTCAACATCACTAGAGGGCCTATGGAGGCCAACAAAAAATTGTAGCATCGACCGCCCTACACTCGTTTTGCGCTAGGACAAAGACGGGATTGCCCGCAAAAACGGGGCACGCAGCTTACCGGTTACGTTCAATCAGGCGCTTCAATGAACTTGACCTTTATCATGATAACCTGTTTGCGTTCGATAGATGTTTCTCTGCTTCCTCGGTCGCAGACCGAGATCTGTTTTCGAGCTATAAGTAAAGGGAGGCGATCGCTAATGAATTCGAGCGTCCAGCGAATAGGCTCCCTAGCGGCGTTCCTCGTTGCGGGAACCATTGTGGTCTGTTGGCGCACCGAAACTGCAGCCGCCGGCCCTGGAGATCCGAAGGCCGTGGCGACTTGCGTCGATCAGCCTGAAACGAAAATCGTCAGCTCCTGGGATCAAAGGGCGGCAGCCGCTTACCTCGATCAAAGGCAAAGCTGGTGGATGGAATGGCCAAAGGCCGCCCGCGATCACGAAACCTTCTGCGTGTCGTGTCATACGGCAGTGCCTTACGCGCTCTCGCGGCCTGCCCTTCGAAAGGCACTTGCAGAACAAGCTCCGTCCATGAACGAACGCCGACTCCTGGACAATGTCACCAAGCGGGTAAGGCTTTGGAAGGAAATCGCGCCGTTCTACAGCGACGCGGATCGCGGCGCGTACAAGACGGCCGAATCTCGCGGAACGGAATCCGTTCTCAACGCGCTGATTCTTGCCAGCAATGAGGCGCAGAGCCCGGAACTCAGCAACGACGCGCGCGCGGCGTTGGATAACATGTGGGCGGAGCAGCAAGTCAAAGGAAGCAAGAAAGGTGCGTGGTTGTGGCTGCGGTTCGCTAATGAGCCGTGGGAAGCGGACGATTCAGACTTTTATGGAGCTGCTCTTGCGGCAATCGCGGCGGGCACCGCCCCCGGGAATTACCGCGCCAGGCCCGAAATCCAAAATAACCTCAAGATGCTGCGCGAATACTTAAACCGCGAAAGCACCGCGCAGCCCACCTTCAATCGCGTTGTTCTTTTGTGGGCTTCGGCAAGATTGCCCGGACTTCTCACGCCGGAACAACAACGGGCGATCATCAATGATGTTTTGGCTAAGCAGCGCGCCGATGGAGGCTGGAGCCTGTCGTCGCTGGCTGAGGCCTGGAAACGACACGATGGAACACCGCAAGAAGGGAAGAGCGACGGGTACGCCACCGGGCTGATCACTTTCGCACTGCAACAAGCGGGGATTTCACCGGAGAATGCACAACACAAGCTGGGGATCGCGTGGCTGGCGGCTAATCAGAACAAGGCGGAAGGCTACTGGCCCGCCTACTCTTTAAACAAGAACGAAGAGCATCACCTAAGTCCGGATACCACGCGCTTCATGAACGACGCGGCGACGGCTTACGCCGTCCTCGCTCTGACCGAAGCCAGCCGACGCTGAATCAGAACCAACTGCTGGTGGTTGGCTTATCGCACACCTGAAATTTACATGTCCGGTTTGCTCGTTTTATCAGGAGTATCTCTAAGCCGAAGAATACCTGATGGGTTGTGAGCTCGAGCCAGAGTACCGCGAGCAACTCTTCCGCTTTGCCGACGCAATCAGCCACGATTTCAGGAACGGCCACCGGCTGCGCCGTGTCGGTGAGGTCACCACAGGGTGACCCGTGGCGGGTGATTACGGCAACGTTTGGCTAGCGTTTCCTTGCCAAGGCGCGCCGGAACAGGTCAGGCGCCTTCATGCGCTCACAGGTCCGTTTGAAGTCCTCAGCAGGGCCTCTCCACAGCAAATCGTCAATGGAGGTCAACACGGGAACATCGACTCGAAGTGTCGCGAGCGTGCGAAACAGCAGCGCATCTTCCCACGCAGCGAAAAGTGACTCGGCAAGGGGACGCGCTCTCCGTACCATCGGATCCCAATGACGCCAATCTTTCGGAATGTTTTCCAGGTGAGGATATTGCGAGAAAACAGCCGCTGCGCTCTTGGATCCCCATCCTGCAATGCCGGGGTAGCCGTCTGCACTGTCGCCAACCACAGCCAGATAGTCAGGAATTGACGACGGTTTTATTCCGAACTTTGCGATCACCCCGGCCTCGTCGCGGAGAGTCTCGCGCCGGCGGTCCAGTTGTACGACTCGCGAGCCCACCACGCATTGACTGAGATCTTTGTCGGGAGTGCAGATAATAACCCGCCGGGCGCGATCATCCTGAGCTGCTTTCGCTGCAGCCGAAGCGAGTGCATCATCGGCTTCGAATTTGATCATCGGCCACACCAGCACTCCCATGGATTCGAGCGCCTCTTCGAGAATTGGGAATTGCGACAGCAGTGCCGGATCCACGCCCTCGCTAGTCTTATAGCCCAAGTAAAGATCGTTGCGAAAGGACTGAATCACATGGTCGGTCGCGACGCCGACGTGAGTTGCTCCTCCCTCAATCATTGAAAGAACCGACCCAAGCACTCCGCGAACTGCACCAATCTCCTGGCCACCGGTGTCTTTGGCGGAGGGCACGGCGTAGAAGTAGCGGAACAGTTCGTAGGTCCCGTCAATGAGATAGATATCCATGAAGTCTGCTCAGTTAGCAGGCAAGGCGGAACAAATGAACGATTCTAAGCTGTAGCCATGCCATAAGGAGACAGCATACCCTGAAGACGGCAAGCAGGTGTGGGCTGCGAAGTGGTCTTCCGCCGAAAGTGAACGGCAGCGGGCCCTTCCGAGAATCAACCCTGCAGACATTCGAGAGGCCTTGCGAATACAATGAGCCTCTGCCAAAGAAGGGAATCTGCATAGCCGGTTGTGGTTGCCGTTAGAGCGGTTGATGCTCGTCAGCGAGGTTGAGCTGGTGAGCTCACGGCTAAGGAGGAATCATTGAGCAAGCGAACCGTTGAGCTGTTTCTATTCGTTCTGTCCGGCGCCACGGCCGCAATGGGCCAGACCGGCCAGCATAATTCACTCGTGGAGCGAGTTGGAGACACCGGATTTGTGCGCGTGGAAGCCGAAAGCTTCCATTCATTAGATGCGAAGCAGCAGGAGTTGGCATACTGGCTGGCACAAGCCTCGATTGCCATCGATCCTATCGTTTACGATCAATTCTCAAGATTCGGTTTGCGACAAAAACGACTGCTCGAGGGTATCGTTGCGCACCCGAAAGGGATCGACGCCGGTGTGCGCACTAAGATCACGGATTTCGCGAAGCTGTTCTGGGCCAATAAAGGCAATCACAACGAACTGACGTCGCTGAAATTCCTGCCGGGCTTCACGTTCGAGGAACTGACGCAGGCTGCGCTGATTGCGCAGAGAAGCGGCGCGTTCTCGACTAACAGCGGCGATCTTCCGCCGATTCCGACACCTGCGGAGTTGAACGCGGAACTCGCAAATCTGCGCGATTCGTTCTTTGACGCCAATTTCGAGCCAATGCTCACGGCAAAGAATCCGAGCGGTGGGCTGGACGCCCTCCAGGCGAGTTCGAATACGTTCTATGTTGGCGTAACGATGGCAGATCTGCAGGATTTTCACGATACCCATCCGCTGAACTCGCGCGTGGTGCGAGGCAGGAATGGCAAGGTGGAGGAAGAGGTCTATCGCGCGGGGACGCCAGACGGGAAAGTTGCTCCCGGGCTCTACGCGACGTATTTGAAGCGCGCAAATGGATACCTAGCGAAGGCCCAGCAAGTGGCGGAACCAAGCCAAGCCAAAGTAATCAGGGAGCTAGTGCGCTACTACCAGACAGGCGATCCTGGCGACTGGCTGCAATTTGGAGCCGATTGGGTCCAGAACAACGCAATCGTCGATTTTGTCAACGGATTCATCGAAATCTACCGAGACGCCAGAGGAGCAAAGGCCAGCTCGCAAACCTTCGTGAGCATCACCGACAAACCAGTCACGGAAACGATGATCCGCCTGGGTCAAAACGCCAATTACTTCGAGGAAAAAGCGCCCTGGGATGCGAAGTACAGGAAGCAAACGTTTCAGCCACCGGTGGTGAAAGCCGTCGAGACGCTTGTTGAGGCGGGCGATTTCAGCGTGTCAGTGATTGGCGATAACTTGCCGAATGAAAACGAGATTCATGAGAAATACGGCACAAAGAATTTTCTGTTCACCAGCAGCACTCGGGCGCTCAATAACGCCACCGGAGACGTGATGACCAAAGAGTTTTCGCCGAGCGAGGAAATTGCCGAACGCAGCGCCAAGTACGGAAATGAAGCCGGAGACCTGATGACCGCTCTTCACGAAGTAATCGGGCACGGTTCCGGAAAGCTGAGCGAACGCTTAAAGGGAGGAGCCGAGCCGTATCTGAAGGGCTATTTCTCAACGCTGGAAGAGGGGCGCGCAGACCTTAGCGCACTATGGAATGTGTGGGATCCGAAGCTGAAAGACCTGGGGTTGGTCAGCGATCAGGAAGAGGTCGCCAAGGCCATGTACGACAGCGCCGCGACGGTGGCGTTGACGCAATTGCGCCGCATACCGAACGGCGACACCATCGAAGAAGATCACCAACGCGACCGGCAGTTGGTCGTGAACTACATCCGTGCGCGCGTCCCCGGAGCCATCGAACAACTGGACCGCGACGGAAAAACATATATACGCGTTCAGGATTACGCGAAAATGCGCCAGGGCGTGGGGATGCTACTGACGGAATTAATGCGCATCAAAGCCGAGGGCGATTATGACGCGATCAAGTCGTTGGTCGACGAATACGCCGTGCACTTCGATCCCAAGCTGCGCGACCAGGTTGTGGCGCGATACAGGAAGTTGAATGTTCCAACGTACTGGGCAGGCATCAATTCGAAACTGACCGCACGGATGACCGCGGAGGGGCACGTGCAGGACGTCGAGATCAGCTACCCGTCAGACGCAGTGGAGCAGTATCTGGCGTACGGCTCGTTGTACGACAAATCGCTCCTTCCCGCACACAAGCCAGAGAAAAAGTAAACCGCGGGCGGCGCGGATACCCACACTTTCGGAGTCAGGCCAAATAAGCGTTCGATTACGCACCAGCGCGTGCGGAATGATTTCCTGAGCGGAGTGGCACTCTCGCATGTATCGTGGTGCCGCGATTGAGTTGCGAGTCGATTGACAACTCCCCTTTCACCAATTTCATTCGCTCCTGCATGCTGATGAGGCCAAGCCCTGAGCCCTTCCTTGCGGCTTCTGAGTCAAAGCCCAATCCCGAATCGCGTACGCTGAGATGGATCGCATCCGACGCCTCTAGCAGTTCCACTTCAAATTGTCGTGCCCCACTGTGCTTCACCGAATTCTGCAAGGCTTCCTGCAAGACTCGGAAGAGGGACTGAGAGACATCCAGGGACGGCTGCCTTCGCAGATCGTCACTTCTAAAGTCAATCTCAACTTTCTGCTGGCGCGCAAAGTCCCTGCAAAAGCCCCTCATGGTCTTAACTAGGCCGAGCTGTTCTATTCTTGGAGAGTGCAGGGCGTACGCCAAGTCGTGGATGTCGGTGGATAGCTCGTCGATTTGTTTCAATAATTCGTCCACCGTCGTCCGACGTTCAGCCGTCACATCGGGAACGTCTGACCTGAGTCGTTCGCAGTTAATCGCCAGCAATGCAACTCGCTGACCGATGTTGTCGTGAAGGTCTCTCCCGATCCGGGCACGCTCCCGCTGTTCTGCATCAATCAGCCTGCGGTCCACGCTTGAGAGGGCCTCCTCCTTCATCTTGCGGAGGCGGGTCACGAGAAGGGCGATGGTCAAGGAAACCAGCAAGAAACCTGCTATCGCTACAACATCCAGCGGATCGTTGACCAGAAAAGAATCGGAGGGGGGAACCAAATACATCAGACACACCGCCGCGACGAGGGAGACAAAGATCGACGAAACCAGGCCTCCAGTGCGGGCTAACAGCGTGATGACAATTACATAGAGGAGCACCGCTGTAGCCAGATTGAAATGCAGTCGGAAGTAAAGAACGGTAAGCAGTACCAGGACCACGCTCCCAATTGAGCATTGTGCGATTGGGTGCTGGAATGACCTGGTCACCGTATGTTTGAGGATGTCCATTCGATGCGCCTGGTCTAACCACTTTAGAGAATCACGGTATACAAGTCTGCGCTCGAGACAAGAACAAGCAGATGATCTGCACTACTATAGTCGTGAAATTTAGGAACTGTCAGAACTAACAGTGGGTGTCTGCCGCGACTCTCTTCAAGAAACGCACGAAGTATCAAGTAGATCGCGCGGTCTCTAGCCATTGTTTGGAGCATATAGCCTCTTGATGCATTTGGGCGCATGCGAACCCCCTATCGCTTCAAGGTGACGCGGTGCAAGCGCTTAGCGGAATCGGTTCCCCAGTGGTAACGTGATTTGCGGTAATCTGCCCCGGCCCGGGCAAGTTCGGTAAGCTCGCCCCGGACATGCATGGTCATTTCTGCGAAGATCCGATTGTGGTGCAAATATGCGAGACGGGAGCGGGGCCGCTCTTTTGCGAGCGTGAGCGGCGGCTCCCAAGTATCCAGAATGGAGATTTGCGATGAGGCCGGCCAATACGTTTTCAACTAGACGCGAATTCCTGCAGGTTTCCGCTGCCGCCGCGGTGTCCGCGGCTGTTCCCGCCTCCAATGCCCTGGCGCAACATGCTCGGCAGCAACCTAGCGACGACGCGTTTTCGGCCCGGCAGAAGGAACGACGAAAAGAGTTATGGGCACTCCTCGGGGATTTGCCATGGGAGCATAAACCGGGGCCAGCGAAACTCGTCAGCAAGGAGGAGCACGAAGAATACACGCTGGAGCGTCTGGTTCTCGATTTGAACGGCGTGGAGCCGGTGCCGGCCCTGCTGCTCATTCCGCGTAAAAGGCAAACGCCCGCGCCGGGGCTGCTGTACCTCCACTGGCATGGCGGGATGTACGACCTGGGCAAAGAGATGCTGCTCAAAGGCGTGGACGTCGCGCCGGCCTATGCGCCCGTATGCGGGCAGAAGGGGCTGGTGACGTTGGCGATCGATAGCTGGTGCTTTGGCGAGCGCAAGCACGAGAAGAACGGTCACGAAGGCGAAGAAAACGCCTTCAAGCTGATGCTATGGAAGGGTCAAGTACTGTACGGGATGATGATGTTCGATGAATTTCGCGCGATGGACTACTTGGCAAGCCGCCCGGAAGTGGACAGCCAGCGGCTGGGAGCGCTGGGCATGTCTATGGGCTCGACGAAAGCTTGGTGGCTCGCGGCGCTCGATCCGCGCGTGAAGCTCTGCATGGATGTGTGCTGCCTTACGGATTACGAAGAGCTGATCAAAGCGCATGGCTTGCAGGGGCACGGGATCTACTATTACGTACCGTCGTTGCTAAAACATTTTCAGACCGCGGAGATAAATGAACTGATTGTCCCGCGTGCGCATCTCAGCGTGAACGGGAAGCGCGATGAGCTAACTCCGCCAGCGGGTGTGGACAAGGTGCGTGATTATTTACTGCCGCTGTATCGGAAGTATGGGAAGGAAGCGGAGCTCCGCGCAGAGTTGTTTGATTGCACCCATGTAGAGCTGCCGGAGATGCGCAAGCTCATTCTGGAATGGATGGATCGGTGTTTGGTCGCGGCACCGGGAAACGGACAGGCTGCCAGATATGTTGGGGAAACCGCTCTAAGTCGAAAGGAGGGAAGCCTGGGAAAATTGGATACGAGCGGACCGAGCTGATCTCGTGTCTTCCCCCGAGGCTGGTCATCCCATTCGCAAGCATAGATGCGTATGAGTACTCGCAACGGGTTGCCCATCGCCTAAAAACCAAAACTTGGATGGTCACCGGGCTGTCTAGTCGGAGTCTCTCGCATGCTGAATTGGCTTCGCACCCCCATCGTTTCACCGCCAACGTCCCGATCCGGCACATGCTTGGTTCCTCGCCAGGTACGGAACACAACTCTTCCGATAAGGCGAGCTTATCAGGCGATCGGTCATTGCCACGGCTCAGTGCTTTGACTACGATCTACGGATCTATGTGCACTTTTTCGCGTTACGGAAACTTCCATACCCTCAGAGGCATCGACATGCTCTTGAAAACGACCAATCATCCTCTGCGCCGCCTGGCGCTGTTAGCGATCTCCACGAGTTTCAGTGCGTACATGGCCGCTCAGCCGCAGGAAGCGGGTGCACCACGCGCAATCACCTCTGCTGACTACGCGCATGCGGAGAAATTCATGGGGTACAACACGAACCCGCTTGTTTACCACGCGGTGCATCCTGTGTGGACCGCTGACGAGCGCCTGTGGTACCGGGACACCGGTCCTGAGGGAGACAAGTTCGTTCTGTTCGACCCGGCGAAACTCACCAAGGAGCCCGCGTTCGACCACGCCAAACTCGCGGCCGCGCTTTCGGTGGCCGCCGGGAAAACGTATGAGGCCAACAAGCTTCCGTTTCGGGAAATCGAACTATCGATGGACGGGCAGTTCGTTTCTTTTAGGATCGGGAAGCAACCGTTTCGGTGTGACCGGCTGGGCAGTAATTGTGCGGTAGTAACCCGGGGCGTGGAGAACGGCGTGCCTTCTCCCGACAACAAGAAGCTCGCCTTTGTGCGCGATTACAACTTGTGGGTGCGCGAGATGGCCAGCGGCAAAGAGACACAGCTCACGACGGACGGCGTCAGAGACTACTCCTATGCGTTGGACAATGCCGGCTGGACCAAGAGCGACAATCCGATTCTGTTGTGGTCGCCGGATTCCAAGAAAATCGCCACCTTCAAACAAGACCAGCGCAACGTGGGAGAGATGTACCTGGTGGAAACGAAAGTTGGCCACCCGGCGCTGCAGGCCTGGAAGTATCCGCTCCCGGGGGATGACGCGGTGTCGATGATCGAGAGAGTAATCATCGACGTGGATGCGCCAAAGATGATTCGGCTGCAAATGCCGCCGGACCAGCACCGCTCGACGCTGTGCGACCACGTCATTTGTCGCGGGAGCGAATGGGAGGACGTCGAATGGAGCCCGGATTCGAGCAAGCTGGCGTTTGTCTCCACGTCAAGAGATCACAAGCAAGAAACGCTCCGCATCGCAGATGCCGAGACTGGAGCGGTGCGCGACGTGATGGAAGAATCCGTGGCCACGCAGTACGAATCCGGCCAGGGCAGGGTGAACTGGCGCTATCTTCACGGGTCGAACGAATTCATCTGGTATTCCGAGCGCGACAACTGGGGGCACCTTTATCTCTACGACTTAGGTACAGGAAAGCCCAAAAATCAGATCACCAGAGGCGAGTTTGTGGTGACACAGCTGTTGCGGGTCGATGAGAAGGCCCGCACGCTGTATTTCCTAGCCGATGGCAGAGAAAAGGGCATTCCCTATTTCACGCACTTCTACAGCATCGGCTTTGACGGCAGTGGGCTGAAACTGCTGACGCCCGAAGACGCGAACCACGATGTGACCCTTTCGGCTTCGGGACGGTATTTTGTGGATAATTTTTCGAAGCCGGATACGCCCTCGGTGAGCGTGTTGCGCGACGCGACTGGGAAGACGCTGGCGACGCTGGAGAAAGCAGACATTTCGAAGCTCGTCGCGTCGGGATGGGAACGGCCCGAGGCGATCACGGTGAAGGGACGTGATGGGACGACGGATCTTTATGGATTGCTTTTCAAGCCAACGAACTTCGATCCGAAGAAGAAATATCCCATCGTTAATCACATTTATCCAGGACCGCAGGGCGGGAGCGTGGGAAGCTGGTCTTTCCTCTCGGCACGCGGAGACACGCAAGCGCTCGCCGAATTGGGATTCATTGTGGTCGAAATTGAGGGGATGGGAAATCCGAGGCGGTCGAAGGAATTCCACGATGCCTATTACGGCAACATGGGCGACAACACGCTACCGGACCAAGTGACCGGGATGAAGCAACTGGCGCAACGCCATCCTTGGATTGACCTGGAGAAAGCGGGGATTTACGGGCACTCGGGCGGAGGTTACGCGGCGGTGGATGCCATGCTCCGGTATCCGGACTTCTTCAAAGTGGGAATCGGCGAGGCAGGCAATCACGACAACCGCGAATACGAAGACGACTGGGGTGAACGGTATCAAGGGTTGCTCGAGCGGAAGCCGGACGGAACCACCCATTACGACGACCAAGCCAATCAGAACATCGCCAAAAATTTGAAGGGCCACCTGCTGCTGGCGCACGGCACGCTGGATGACAACGTGCCACCGTATAACACGCTGCTGTTGGTTGACGCGCTGATCAAAGCGAACAAGGATTTTGACCTGCTCTTGCTGCCGAATCGCCGGCATGGCTTCGGCAATGAACCGTACATGGTGCGAAGACGATGGGACTATTTTGTCCGCTACCTGATGGGTGCGGAGCCGCCAAAAGAATATGAGTTGAAGCCGCCGCCGAATCCGCTTGCGGCGGGGATGTAATCCCGTTTCCCTGATGAAATAGCCATGCTGCGCAACGAAGGGTGCCGCAAGGTCCGGTAAACGGACTACCTGCGTGCGCCACGACAAGGTGACGGGCCACGGCGGGAGTCAGACCCGTCCGGGAACGGGCAGCCCGTTGCGAGCCGCGATTGCCGTTGCTCTCAAGGCGATTTGTCTTTTGGATCTTTGCCGGATGGCAGGTCCGGGGGCGGATAGTAGGCTTTACTACCCCCGGCCTTCTCGACTTCGTCCGCAAAAGTAGTTCCATAGTCGCGCTTGGCGTCGGAGAGTGCGTAGGCTTGACGCTTGTAATTCCAGCTTCTTGGATTAAGACGCTGGGCTTCTTTGAAATGAGAGACCGCGTCGGTCAAGTATCCGGACTTGTATAGATGCTCAGCAAGTCCAAACTCAGCGGCAGCCAAAGCCATATCGGGATTATTCACCGCCAGTTTTTCGCGAAGCCGCTCTTCGCTCATTACGTACATGCTCTTTTCACTTTTTTCGACCCAATCCGCAAGCGCGTTGAGATAAGGCGCAGAATTGAGGCCGCTAAAATTCTTGAAGCGGTCGTCGACGAAGGCGACCTCGTTGGGCCGAACTATTTTTCCATGCTCGTCGATCCACACTCCGGTCGGAACGTTGACCATGTTGTAGAGCTTGGACACCAGATGCGTTTCGTCGATTAGAGCCGTGTAGGTGGGATGGGCGGCGGTAATCCATGGACCGGCGTCCTTTATCCCATTCGTATCCTGTGCTACAGAAATGATCTCCAAATTCTTGCTCTTGAGCCGCTGATAGATGGCTTGCCAGCCTGGCAAGTCTAGTCGGCACCCTCACCACGAAGCCCAGGTCAGCAGCAAGACCTTCTTCCCTCGAAAATCTGACAGCGAGCGGGCCTTGCCGTTCATATCCGGAAGCGTGAAATCCGGCGCCTTTAGCGACGACAAAACTTGTCGCTGGTCGGCACGCAGCCCGAAGTACCAGATGGCGAGGCCTTCATCATGAGCGATTGGCTGTTGCACCAGGCGGGCGAAGGCGACGAGGTTGAACCAACTCCTCCCCCCGTTTTTGCGAACGAACTCTTGTTCCCGGTCCTTGGGCATCGGAAAGCATAGTTCATTCCGGCAGATGCCTTGAGGCTTCAACGCAAAGCCAGTGGCCTGCGCAAGGTCCGCCGTGGTGATCCAAAGCTGTCCCCCCTCTTCGTTGGCGCCACTGATTTTGCTTGCTCTGTCGTCGTATATGATGGTGGCGTAGGTCTCTTTGCCGCGTGCCAACGTACAGGCCATCAAAGGAAGCAGTGAGAAAATGACTGCGAAAAGTTTCCCCTTCATGATTTGCCTCGCTATCCTCGTTCGGCTCTAAAGCTCCGCCACATCCCTAGACACCGAATAGTCCGGCCTTATTCCCGCGAGAGTTCATCCGCATGACGGAAGCGAAACGGCGCCCCACCGAGTTGCCGGCCGACAATCAGGGTTTCCACAAGATAGTCCCAAAGCACTATTTTTCCTATCCCGCAAGGGGACGGTTGCACCGGGGCTGAATTGGGGTGCTAGGATAGCTGCCCCTGGGAAGGTGAAGCCTCGAGTCGAGTTTTGTACCCATCGGGAGAGGTCAGGCATGAAAGTAACAAAAAGGCTAATTTTGCTGTTTTTAACTTCGCTGGCAGTGGAAGCACAAGGAGTTATCGCGCAAGACAACGTGCGTGACAAGGCCGCGAAAGGAGATCGTCATGAGTTCGTGATTGCGAATTTCAAGACGGAGGGTGGATTCACGTTGCCGGAGGCGCGTGTAGTCTATGGCACATACGGCAAGTTGAATGATGCAAAGGACAATGCCGTGCTGCTGCCATCTCACTACATGGCGGACTTCCATGGATATGAGTGGCTAATTGGAGCTGACAAAGCACTCGATCCCTCAAAGCTCTTTCTTGTAGCCACAGAATTGTTTGGAAACGGCAACTCATCCTCGCCAAACAACACGCCGGAGCCTTATCACGGGCCTCGATTTCCGGTGACGACGATTCGGGACAACGCCGAAGCAGTACATCGGCTGCTGACGGAAGAGCTGAAGATTACTCACTTGCGCGCCATTATCGGATTTTCGATGGGCGCGCAGCAGGTGTTTCAATGGGCGGTCAGCTATCCGAATTTTGCAGACCGCGTCGTGGCAACAGCGGGCACGGCGAAGTGCTACCCGCACGGGGTTGTGAGACTGGAGGGTCAGATTGCGGCATTGACCCTAGACCCCACGTTTGAGAATGGCGATTACAAGCAGCAGCCGACGAAAGGATTGGCGGCATTCGCAGTGGTTTGGACCGGATGGCTCTTCTCTCAGGAGTGGTGGCGGCGGGAACTGTGGCGCGAAGGAGCGAAACCGGGAACGACGTTCGAAACGGTGTTGAACAACTTTCGAACGAATTTTATTCCCGGCGCGGACGCCAACAATTTGATTCTGCAAATGCGAACCTGGGAAAAGCACGACGTCGGGACAACGCCGGGGTTTGGGGGAGACGTCGAGCGCGCCCTCAAGTCCATCAAAGTTCCACTACTGTATATGCCTTCCGAGACGGATTTGTACTTTCCAATTGGAGACGCGCGATATGAGGCGGCGTTTATTCGCGGCGTGTCGCTCGTGCCGATCCCTTCGTTGTGGGGACACACCGCCGGAGCCGGAAGCAACCCGGTAGATGCGAAGTTCTTAAATGAAACGATTGGGAAGTTTTTGTCAGCGAGCAAGTAGGCGCTTGGCTCATTTCTTGGTTGTTTCTCTCGGAAAGCGCAGTGAATCCGAATTAGCGAATGGGGCTGCCAGGCAAGTCCCGCACACCAAGCAGCGTGAGTCTCGACGAGGTACGGGGAGGGAGCGTTGAAGAATTCCGCTGCCACGAGAACGGGTTGACCCGATTTAAGCCCAATGGCTCTGTAGTCTTCGAGCTCATTTCCTGCGGCCATCCCGGCCCAACGAGAAGCTCGGCGCATTCCATTGTCTCGACGGACGCGGCGGTTCGTTTTGGCAGGGCGTCCGGCCGAATTGCGTTGCTTGCCAGATCTTTATGGTGAACACCAATATTTTTTCAGCGGCCGCGAAAGTTGGTCGCACCGTCCCAATCGGAACCGCGTTAGGGCTGCCTGCCTGCGTTGGTGGTTCTCAACCTGCCTCCGGGATCTCCCGGAGTCTTTGACCGATGGGCGGTAACAGGTAGGTGCGGCATCAACTCGCCGTGGCCGCTAGGAGGGACAGGCACTCTTTCCCATCGTTCAACACGATATTGTAATCGGC
>Ga0182034_10000621_pt1 | contig 16496 bp, 13 predicted proteins | sample flu12Cox44000172_FD_125972 | JGI IMG/M metagenome (GOLD analysis project Ga0182034, IMG submission 125972) | Lab enrichment of tropical soil microbial communities from Luquillo Experimental Forest, Puerto Rico - flux4day.12C.oxic.44.000.172 | ecosystem: Environmental > Terrestrial > Soil >... | reverse complement strand
CGGGCAAAGATCCAGCCGTCGGCCACGATTTCTTCCTCGGCAAAGCGCCAGGCCTGCACCCGCACGTAGGATTGAAAAAACTCCTGGATGTTCAAGGGAGAGTCTTTAGCCTCCAGGCAAGCGAGGGGAAATTCCGGGGGATTTGCAGCGGTTTTTCCTTTCGTTTTGTTTTTCCGGTACGGCTTTGAATCCGACGCGCGCACAGCGCAAGGGCGCACCACTGCCCGAGCGTTGGCGGATCCGTCTTCCTGAGCTTGCCCATAGACGCGCTTTTCGAGGGAAGGCCCGAGGGGCAGAAGAAGGAATGGCAGGAGAACGAGGCGGCGTTTGTTTCGGCCAGTTGGCATAACATGATGGATTTTACAATTGGAATGGCTGGCAGGCGAGAAAGAAAACGGAAGGGCTGGATTTGACCCGGTCGGGAGCGTCGCCTATACTGAGTATTCAAGTTGCCGGGAGAATTCTCGCCTGTCTCGTCTCTTCCGAAAGTCAGCGTGCGTTTGGGTGATTGGCGTGGAGTGAAGTTCGCGAGCGCCGGCGCAGCACCGTCAGGAGCCGGGAAAGTTCCGGAGCAGGCTGATTGACATTCGAGGAAAGGACCGTTTTATGGCTGAGGCAAGCTGCCGCCGCGAGCTGGAATTGGAAATTCCCGCCGAGGAAGTATCGAAGAAGATCGAGAACGTGGCAAAAGAGTTCGCGCGGCTGGCGACGATTCCGGGATTCCGGCGCGGGAAAGCCCCCGTCTCGCTGATCCGGAGGAAATTCGCGGAAGACATTAAGGGGGAAGTGTTGCAAACGCTGGTTCCAGAGCGCGTGGAAAAGGCCGTAGCGGAACAGAAGCTGACGCCGATTTCCCAGCCGAAAGTCGACAAGCTGGACTTCAACGAAGGACAGCCGCTGAAGTTTCGCGCGGTCTTCGAAGTGATGCCAGAATTCGACCTGGGCAGTTACCAAGGGCTGGAATTGGAAATGCCCGCCATGGACATCACCGAGAATGACGTAGAGAAAGCCTTGGAGGAGATGCGCGAGCGGGCGGCGGCGTTTGCGCCGGTCGAAGGTCGGGCCATCGAGGACGGTGACTTCGCCCAAGTGAAGCTGCTCGGCACGCCGGAAGGCGGCGGGGATCCCCTCAAGGCGGACAGCGTACTGTGCCACATTGGTGCGGAAGAAACGATGGAGCCTTTCAATACGAATTTGAAGGGCGCGAATGCAGGCGACCACAAGGCTTTTGATGTGGAGTATCCGGCCGATTATCCCGACGCAAAGCTTGCCGGGAAGAAATTTCATTACGCCGTAGAGATATTGGGAATCAAGACAAAGAAGCTGCCGGAGTTGAACGATGATTTCGCGAAGGACGTGAGCGAGGCGAAGACGCTCGAAGAGCTGAAAAAGGGCGTCCGCGAAGGCTTGGAGCACGAACGCGACCACCGGCACAAGGAATTGCTTCACGAAAGAGTTCTGGCGGAACTGGTGAAGAAGCACGACTTCCCGGTTCCGGAATCGCTGGTGGAGCATCAGATGGACGTGCGGCTGGAGCGCGTGGTGCGCTCGCTGGCAGCTCAGGGCGTGGACCCGCGCGCGGTGAACGTGGACTGGGTGGCGCTGCGGCGCCGCCAGGAAGACCGCGCCAGGGATGACGTGAAAGCGGAGTTGATCATCGACCGCATCGCCACCGCGGAAAACATTGACGTGACGGAGGGCGACGTTAAGCGCGAGCTTGAACACCTGGGCGCGCATAGTGGCGAATCGGCGGAAGCGCTGGGCGCACGTTTGACAAAGCAAGGAACGCTCGATAGGATGAAGGCCAAGTTGCGAAGCGATAAGACACTCGAGTGGATCGAGCAAAGCGCGAGAATCAAGACCGTCGCGGCGGCAAATGCGGCGATGGACGCAAAGTGAAATCTTCCGGCCGGGTGCCAGCAGCTTACTTCCATGAGAAAATTCGACGAACCTGATTACCGTGCCACGACCCTCGTACCGATGGTGGTCGAACAGACCAGCCGCGGCGAACGGGCGTACGATATTTATTCCCGGCTGCTGAAAGAGCACATCATTTTTATCGGCACGCCAATCGACGATCACGTCGCCAACCTGGCGACCGCGCAAATGTTGTTCCTGCAGGCGGAAGACCCGGAGAAAGACATTCAGCTGTATATCAATTCGCCGGGTGGCTCGATCACCGCGGGATTCGCGATATATGACACGATGCAATTTGTGAAGCCGGACGTGGTGACGACGTGCATCGGGCAAGCGGCCTCGATTGCCGCAGTGCTGATGACCGGGGGCGCTCCGAAGAAGCGCTTTGCCCTGCCGAACGCGCGCATCCTGATTCACCAGCCGTGGTTGTCGGGGCTGGGCGGGCAGGCCACGGACATCGACATTCACGCAAAAGAAATCCTGCGCATGCGCACGACCATCAATGCGCTGCTGGCGAAACATACCGGCCAGTCGATCGACCGCATCGAAAAAGACGTCGAGCGCGATTACATTATGAACGCGGAGCAGGCCAAGGAATACGGGATGATCGATGAGATCATCTACAAGCATCGTTAGATTTTGGGGCGCGAAGTGCTTTGCCGTTCGAAGTACGCGCGCCGGGACGTTGCCGATAGTCCGCACCGCCACGACTTTCTCTCTTGCTCAGGGGACAAATCGGCCTAGAATAGAAGGATAGAAGTCTCCGAAGACCCAGCGGAGCTGAGGCCTCCAAACCTGTGAAAAAATTTAACCCAGACGAGCCATTGCGCTGCTCCTTTTGCCACAAGACCCAGGAGCAGGTCGAAAAGCTGATCAGTTCGCCTTCGGACTATCCCCGCGCGTATATCTGCAACGAGTGCGTGGGCGTTTGCCAGACCATCCTGGAAGACGAAAAGAGGGAACAGGCCACAGCGCCGGCGCGCCAGCTTCCGCGTCCGCCGGAAATCAAGCGATTTCTCGATGGCTACGTGATCGGCCAGGACCGCACGAAGAAAAAGCTTGCGGTGGCCGTCTACAACCACTACAAACGGATCTTCCTGAACAAGCAGCCGGGCGAAGTGGAACTGAGTAAGTCGAATATTCTGCTGATCGGGCCGACCGGCACGGGCAAGACGCTGCTGGCGCAAACCCTTTCGCGGATGCTGGAAGTGCCGTTTGCCATCGTGGACGCGACGACGTTAACGGAAGCGGGCTACGTCGGAGAGGACGTCGAGAACATTATTTTGAAACTGTTGCAGGCCGCCGACGGCGACGTGCAAAAGGCCCAGCAAGGCATCATTTACATCGACGAGATCGACAAGATCGCCAAGAAGGATGAGAACCCGTCCATCACGCGCGACGTTTCCGGCGAGGGCGTGCAACAAGCGCTGCTGAAGATTCTGGAGGGTACGGTAGCCAATGTCCCGCCGCAGGGCGGGCGCAAGCATCCGCACCAGGAATTCACGCCGGTGGATACGACGAACATCCTGTTTATTTGCGGCGGGGCGTTCGTCGGCCTGGAAAAGATCATCGAGAAGCGCACCGGGCGCCGTTCTCTCGGATTCCACACCGACGCCACGCCGTCGACGCCGCAGCGGCGGAATACGGAGCTGCTCGAACAGGTGCAGCCCGGCGATTTGATTCGCTACGGATTGATTCCGGAATTTGTGGGCCGCCTGCCAGTCGCGGGGGTGATGAACGATTTGGACAAGCCGGCGCTAGTCAAGATTCTCACGGAACCGAAGAACGCCTTGCTGAAGCAATACCAGAGGCTGTTTGAGTTTGAGAACGTGCGCTTGCGATTTACCGAGGAAGCGCTCGAAACTGTGGCAGAGTTAGCACTTCAGCGCAAAGTCGGAGCGCGCGGATTGCGAATGATTTTAGAAGACCTCATGCTTGAGCTCATGTACCACCTTCCCATGCAACGGAAGGTGCGCGAATTCGTGGTGACTGCGGAGATGGTGCGCACGCGCGAAATCAACTGGAGCTTGCTCGAAAAAGCCGGATGAGCCAGCTCGCGCATCAAATGCAGAGTGCGGCCAATCTTCGGCCGTATAGAACCAAGAGGCAGAGGTAGAAGTTCAGGGGCCCCCATGTTTACACGAGAAAAACAAGAGATGAGGCGCGTGCCGATGATGCCGGTGCGCGACATGGTCATCTTCCCCCAGCAGATGACGCCGTTCATCGTGGGCCGGGAAGCGAGCGTGCGCGCGCTGGAAGAGGCGCTCGCCGGCGACAAGAAGATTTTCCTCTCCACGCAGCACGACGCTTCGGTGGATGACCCGAAACCGGAAGAAATCTACGCGGTTGGAACGCTCGCGAATATCGTGCAGAGCGTGAAGCTGCCTGATGGCAACATCAAAGTTTTGGTGGAGGGCGTGGAGCGCGCCAGGGCGCTTTCCATCGCCACGGAAGAAGGATTCTTCAGAGCTACTATCCGTTTGCTGGGCCAGCGCATTGAGGAGTCTCCGCAGGTCAAGCAGGTGGTCGAGAAAGTGACCGGGCTCTACGAGCAGTTCATCAAGCTGTCGCAAAGCTTGAATTACGACACGATGATCGCGGCCGCGCGCGGCGATGACCCGTCGCGCCTCTCGGACACGATTGCGGCCAACCTACAGCTTCCCGTCGACGAAAAGCAGGATTTGCTTGAAACCGTGGATCCGCTGGAGCGGCTGAACCGCATCGGAGAGATCCTCGAGATCGAACTAGAGAAATTGAACGTCGACCGCAACATCAATACGCGCGTGAAGCGCCAGATGGAGCGCGCACAGAAAGAGTACTACCTCAACGAAAAGCTGAAGGCTATCCAGAAAGAACTGGGACGCGGTGAGAAAAGCGAAACCGACGAGCTGAAGAAGAAGATCGATGCGGCCGGCATGCCCAAGGATGTGCACGAGAAGGCCGTGCAGGAACTGAAGCGGCTGGAGTTGATGCCGCCGATGTCGGCGGAATCCACGGTCAGCCGCAACTACCTCGATTGGCTGATTGCGGTGCCCTGGAAGAAGCGCTCCAAAGAAATCCGGGACATCAAGGCGGCGGAGAAAGTGCTCAACGAGGAGCACTATGGGCTCGAGAAGATCAAAGATCGCATCCTGGAATTCCTGGCGGTGCGCCAGCTGGTGAAGAATCCAAAGGGCTCAATCCTTTGCTTTGTCGGGCCTCCGGGCGTCGGCAAGACTTCGCTGGCGATGTCCATCGGCCATGCCACGGGGCGCAAGTTCGTGCGCGTTTCTCTCGGCGGCGTGCGCGATGAGGCGGAAATCCGCGGCCACCGGAGGACGTACATCGGGGCTTTGCCCGGCCAAATCATCCAGATGATGAAAAAAGCCGCCACGGTGAACCCGATTTTTGTGCTGGACGAAGTAGACAAAATGTCTACGGATTTCCGGGGTGATCCGTCGGCAGCATTGATGGAAGTGCTGGATCCGGAACTCAACCACGCGTTCACGGATCATTACCTGGATGTGGAATACGATCTTTCCAAGGTGATGTTTGTGTGCACAGCCAACGTGTTGCACACCATTCCGCAGCCACTGCAGGACCGTATGGAAATCCTGCGGCTTCCCGGTTACACGGAACAGGAGAAAATGGAAATCGCCACGCGCTTCCTGGTGAAGCGGGCGCGCGAAGTGACCGGGTTGACGGAGAAGAATCTCAAGTTCACCGAAGAAGGGCTGCTGCACATCATCCGGCACTACACGCACGAGGCCGGGGTGCGCAACCTGGAGCGCGAAATCCAAAATATCGCGCGCAAAATGGCGCGCAAAGTGGTGACTGACGGTGCGGATTCGTCGGTCGAGATTAACGCGGAAAACGTGAAGGATTACCTGGGGGTGCTGAAATACCGCGAATTTTGGCTGGAAAAACAGAACGAGGTCGGCTTGACCACCGGCCTGGCCTGGACAGAAGTGGGCGGATCGGTGCTCGCCACAGAAGCCACGCTGATGGAAGGCAAGGGCCGATTAACGCTTACCGGAAAACTCGGCGACGTGATGCAGGAGTCCGCGCAAGCCGCGATGAGTTACGTACGGTCGCGTTCGAATCTCCTGGGTCTGCCAAGGGATTTCTACCGCACGATCGACATTCATGTGCACGTACCGGAAGGCGCGATTCCCAAGGACGGCCCGTCCGCCGGCATTACGATTTGCACGTCAATAGTGAGCGCGCTGACGAAAATCCCGGTCCGCCGCGATGTGACCATGACCGGGGAAATCACCCTGCGCGGCAAGGTTCTGCCTATCGGTGGCGTCAAGGAGAAGCTCCTGGCCGCCCACAGAATGGGCTTGCGTACGGTAGTGCTTCCGAAGGACAATGAGAAGGACCAAGCGGATATCCCGCAAGAGATTCTCTCCAGTCTCACGATCCATTTTGTCGAGACCATGGATGAAGTGCTGCAGATTGCGCTGGAGCGGCCCGTGGTGCCGCTTGAGCATGCCGCGGTAACGCCCGTCGCGGAAACGTACGTGGCCGGCGCCGAGAAAGACAAGAGTTTGACCAACTAAGCAGGGGTCCTCCCGCAATTGCAGGCACGCAAGGGGAGTGTGGGCTTCGAAGCGGGCCAGGAACTGCTTCGGTTGGGAAGGTCCGGTCTACTCATCGGCTGGTTCTCGCTCCTTCGGTTCAAGGCCATCGAGCGGTTAACCGCCAGCTTGGTGCGTCACCTCAATCCGGATTCTCAAGGTCAATTTCACAACACATTAGGAAACCAATGCCAAAAGAAACACATGTTGAAGGAAACAATCAGATGAGTATCAGCCTTGCCGAGTTAAAGGAAAAGAACATCACCGACCTCGCCAAGATTGCCAAGGAATTGAATATTCCCGGCGCGAGCGGGATGCGCAAACAGGAACTGATCTTCCAGATCCTGCGCGCGCAGACCGAAAAGAACGGCTTGATCTTTTCCGAAGGCGTCTTGGAATGCCTCCCCGACGGATTTGGGTTCCTCCGCGCGCCGGAATATAACTACCTCCCCGGTCCGGACGACATCTATGTCTCTCCGTCACAAATCCGGAAGTTCGACCTTCGCACGGGAGACACCGTGTCCGGCCAAGTGCGCCCGCCCAAGGACGGCGAACGCTATTTTGCGCTGATCAAGGTGGAAGCGGTCAATTTCGAAGACCCCGAAGTGGCACGCAACAAGATTTTCTTCGACAACCTGACGCCGCTTTACCCGCAGGGCCGTTTAAAAATGGAAACGGTGAAGGAAAACATGACGGGCCGCGTGCTCGACCTGCTTTGCCCCGTGGGCAAAGGCCAGCGCGGGCTGATTAACGCGCCGCCGCGCACCGGCAAGACCATGATGCTGCAGGCCATTGCCAATGCCATTGCCGCCAATCATCCGGAAGTCGCGCTGATCGTGCTGCTCATCGACGAACGCCCGGAAGAAGTCACCGACATGCAGCGCACGGTCAAGGGCGAAGTCATCAGCTCGACGTTCGATGAGCCGCCGCAACGCCACATTCAAGTGGCGGAAATGGTTTTGGAAAAAGCCAAGCGCCTGGTGGAGCACAAACGCGACGTTGTGGTGCTGCTCGATTCCATCACACGCCTCGCGCGCGCCTATAACGCGGTAACGCCGCCCTCCGGAAAAGTGCTTTCCGGTGGTATCGATGCCAATGCGCTGCAGCGCCCGCGGCGATTCTTCGCAGCCGCGCGCAACGTCGAAGAGGGCGGATCGCTCACCATCGTCGCCACAGCTTTGATCGATACCGGCAGCCGCATGGACGACGTGATTTTCGAAGAGTTCAAGGGCACCGGCAACATGGAAATTTATCTCGACCGACGCCTGGCGGATAAGCGCGTCTTCCCGGCGATCGACATCCAGCGTTCCGGCACGCGCAAGGACGAATTGCTGCTGCCGCCGGAAGAACTCAGCCGCGTGTGGGTGCTGCGCAAAGTGTTGAGCCCCCTTTCAACCGTTGAAGCCATGGAGCTATTGCTCAGCCGATTGACCAAAACGAAGTCGAACATGGAATTCCTGAGCTCGATGTCGTCCCCCGCCTGAGAGTTTCACATCTCCAAATTGAAAAAAGGTGCAACGGAGAACCATTGCGCCCCTGCTTTTGTCGCTTTGTCGGGAGTTAGTTATGCTGCGGCTTCCGCCTCGACCGCAGCGATGTAGTCGACGATTCGCTCCGACTAGCCGTCGATGTGCGTCTATCCGTTGCCGTAGCTGATGCCGTACTCGTACGGGGCGACATTCACCACGTACGCGCGCGGCGTCCGGGCAGGCAGGATGCCGTCGTGCGACTGGTCATCGGTAGTCACGATCAGACGATCGAGTTCGCTCCACTCCTGCTTATCGTGGAGGAGGGGCAGTGCGCGCCTGAGGTAAGTCCCCGAGTGCGCCTGCGAACCCACAATGCCGTCCCGCAGCGCGAACCGCGGCGCGGAGGAAGCTCAACGCATGCGTCGGAGAAGGTCGCGATAGCGAAATCTTCGGCCTTCTCGCGGAGCAGGAGGCGAGTCCGGCCGCCGCGTCCATGCGCGTGATTTCGCCTTTCTTCGAAAGCCGGTAGTTCATCGACCCGGATAGGTCCGCGACGAGTCCGGTCGAGCCCAGGAGCTTTTCGCGTGCGGCGATGCCCTTGAGCATGGCCTGTTCGAGAGCGTCTTCGAGCTTCGGAGCGTGACGCGCCGCCGTCACGAAACGGAACGGCAGCGCTCGCGCGACGCCCTTGTCCAGCCGCTCGCGAATGAGCTTGGGATCGACGCCCGATGCGAGCATCAGGCGGAGGTTACGCAGTGCGGCCAAGCCGCCGAGCTTCCCCTCGCGCAGGAGGCGTTCGAAGTTCTCGCGCTTGTCCTTCCCTGCGGACAAGGCAACCTCCCAGGTATCGGGAGATTCGAGCGTGTTCTCAGCGAGCTTCTTCCAGAGCGCCGCCTGCGCTTCATCCTTGGGCTTCGCGTGGCACAGGAACAGCACGTCGCGGAGCTTCACGACCGATTCGCGGTCGTACTTCGCAAGCTGGTAAGCATCGAACTTCGTGAATGCCCGAGCCAGCCCGCGCTTGAAACCGGCGGAAAGCGGCTGCTTTTCCTCCTTCCAGTAAAGCGCGACGAACTCAACAAGTTCGTCGGCGCGCTCGATCACGTGCTCGAGCGTTTATGCCACGAGCGTGCCCGCGCCCTTGCGGAGGGCGAGTTCGCGCACCCGGAAGAGTGACGCATGACGGAGCTGCATCTTGTCGCGGGCCTCGCGCGCGAGCGCGGCCACGGCTTCCGGCTTCGTCTCGGCGGCGAGCGCGGCGATGCGCTTCGCAATGTCGCTGCCCTTCTCGTAGAAGGTGTCTTCCCAGAGCAGGCAAGTAAGCACGGTGCGCCAGAGCTCGCTTTTCGCGTCCACCTTCTGCGCCACCGCTCCCTCGTGCGTCCGCACCGGGAAAAGCCGCTTCCATACGTTCATTTTTTGTCATTGCTGCCACTCCTCCTTTCTCCGATGGCCTGTGCCTCGGAACTCTCCGAGGTAACAGCCCCGGGAGCTAGTCGAGAAACGCCAGAAAGCGCCTGGCCACTGAACGATTCTCTGTATTCATCAGCACGCGATGCCAGCCGTTGAGGGCGACGGTCTGGTGGTCGGGATGCTCAATCTTCCCACGCAGGTAGACCGAGGCATTGCGCTTTCATTTCCATTCTTCGCTCCATTCCACCCGAGCCGGCTCTCTGCCAGCCCCGGCGCGAACCGCTGACTGGTTCGCGATTCGCGCCGGCCAACATGTCACCGGGAGGAAAATCGAGGCAGAGTTACAGGGTGTCAGCCCTACATCGTTTTGCAGACGAAGTAACTCTTCTCTGCGCCATCCCGGCTTCCGGTGCTGGGAACAAGCGGCGGCAGGTTTTCAGTGCGCTGCGTAAATACGCCCGCTTCCTGTCTCCGAAGGAACTCCTGCCTTCACCACAGCACAATCTCTCACGGCGGGAATGATCGCTCGCAACCGCTGGTTTAGCGATGTAACTCGCGCCCTGCACCACGCCGCGCACTTTTCAAATTTTTGGCCGCTCCTCGGTGGTTGTCCTCGCGCTCTCCATCCGCACACACCGCTAACGCGTCGCCGCGAACGCCAATTCGATCCGTCCTTTCCGCTCGGATGCAAATTCTGGGAGGAACCGATCCTCACGGTGAACTACATTCCTTCCCGAAGAGTACTTGCGGCTCGCACGGGCCTCGAAGTAACCGCGAACTTCACCATCCCGGGACGCTCATCCCTTGGCGAATGTCGTTGGAGCAAAACGATTTAAGCGGTGATTTAGGGTCGCGCGAACAAGCAGACCGCGAGACCCGATCGCCTTGGCGCCTGTCCGTCTTGGCTTTTATCTTCGTGTCTCATATCTGCTCTCACGCTCAGTGAGGATCCCGGCGAACCGGGAAAACGGCTGAGGTATCTCGAAAGTAAACGAAGCCTGAAAAGGTGTCAAGTTTTTTTTCAAAAAATCATGATTTTGGCTGATTTTTTGCGTAACTGTATAATTCTAAAGTACCTAGCTGACCAAGAGCCGTTTTTAGTCAACGCCCGACGGCGGCGGATGCCGGCCGGTCAAACCTTCTTCACGGCTGAGGCGGTTGCTTCGTTTTGGCGCTCGTGGGCGAGCAGGACAATGAGCCGCGCGGTTTCTTCGATGCCCATCGCGGAGTTATCGACGAGAACGGCGTCGGCTGCGCGAATGAGCGGGGAGACTTTTCTTTCGCGATCCCGCCTGTCGCGCTCAATCACTTCGTCAAAGACCTCCGCAACCGTCATCCTCTCTCCCTTCTCCTGGTGCTCTTTCCAGCGCCGCTCCGCGCGCACTTCGGGTGACGCGTCGAGAAAAATCTTCAGCTCGGCGTTGGGGAAAACCACGGTGCCGATGTCGCGGCCTTCCATAACCACCGAGCCTCCCGCCCCTGCCCGCTGCTGTTCGGCGACGAGCACGCGGCGCACGGCGGCAATCGTCGCGAGCTGCGAAGCTGCTTGCGCCACATCCGCGGTGCGAATCTCGCGGGTCACTTCCTTCCCGTCAAGAAACACGCGGTTTTTTGCGCCCGCTGCCTCCAGGTCCAGCGTAGGCGGTTTCAGCTCGATGTGCGTTTCCTTCGCAAGAGCCTCGATGCGCGCCAGGTCGTCGAGAGCCACTTTTCGTTCAAGGGCTTTCAGCGCCAGCGCGCGGTACATCGCTCCGCTGTCGAGATACGAATATCCCAAAAGTGCTGCGACGCGACGCGCCACACTACTCTTGCCGGAACCTGCCGGGCCATCGATCGTGATTGTCAGCTTTGACATGCTTCGGTTGACCCTAAACGGTCGACTGTCAACTTCCTCAAAATCCCATGATGTTGTAGCCGCAATCGACGTAAATGGTTTCGCCGGTGATGGCGGAGCTCGCGTCGGAAAGTAGGAACGCGGCCGTATTGCCGACTTCGCCTGGATCCACGTTGCGCTTCAGCGGGGCGCGTTCGGTTTGCGTTTTGAGCATGTCACTGAAATTCGCGATACCGCGGGCGGCTAGAGTTTTGATGGGGCCTGCCGAGATGGCGTTCACGCGGATGGCTTTCGGCCCCAGATCGTTGGCCAGATAACGAACACTGGCTTCGAGCGCGGCTTTGGCGACTCCCATCACGTTGTAATTCGGCACGACTTTCTCCGACCCATAATAAGTGAGCGTAACGATCCCGCCTCCCTCGGTCATTAACGGCGCCGCGCCGCGCGCGACAGCAATGAGCGAGTACACGCTGATGTCGTGTGCGATGCGAAAGCCCTCGCGAGTGGTCATCAAAAATGGGTTTTTCAGTTCATCCGGCGGAGCGAAACCCACGCTGTGTACCACTGCGTGCAAGACGCCGTATTTGGATTTTAGCTCGTCGAACAATCGCGCGATCTCGTCGTCCTTGGTGAGGTCACACATGAAACCGGAGGCGCCGGACAATTCGGCGATCAGATCTTTCGCCTCCAGTCCGAGGCGCTCGTTCATGTACGTTATTCCGAGCCGCCAGCCAGCCGCGTGCAGCTTTTGCGCAATGGCCCAGGCGATACTGCGTTTGTTGGCTAGCCCAAAGATTACGACGGTTTTTTGCGTGTCTGTCATTGCTCCCCCGTGATTGTCATCCTGAGGCGAAGCGACGAGGTTCGCCGAAGGATCTGGGGCGTCCACACCCTGACCGACTCTTCCATATCGGCCGCCTTACGTTACCTTGAGATGCTTCGCCCAGGAAGACACAAATCCAACGGAACGCCGCATCAGATCCGGTGAAAGGCTTTCTCGATTTCTTTTACAGAATACCGCAGTAGCACCGGCCGCCCGTGCGGGCAGCTCATCGGACAATCTGTTTTTGCCAGCGCGTCCAGGAGCCATTCCATTTTGGATGGCTCGAGCGGCGTGTTCACCTTGATCGCCGCATGGCAGGCGGTCGACGCGGCGATTTTCGCCTGCAGCGTTTCGATGGAAATCGCGGCACTCTCGCGCCCGATGCCGTCAAGAATCTCGCGAAGGAGTTTTTCGGCGTCCGGCGCCGCGACTCCGGCGGGCACGGCTTGAATCGCCACGCTCTTTGGACCCATCAACTCGACCTCGAAGCCGTTCGCGCCGAGTTCCTCGGCGATTCCTTCAAAAGTGACGATTTGCCGTGGCGAAAGCTCAATCACCAGCGGCATCAGCATGCGCTGCGCTTCGATTTTCCCCGCGCGGCGCGCTTCAAGATGTTGTTCGAAAAGCACGCGCTCGTGCGCCACGTGCTGATCCACGATCCACAAGCCTTCGCCGTTCACGGCGACGATGAAGCTGGAATTGACTTGACCGAGAGGTTTTAGATCGGCGATCTCGTCCGGGCCGGGGAGCGTTGCTGGAGTGTCTGGGCTCGGCGACGCTAAATTGGCGGCCCAATTCGCGGCCCCCGGAATCTGCGCCGGCGCGACCGCTGTTCCAAACGAGTTGCCCGAGCTGAAGGGAATGCGTTGCTCGACAGGCTCGATTGGCGCGCCGGTGAGGTCGAAACTGCCGTCGGAACCACCGCCGGACCCGAGCCCAATCTCTTCCATTGGCGGAAGGGTCGCGCGCGGCACACTCGATCCTCCCGGTGCGGAAATGATGCCGCTCGAAAACCCTCCATTTCCGAAACCGGCTGACGGCGGTGCCGCTGCCGTCGTGGCCGCGGCCGCAAAACTGGCAATCGGGCGCGCATTCATGAGCGACTGGCGAATGGTGTCGCGCGTGAAATCGTGCACAAATTGCGAGCGCCGGAAGCGCACCTCAATTTTTGCCGGATGCACGTTGACGTCGACCTCTTCGTAAGGCATTTCAAGAAACAGCAGCGTTGCGGGGAACACCGTGGGCGGCAGAATGTTGCGATAAGCCTCGTGAATCGCATGGAGGATCAGCCGGTCGCGCACCAGTCGGCGGTTCACAAAAATGTAAATGCCGTTGCGGTTCAGCCGCTGCACCTCGGGGCGGGAGGTAAAGCCCCCCACTGTAAGCGAGGCACGCTCTTCTTCGGGATCGAGTTGCGTTTCGGTGATGGCCGCGCGGAACGGCGCGGAGACCGTGGGAATTTCGACTAGCTCGTCCAGCGCCTGGCGGCCGAAAAGCTGGTAAACGCGATCGGCCAGTTTTTCCGCGGGGGCGCAGTTGAGGACTTCCTGCGTCGGCGACGAGAGAATGAATCGCCTTGAAGGATTGGCCAGCGCATAGTGCGTGACGAGCGAGGCGATGTGGCCTAGCTCAGTCGTATCCGATTTCAAGAATTTTCGCCGCGCGGGGACGCAATAAAAAATGTCGGCAACGCTCACCGTGGTTCCCGCCGGCAATCCCGCCGGCTTCACGCCGAGGAGTTTGCCGCCGGCAAATTCGACACGCGTGCCTTCGCCTTCGGATTCATCGCGCGTTTCGAGCAAAAGCCGCGAGACCGCGGCGATGGATGGCAGCGCTTCGCCGCGAAAGCCGAGGGTGGCGATCGAAAGAAGATCGTCGGCGGTCTTCAGCTTGCTCGTAGCGTGGCGCTCGAACGCCAGCAGCGCATCATCATGGGTCATTCCGTGGCCGTCGTCGGTCACGCGAATCATGCGCTTCCCGCCCTGCTCGACTTCGATGCGCACCGTCTCGGCCCCGGCATCCAGCGCGTTCTCGAGCAGCTCCTTCACCACTGACGCGGGCCGCTCGACCACTTCGCCCGCCGCGATCTTGTTCGCGACAGATTCCGGCAATATGCGTATCCGGCTCATCCGTTCCTTACCGAACCCCCCAATCCTCGGTTTCGGTTACGGCTCCGGCCGTTAAAGAAACAATGAACAAGCCGGCAGCGATTACCGTAATCTTCCACGAAACAAGAACAGAGACGATGATCAGCGTCGCGAGCACGCAATCGCTCATTGCCAGGGAACAGTGAAACCACTTCGGTTCAGACCCATCGCGCAGCTTTGTCTGGCGTGCAAGATCGAAGATCGCGCAGAAAATGCACCAACGGATATCTAGCAACCAAGACACGGCTCGTACCCCGTCTGATTTTGACGCCCGATGGACATCCCAAGGTCCGAGAAAGGATATCATTCGGCGGCTCTCTTGACTTCGGGCGTGATGGCGAGGCCGAGCTCGTCGAGCTGCGCGGGGTCGACTTCGCCTGGCGAATCGGCCATGAGGTCCTGTGCCGCGGTGGTTTTGGCGAAGGCGATGACCTCGCGGATGGACCTTTCGCGGCTGAGAAGCATGGCGATGCGGTCCACGCCCAGCGCGATGCCGCCATGGGGCGGAGTGCCGTAGGTCAATGCGTCGAGGAAGAAACCGAAGCGGCGACGAAGCTGCTCTTCGCTCAGCCCCAGGGCCTTGAAGAGCCGCTCCTGAATATCCTGGCGGTGGATCCGGATGCTGCCGGAGCCAAGCTCGTAGCCGTTCAGAACAAGATCGTAGCCCTTCGAACGCACTTCCCATGGTGCGGATTCGAGCTTGTCCAGGTCCTCATCGACAATGCCGGTGAAAGGGTGCTGCGCGCTGACCCAGGTCTTCTCCGTCTCGGCCCATTCGAACAACGGGAAGCCGGTGATCCAGAGAAATTTCCACTGCGACCTGTCGATCAGGTTGAGCGCTTCGCCGAGCTGCAAGCGCAACTGTCCGGCGATGAGGGCAGCCGCTTCCGTGCCTTTGATTTGTTCCTTTGCGGAAACACCAACGACGAGGTCGCCAGGCTTTGCTTGGCAAGCCTCAGCAAGATTCCTTACATTTTCCGCGCCGATCATTTTCTCAACCGTCGACGATAAGCCCTCGGGGGTCACTTTCACGAAATACGCGCCGCGGGCCTTCAGGGCTTTCGCTTTCTCGGTCAAGTCGTCGAGCTGCTTGCGCGAATAACCCGCTGCGCCCCGTGCCGCCAGCGCGAAGACGTGGCCCTCGATTTGCAGCGTTTGCTTGGCCTCGTCGGGAAAGCAGTGCGTTACTTCGTAAAGTTCCATGCCGAAGCGCAGGTCGGGCTTGTCGCTGCCGTATTTGCGAATGACGTCCTTGTACAAGATGTGCGGAAATGGCGCGGTCACTTCGATTCCCGCGACGCCGCAGACGCGCACCATGACTGTTTCAATGACATGAAAAATATCTTCCTGGCGCGGGAAAGACATTTCCAGGTCGAGCTGCGTGAATTCCGGCTGGCGGTCGGCGCGCAAATCTTCGTCGCGGAAACACTTCACGATCTGAAAGTATCTGTCTAGCCCCGCAATCATGAGGATTTGCTTGAAAATCTGCGGCGATTGCGGCAGCGCGTAAAACTGCCCGTGATGAATGCGGCTCGGCACGAGATAATCACGCGCGCCTTCCGGCGTCGAGCGCGTGAGCATGGGTGTCTCCACTTCGATGAAGCCCAGTTCATCCATGACTTTGCGCATTTCCAGAATGATCTTGTGACGCAGCGCCAGGTTGCGGTGCGGCTTGGGCCGCCGCAGGTCGAGATAGCGGAAGCGCAGGCGCGTCTCTTCCGCGGCGTTGATTTCCTCTTCGATGGCAAAAGGCGGCGTCTTCGCATTGTTGAGGATATGCAGTTTCGTCGAGACCAATTCGACTTCGCCGCTGGCCAGCTCGGGATTGGCTTTTTGGCGCCTGACCACCCTGCCTTCCACGGCCACCACGAACTCGCTGCGCACCTGCTCGGCTCTGGCATGGGCGGCGGGCTGCGTTTCCTTGTTGAACACCGCTTGCACGATCCCGGTGCGGTCGCGTATGTCGAGAAAGAGCAGATTGCCCAAGTCGCGCCGGCGATGCACCCAGCCCATGACGACGGCGTCGCGGCCTTCGTCCTTGGCGCGCAATTCGCCGCAGTAGTGGGTGCGTTTCAGATTCCCGAGAAAATCCAGCACGTTGCTCTTCCTCTCCAAACAGAGATACAAAGGAAACGGGAAAACCGCGGGTCTAGAGACCCGCGACTACAACTTCCTCAGAAAATCCAGCAATTGCGGCTCGGTCAGCTTTTGCTGTGTGCCGTCAGCCAGCGTCTTCACAGTCCACTCGCCGCTGGACACTTCATTATCGCCGAGAATCAGCGCATAGCGAGCGCCCAATTTGTCGGCTTGGCCCAGGGCTTTGCCAAATTTCTG
>Ga0182034_10000618_pt1 | contig 16527 bp, 13 predicted proteins | sample flu12Cox44000172_FD_125972 | JGI IMG/M metagenome (GOLD analysis project Ga0182034, IMG submission 125972) | Lab enrichment of tropical soil microbial communities from Luquillo Experimental Forest, Puerto Rico - flux4day.12C.oxic.44.000.172 | ecosystem: Environmental > Terrestrial > Soil >... | reverse complement strand
AGAGGCCATCCCTCCCAGGTTATGCCTGCCGGCGTTAGTGAGTCAACTGGAAGCTAACCGGCAACGTATAAGTGCCGTTGGAATTGGGGGAGAATTTCCAGTTTTCCCTGCAGAATCGTATCACGTAGCTCGAAAGCATCGGAGGACCCGATATCGCCCGAGCGTCGACGATATTCCCGTTCTGAACCGTAAATGCCACACGCACCTCGCCCATGATGTGCATTTCGAGCGCCTGCGGCGGGTAACTGGGTCGCGGACTGCGGATCAGTGTGCCTGAACCAGGCCCACCATTGCCTGTGCCATTAGGCGTCCCGGTCTTACTTCCTTTTACCAATCCTGACGCGGCAGTGGGCGTCGCGGAAGGCTTCGTCTGTTGAACCGGCTTGGCTGCTGCAGGCTGCGGTTTTGGCGTCGGCTGCGGTATTGGCGTGCTGACAGGGGTTGGAGCCGGAGCAGGTGTCGGTTCAGGTATCTCGAATTCCGGCGGCTGATCTAAAGGGGGCGGTGTTGGTTCCGGCTGCGGCGGAGGGGTAGTGGGTTCAGGTTCGAAGGGTATCGGCTGTTCTTCTGGTGCCTGCGGATCGCCGAGCTTTTCGACATCGTTGGTGTCCAGTTCCGTCAGCTGTATCGAATCGTTCTGGAAAGGCGGAGGCTCGGGAAACTTCAACCACCAACCGCTGAGGGCACCCAAGCCGTTGAGAATCAGTGAAATAAGGAGAAAAACTATGAACGGCGCTCCGCCTGATCGAAACGACTTTCTTAAGTCATTCTCGGCCATGAAAAGGCCCTCCTAACTGATCGCTCATCAATGCGAGGCAGGTGCAGGTGGCGGCGTGGAAGCCTCTTGCGCCTCCGGGGCAGGCTGCGCCGCGGGCGCGTTTTTGGACGTGGTGGCGCTTTCGTATGCCTTAATTTCTAATCCAACCTTCTGAATTCCAGCGGTACGCGCTTTGTCCAGGACGTAGACGACCGTCTCGTAAGTCGCATCTTTATCGGCTCGGATGAAAACGCGGAGGTCATGATTCTTTTCGTAGAGTGCCTGGAATCTGGGCAAAACATCTTCTTTCGGGACTTTTTCTTTTTCGAAATAGATGTCCATGAGCGCATCGATGCTGACCATCGTGAAGTCGGGCTTACTATTCGGCTGAGCGCTGGCTGCCGTCGGGAGATTGACATCAATCCCCTTCATGTTGATCATCGTCAAACTGACCAGCATGAATGATGCCAACAGGAAAAACATAATGTCGATCAGCGGGATGATCTCAATCCGCGCCTTCTTAATTGGAACTGGCGAACTGCTGTGACTCCGGCTGTGCATCTTGTTCGGTAACGGCGTTGTTTCTGTTCCGCAGAGCGTTGAGCATCAGGATGACATTATTGCATGTTGACTCGAGCTCAAACTGAAGCCGTGCTACTCGGGCGTTGAAAAAGTTAAAAAAAATCAGCGTAAAAATCGCGATACCCAGGCCGCATGCCGTAGCAATAAGAGCTTCCGCGATGCCTCCGCTGACCTTCGTCGGTGCTAAATCAGCATTACCGACAAAGTTAAATGAGCCCATGATACCGGTTACGGTGCCAAGCAATCCAAGTAATGGGGCAAGAGTAATTGTTGTATCCATAACCGACATGAATCGGCCGGCTCTTTGAATTTCCACGCCCGAAGCGACTTGCAAAGCCCCTTCAACAGAGGCGTGCACATGGTTCAACCCGTGCCAAACAGTGCGAACCAGCGGATCCTTGGACGCTCGGGCGATATTGATGGCAGCGGGCACGTTCCCTTGCTCGAGCGCAGCATAAACCTGATCTAATTTGGCTGGATCCCGCCGAGCAGTTTGCGCAGCCCACCAAAACAACCGCTCCAGAATGACGGCAACCACGACAACCAGGACCGCTGCCATAGGGTACATGATGAAGCCGCCTCTGAAAAAGTACTCAAAGATCGCGTTTCCTTTGGCCCAATCCGGAATGACGCGGCCAGCTGCGGTGAGGGTCTCGGCGGCAAACACGGGAGCAAAATTGGCTAACAAGGTGACCATAATTTCTGTTTAGCGATACCGAATCACGAACGAAAGCGGTCAAAGCTGTGCTTCAATTTGTCTTTGAAGATACTCGGAGAGTTCTGCCTCTGGCAACCGCGCAACGACTTCGTTCAAAAATCCACGTGCGATCAGTTGCTTGGCGGCCAGGTCGTCTATTCCGCGGCTTTTCAAATAGAAAAGCTCTTCGGGCTCAACCTGGCCGGAGGTTGCACCATGCGTACAACGGACATCATCGGCGAGAATCTCCAGACCGGGCATCGAGTTAGCTTCCGCATCGTCGCTCAGCAGCAAATTACGCACCTTTTGATAGGCATCAGTGTGGTGCGCGCCCGGTTCGACCTTGATCAGGCCGGAGAAAATTGTGCGCGTACGATCATTTAGAACGTTTTTGTAAAGCAAATCGCTTGTCGTATCCGGCTGGAGGTGATCCTGCAGAGTTCGCTGATCGAACTCCTGATCACCACGGGCTACAGTTACGGCAAGCATGTCGCTCCGTGCACCGCGATCAACCATCCGGCTTACGCTCTCAAGCCGTGAATATTTGCCTCCAAAGTTTAGCGCAAGATTCACCGCCACGGAGTCCCTGGCAGCGATCGTCGAGTTTATTTGAACCGAAACAAAGTTCTGGCTCCACTCCTGCAGGCTCACGTAAGTGAGTTTTGATCCCGGCTTCAAAACTAAATCGTTCACCCCACATGCGAATCCACGTTGTGCGGGGTCAAAAGACACAAAATGTTCAATAAAGGTTACTTTGCTGTTGTCATCTGCAATGATTAACGTGTGGGGGTAGACTGCGGCAGAATCACCCTCGACAAGATGGAAAACCTCAAAGGGCGCCTGAATCTCGGCATCGCGCGGAACCCAGAGAAACGTGCCTGCCCGAACGAGCGCCTTATGCAAAGCGGCGAATTTCGAGGAACCCAACTTTGCGGGTTGAGCCATGAAGTGCTGGCGAAGAAGGGTGGAATGTTTTTCCAACGCGTCAGCCAACGTGGTAAAAATAACTCCCGACGCCTTCAGAGCCGGGTCCAGCAACTCAGCGGAAAAGAGAGCGTCATTGGCGAAGACCAAACGACCTGCAGGTTTCTGATAGCTACGCCGCGATGTCAATCGGACCGCGTCGGCTAGAAACTCCGGCGCGGGTACGTAGTCGTTAAGCGAAAGATTTTTAACCGACGAAAAACGCCAGAGCTCGTTTGTGCGCACAGGCAGCGGCTCGGCTTCATATTCAGCCCACGCCCGGGTCTGCAGTTCCTTAAACCATTCTGGAGCGGTTGTGAGGGGAGGAAGAATCAGTGAAGGTTCAGTCGTCGTCATAGTAAACTGGTCGCATCCAGCATCCCTGGCCCAGGATTTTCGCTAAATCCGGAACCTGCCGAGTCGCTGATATCGCGGCTCTTTGGCTTTGTCTAACCTACGGAACCCTCCATCTCCAGATCGATCAAACGCTTCAATTCCACGCTGTATTCCATCGGGAACTGGCGAACCAGGTCGTTGACAAATCCATTGACGGCGAGGCTCATCGCCTGAGCCTCGCTCAGACCTCGTTGTTGCATGTAGAAAATCTGTTCGGCACTGATCTGGCTGACGCTGGCTTCGTGTTGCGTCGAGTTGCCGGTTCCGCGCACCGTGATGGCCGGATAGGTGTCCGTCCTGCTGCTTGCGTTAATCAGCAGGGCATCACACTCGGTGTTGTTCTTGCAACCCCTGAGATGTTTCGGAACGTGGACCAGACCACGATAGGTTGCGCGGCCTTTGCCGATGCTAATGCTTTTCGAAACTATGTTGCTGGTCGTCTCGTCAGCAGCGTGAATCATTTTGGCGCCGGTGTCCTGGTGCTGGCCATCTCCTGCCAGCGCGATGCTGATAACCTCGCCGCGAGCTTTTCGTCCCTTGAGCACGACGCTCGGATATTTCATGGTCAGCCGGGAACCGATGTTGCAGTCGATCCATTTGACCTCCGCTTGCTCCAGAGCCAACCCACGCTTTGTGACGAGGTTAAAGACGTTTGGCGACCAGTTCTGCACCGTGATGTACTGGATCTTCGCGCCTGGAAGCGCAACCAATTCAACCACTGCCGAGTGGAGAGTAGCCGTTGTAAATTTCGGCGCCGTACAGCCCTCCATATACATCACTTCCGAGCCTTCGTCAGCGATGATTAAAGTCCGTTCAAACTGCCCGAAATTTTCAGCGTTGATTCGGAAGTAAGCCTGCAACGGATGCTTCACCTTAATGCCAGGCGGCACATAAATAAAACTTCCCCCGCTGAAGACCGCGCTATTCAACGAGCTGAACTTGTTGTCACCAGTCGGGATGACTTTTCCAAACCATTTTCTAAATATATCAGGCCGCTCCTTAAGAGCCTCAGTGCTACCCATGAAGATAACGCCCTGATCTGCGACGGCCCGTTTAATATTGGAGTAAACGGCCTCGCTATCGAACTGCGCCTCTACGCCTGCGAGAAATTTACGCTCGCTTTCCGGAATGCCAAGCCGCTCGAACGTCTGCTTGATCTCCGCCGGCACTTCTTCCCAGCTGCGTTTGGCTGACTCGCCGGAAGCCAAATAGTAACGAATCACGTCAAAGTCGATTGCCTTGAGCTCGTCTCCCGCCCAATGCGTCGGCAACGGCTTGCTCATGAAAACGTGCAAGGCATTCTTGCGGAACTCGCGGAGCCATTCAGGTTCGCCCTTTACGTCGACGATGTAGTCGATCGTGCCTTCCGAAAGCCCCACCCCTGCGTCACGCGCCGGCGTTAAATTGTAGAAGAAATTGCCGACATCCCGATCGATATCGACTGAATTCGTGGTGCTGCTCATTGTTTTGTCTCCTTTGATCGTTACTTCGCTCCCACCGGTTCTGTATCAATCTCCTTAAGCCAGTCGTAACCTTTCGATTCCAACTCCAAGGCTAGCTCTTTGCCGCCAGCACGGACAATGCGTCCATCAAACATAACATGTACAAAATCAGGTATGATATAGTTCAAAATTCGCTGATAGTGGGTGATGAGAAGAATGCCTACATTCGGCCCCCGAAGGGTGTTCACCCCTTTTGCAACCACTTTAAGCGCGTCGATATCCAGTCCGCTGTCGGTTTCGTCCAGAACCGCGAATGCCGGCTCGAGAATAGCCATTTGAAGGATTTCATTTCGTTTCTTCTCGCCGCCCGAAAATCCTTCATTGACTGCACGAGCCGTAAATTCTCTACGAATGTCCAACAAGTCCATTTTCTGGTAGAGCAGACGATAGAAATCGGTAGCGTCGATTTCTTCACCCTCAGGTAGCCGGGCCTGCAAGGCTGCGCGGAGGAAATTTGCGTTGCTTACGCCCGGGATTTCCATCGGATACTGGAAAGCCATAAAAATGCCCCTGCGTGCTCGCACGTCCGGTTCCAGTTCGAGGATGCTCTCGCCATCCAGGAGGATATCGCCTCCGGTGACCTGATAGTCGGGATGTCCCGCCATCACCTTTGCCAGAGTGCTTTTGCCTGAGCCATTTGGCCCCATGATGGCATGGACCTCACCTTTGCTGAACTCTAGGTTCAGTCCACGGATGATCTCCCTATCACCGATCACTACCTGCAGGTCTTTGATGACTATTGAACTCATGAATGATTGCCTGGATTGTGCATTTCGGTCGTTAAACCGTCCTCGAAAACTCGTAATCCACCCTTGGACCCGCCGGCGCCGGATGGACCTTTAGCTGAGCATTTTGGACACATTCCTCTAAGAGAAACATCAGCCTGGACCACGACAAAGCCCGGGGGCAAATCCCAGACCCGATTCAGCGACAGAACTACATCGGAAACCGAACCGCATCCCTCGCAATAGAAATGGCTGTGTTCCTCTAAATTGGCACAAAAACGGGTCGGAGCCCGATCCAGATTGACTTGTTTAACCAGGCCGCAATCGACCAAGGCTTCAAGACAATTGTAAATCGTCGCCAGCGAAATCGACGGCATATGTTTTTTGGCGCGCAGAAAAACTTCAGTGGCCGTGGGATGATCCCTTTTCTGAAGTAAAATCCCAAAGACCTCTTCACGCTGCTTGGTGAGCCGAATTCCATTGGCAACCAATCGCTGTGTCATCTCGGGTGAAAGCCTCACGATAAAGTAAAGTGACATGCTCAAGAACGATATCAAGAATAATTCTAAATATCTGAGCCGTATGCGGTGCAATACCTTCAGTTGTAATTAGTTACATCTAAACTCTGAAGTTGAGAGGCTCCGATCTCCGAGCGGACCGGAGCCCGAAGACCGTTCATCGCAAACGGTGGTCGCCTCGGAGATGCGACCCTACCTGCGGCTTTTAGCCCGTTTCCAGCCCGCATCGCTCACAAACCTGGGAAGCAGCCCAACACCTTGTTTCAGTCTGTCAAAATCCAATTTTCCTCCGGAGCCGCCCGCCGTGGGCGGCTCATAGCGCGAAAATCTGACGAGCGCTTTGGCTCGTGAGATTTTCGGGCTAGCTAGGGCCCTCCCTCATCCAGTCAGGAGACGCGCTACTCTCGGTCCAAAAAGGACGATCCCTACGATCAAGGCGCCCGTGCACGCTATTAGAACTGCTGCTGCCGAGAGATCCTTCGCATCGCGCGCCGCCGGGTGGCGGTCGGGCCGGCACAGATCAACCGTCTTTTCCAAAACTGTGTTGAGCGCTTCAGTCGTGAGGACCAGGGCGATTGTCAGCACGAGGATCAGCCACTCAATCACCGAGATCCAGAATAACCAACCTAAAGCGATTGTGCAGATACTTGCCGCAAGGTGAATTCTGAAATTTGGCTGGCTGAGACAAAGCAATGCCAGGCCGCGACCCGCGCAGACGAAGCTCATCGCTCGTCTACGCAGCCAAACGAAAAAAACAGCCGCTGTGAAACGCCCTTTGGACATGTCACCCCACGCTCCAGATCATCACCCCGGCGACTGGTGCGCCCGGCAGACGCCGGGTCAGATGGCTGTCTTTCAAGGCGGTCTGAGCCGGACTGGCGGTAACCGCTAGCATCTGAATCGAACCGTTATTGCGAATCCTTAGGAAAGTAGGTCTTTGGAGTTCCACTGCTCGAAACTTCTGGCGTTGACTCTGCATTCCGGGATTGGTCTGACTTACCGGTTCCTTCTTTTGGTTCCGCTTCTTTTGGCAACTGGGATGCCGGATGCCGTTCACAGGCTCCAAAGCTGAGCGATACGATTGCGGCTAACGTCAGAATCTTCTTCATCGAATTTCAAATATCCATCAAAGGATGAACGAGGTCATGTCTCAACTTTCAACATTCACGTGCTTTGCTTCGCATGTAATGGGCCTCCTTTTTAGACAGTCTGAATGTTGAAAGTTGAGGCATGACCCCGTCGCGCTACGGCCTGTAGTCGAACAGATTAAGCTGAGGTCTTTGCTCATCCTTCCGGCGAGATCGCTGGCGCACTGCCTTCGCCTCTGCCAGTCGCGGCTTTCCCTGGGCATTTAGTTCCGAAGCTTCAAGATTCGCCAGAATTTCTTTGGCGCGCTCCACAATTTCAGTTGGCAGACCAGCCAGGCGCGCAACCTGAATCCCGTAGCTTTTGTCCGCGGCTCCCGGCTGTATCTTCCGAAGGAAGATGATCTGATCATTCCATTCCCGGGCGGCCACGTTGTAATTCTTCACGCCGGAGCAGATCACCGACAATTCGGTCATCTCGTGATAGTGGGTTGCAAACAGAGTTCTCGCCCTGATGAAATCATGGAGGTACTCGGCAACACTCCACGCAATCGATAACCCGTCAAAGGTGGAAGTGCCTCGCCCGATCTCATCGAGAATGACCAGGCTGCGGTCGGTCGCATTATTGACGATGTTTGCCGTTTCATTCATCTCGACCATGAAGGTCGATTGTCCGCGCGACAAATCGTCGGAAGCACCCACCCGCGTGAAAATTCTATCCACAAGTCCAATCTCTGCTTCGGTTGCCGGAACAAAGCTCCCTATTTGAGCCATCAAAACTATCAAGGCGACTTGACGAATAAAGGTCGATTTGCCGGCCATGTTCGGGCCCGTGACAAGCATCAGACGATTTTCCGCGCCATCCAGGAGGCAATCATTCGGAACAAACTTTTCCTCTGTTAGATTCTGATCGAGAACCGGATGTCGCCCCTCCCGAATTACTATCCGGGTCTCATCCGTAACGACGGGACGGGTATAACCGTACAATCGGGCCGTCTCAGCAAGCGAGGCGATAACATCCAGGACGGCGATCGAACGACCCGTTATCTGCAGTTCGTCAAGATATTTGAGCAACGTCTCCCGGAGACGCAGAAAAAGTTCATACTCAAGCGCCTTCGCCCGCTCTTCAGCTCCAAGAATCTTTGATTCAAATTCTTTTAGTTCCGGTGTGATGAACCGCTCACCGTTCACCGTCGTCTGTTTGCGAATGTAATCCTCAGGGACGGAAGCCAGATTGGCGTTCGTTATCTCAATAAAATAGCCAAAGATGGAATTGAAGCGGACTTTTAGCGACTTTATGCCCGTACGCTCGATCTCGCGTTGTTGTAGGGCAGCAATCCAATCCTTGCCACCTTTTGAGGCGATACGCATCTCGTCCAGTGCTGAATCGTATCCATCTCGGAACATGCCTCCTTCTTTGAGGAGCGCTGGAGGTTCCTCAACCAGGGCATCGCGCAAACAAGCAACCAGATCAGGCAATTCGTGAATGCCTTCAGCAATCTGAACGGCTAATGTCTGCTTTTCTTCGCTCAAAGTCGCCCTTGCCAACGCTCTCAAATGCTCCCGGAGGTCCGGGAGTGCTTCCAGTGAGATGCGCAACGCCGCAACATCGCGCGCATTTCCGTTTCCTTGACTCAATCTTCCAAGCAGGCGCTCCATGTCCCGGATAGCGGCCAACGCCTTGCGGACGGCGCTCAACAAAAAAGTTTGATCCAAAAAGTGCTGGATCATTTCGTGCCGCTGTCGGATCGATCCGAGGGATCGAAGCGGCTTCAAAATCCACTGGCGCAAGAGCCTGCTGCCCATCGGGGTCACGGTGCGATCCAGCACCGCCAAAAGGCTTGTGTCAGAACTCCGCGTGCTGGAACCTACCAACTCCAGATTGTGCTGGGTAGCGACATCCATGGCTACGCACTCATCCGACAAAAAGACCCCGAGGGCGCGAATATGTGTTGTCTCTCTGCGCAACTGATGTTTGAGATAGTGGATGATAGCTCCGGCGGCACCGGCGGCGACCGGCATATTTCCGCAGCCAAATCCGTCCAGTGATTGAACGGAAAATTGCTCCCGCAGGATGTAAGTTGCGTGGTCAAGTTCAAAGGTATATCCGTCGTAGCCCGAACTACGGGGAATCCCCCGAACCAATTCCGGATGTGAATCGGCGACCAGAACCTCGGTCGGAGCAAAGCGGGCTAATTCATCTTGAAGCGCACCAAAAGAATAGACTTCGGTGACCCGAAATTCTCCCGTGCTTACGTCCAGAAGAGCTAAGCCGTATCGCTCTTTTTGAGCGACCGAACCGGAGTACCGTTTCTCTGCTGCGACGGCCGCCAGAAAATTGTTCCGGCTCGATTCCAGCAAATGAAAGTCGCTGACCGTTCCAGGACTGATGATCTGTGTGACCTTCCTCTCAACGATCTTTCCGGGACGCGGCTCGCTGGTCTGGTCGCAAATGGCAACCCGATGACCAGCCTTGATCAATCTACCGATGTAGCTCTCCGCGGCGTGAAAGGGAACACCGCACATCGGCATGCCATTCCGTTTCGTCAGAGCCACGTTTAGAATCGGTGCTGCGACTTTGGCGTCTTCAAAAAACAGTTCGTAAAAATCTCCGAGACGAAAAAGCAGTAGCGAGCCAGCAGGGAGGGTTCGCCGGATGCTCTGATACTGCTGCATCATTGGCGTCTCGGACATCGCGGGAAAGATTACTGGCGCCGCGTGGGTGATGCAAGAATAACGGGCAGCCCGGAGATCCGCCCACCCTGTAATAGATTCCCTCAGTTGATTTCCCTTCGAATTTAGTGCTTTCTGTCTCTCTGTGGCGAATCAACCCCCTCCACGCTCCAAAACTTTTCGTTCAGTGCTCTTCAGGCTGTTCGGCAATCTTATTGGCCGGACGTTCTATACGGTTGAAGCGTTCGGCAAAGAGCACCTCCCAAGCGGCGGTTTTCTACTGATCCCGAATCACCTCTCCTATATCGGCGCGGTCGTGCTGCAGTTAGCCTGCCCTCGGCCGATTCGATTCATTGTTCATGAATCCATTTATCGGAATCGATGGCTCCGGCCGATTTTCAGGCTCGCCGAGGCCATACCGATTGCAAATGTCCGCGCGAAAGAAGCGGTGGGCCAGGCGCTTGAGCGGATCAAGATGGGCGAAATTGTCTGTATTTTTCCGGAAGGCGAGCTGAGCAGAACCGGCGTTCTGTTGAAACTTCGCAAGGGCTTTGAGTTGATCGCGCAGCGCTCCGGCTGCGAAGTTGTGCCGGTTTGGCTCGATGGCCTTTGGGGATCGATTTTCTCCTTCGAAGGAGGACGATATTTCTTCAAGTTTCCGCGAAAAATCCCCTGCTCGGTTACGATCGCATTCGGAAATCCTATTCCGGTTTCATCGGTTGAAATCGGGCTCGTCCGTGAGAGCCTGCTTGCTCTCGGTGAATTTTGTTATCAAAGGCGACCTGAATTCGACGGACATCTGGGTCGCGCCACTGTGCGAGGCCTCAAACGAAAGCAGTTTGACGACGCAATAATTGACGGAATGGATGGGCGCGTTGTCAAACGCGGAGATTTGTTGGCGGCAAGCATAGCGTTGAGCAAGTGGATCAGGAGGCATTGTTCAGCGGAGCGGGTGGCGGTGGTGCTGCCTCCGGGGGTGGGCGCCGTTGTGGCAAATGTAGCCGTTACCCTGGCAAATAAGACCGCAGTCAATCTTAATTTCACCGCTGGGCGCGCGGCTTTACAGTCGGCAATCAATCGCGGTCAGATCCTGCACGCGATCTCGGCCAAACCGGTCATGAAGCGTCTCGAAGATTTTCCTTGGCCCAGAGACGTCTTCAGATTGGAGGAGCTCATGCCGGAGCTGAAGCCAAAGATCGTTGCCTGGCGCCTGGTTTCGGCTGTGACTCCCGCGTGGCTTCTTAGCAGTATTCTCGGCCTTCCGCGTCAGGGGGGCCGCGAAGAGGCGGTTCTTCTCTTTACCAGCGGCAGTTCCGGCGAACCAAAAGGCGTCGTCCTGAGTCACCGCAACATCCTCGGAAATGTGATGCAATTTGGATCGATGCTGAATCTGGGCCGTGAAGATTCAGTGATGGCCTCACTGCCATTTTTCCACAGCTTTGGTTGCACTGTGACTCTCTGGTATCCGGTCATTGGAGGCGTCCGGGCAGTGACCTACCCGAGCCCGGTTGACGTGGTAAAGAACGCGGAAATCATCGAGCGCCACGGCATTACTTTGCTGGTCACTACGCCCACTTTTCTCCGCGGCTATCTAAGGCGAGCCGAACCCAAACAGTTTGCCAGCATTAAATTGCTGGTGACGGGCGCTGAGAAGCTGCCTCTCGAACTGGCGGAGAGCTTCGAGGCCAAATTCGGGAAACATGTACTCGAGGGCTACGGCCTGACGGAGACTTCTCCCGTCGTAAGCACGAATTTGCCCGATCCCGCCCGACGTCATCCTGACCAAGCAATTCACAGCTCCGATCGATTCGGTTCGGTTGGGAAACTGTTGCCGGGCCAGGCGGCGCAAATTCGCCACGTTGAGACCGACGCGGTATTATCGCCGCATGAGATGGGAATTCTCTGGCTGAAGGGACCTAATATTTTTGAGGGATATCTTGGAGAACCCGAACGAACGGCCGAGGTGCTTCGAGACGGCTGGTTTAAGACCGGAGATCTTGCTCGATTCGACGATGATGGGTTTCTCTACATTGAAGGTCGTCTTTCCCGCTTTTCAAAGATCGCCGGAGAGATGGTGCCACACGAAACGATCGAGACTAAAATCATCGAGCTCTTGGGATTGAAAGGGGAGGACGAACGTGTTCTGGCGATCGCTGGTGTTCCAGATCAATCAAAAGGAGAGGCGCTGGTGCTGCTCGCCACACGAGACTTGCCGTTGGATAAGATAAGGCAGGGCTTGCTTGGGATCGGTATTCCAAGTCTGTGGGTTCCCCGGACGATGCAGCGAGTCGACAAAATTCCAATTCTGGCTTCGGGCAAGCTCGACCTGGCGCGTTGCAAGGAACTGGCGCTGTCGGAAAAATCAGGAAAAAAAGCCAACACGTTGGTCTGAACTGGATGGAATTATTAATGGGAGGGACGGCCTCTGTGCCGTCCCATTTTCTGTTTGCTACCCGAATTGAAAAAAAAGGCACGGCTCGGCCAGCAACTTGCAGGTTGCCCCGATCGCGTCCAGTTGCGGTAAAGAAGTGTGATTTGATAAAAATTGTTTGACTTTAACGATAAAGGCCATAGGGAGAGCCGATACTTTAACGTTATAGCCAAGGCCTTCCTCTCGTGCCTCAAGGTCCCCCAGCCAATCCGAGTCCTCCCGTGCGTCATCACGTGACTCTTAAATCTTTGGCCAAACAACTCGGCGTTTCGGCCATGACCGTCTCAAACGCCTTTAATCGGCCAGAAGAGTTATCGGCCAATCTTCGACAACGTATCCTCGCCAGCGCCGCTGAGGCCGGTTACCACGGTCCGCGCCCATCCGGCAGAATGCTTAGAACCGGACTCGCCGGCGCCATCGCGTTAGTGAATCCCGATCCTATCCCTCACCTCTTCGAGGATTCCAACGCATCGGTCTTCATGGCGGGAATCTCTGAGGTATGCGAGAAGCACCAGTACGGATTAACCGTCTTACCGCCCGTGCGAGATATCACCCGGGTAACAGCGATCGACAAGGTGGCCGTCGACGGTTTCATTCTCTACGCGATTCCGGACCATAGTTCGATCATCAAACGCATCCTGGGCCGACAATTGCCAACCGTCACCGTAGACATGGGCAAACTTCCGGAAATTGCCGCCGTGGGAATCGACGATCGAAATGCCGCGAAAAAAATCGCCAATCACGTCTTGCAGTTCGGCCATCGCAGGGTAGCCATCCTGTCTTTGGAGATGCTGCCCGACGGATTCCTCCGGGCCGGTAAACGGTGACCGAGTGCAAAGATGCCGCGGCTCTGTCGCACAGCAACGCCTTTTGGGATATACCGATGCATTCAAGGACGCCGGGATTGATCCGGCGTGGGTCACAGTCTGCGAAATTCGTATTAATGACGACGCGGAAGCATCTTATTGGACGAAACAATTTTTGAAAAGAAAACGCGAGCGACCGACGGCGATATTTTCGATGAGTGACCGAATGGCTTTCGGTGCGCTGCGCGCTGCGGCCCAGCTTGGGTTGAAGATGCCAAGAGACCTCTCAATCATCGGATTCGACGACATACCGCAAGCCGCCGGATCCACTCCTGCGCTGACCACGATTCGCCAACAGTCGCGGGCCAAGGGGCAGATGGCGGCGGCGATGGTGGTTGGAGATTTGGCGTACACGGCGGAATTCCAACAGCTTTCAACCGAATTGATCGTGCGGGAATCGGTAACCGCACCCCGGATGGGGAAGGGGTCGTAAGGATGAGGAAACGGATTATGGACGACTGGCCTCGCACCTCTTTAGCGATAAAGGACGGCACCGGTTCAACGCGCTCGACCAGTATGGCGGCCCCATTTTTTATTTTAGCATCCGCCAACTCGATCAGATTCGAATTGGCGATGCAGCAGTAGCTTCTTTTGCGGAGGTCGTAAGGATGAGGAAACGAGTCATGGATGATCGGCCTTGTTCCCTCCCTTTAACGATCAAGTCTGGGCCCGGTTTACTCCCCCACCCTTCCGACCCAACTGCCCAGTATAGAAAGTCCTCTCATCCCACGGCTCGGCCTCCCGGTAGAGCCAACCCCCCGGGTGTTCCCTTTTCCCTTTCCCACCTTTGCAGGATGCCCAGGTAAGAACCCCACAGAATAAAGGAATCAAAAATGAAACCTCGATTAGGCATATGGACCGTGCTAATAGCTGCTTCGCTTTTGTCCGCGCCGACCATCCGGGCCGGACATATTCCGTTGAAGAATGAGCCTCTCGAAAGGCAAACCGATCAAGACCTGAACATGAAGCGTTACGTGGCCGCCGGTGATCGCGCCTATATTGTCGACGTGCAGAACGGCAGCCTGGTTCCGGATGTCAGCCTGAATCCGGACGGAATAGGCTGGCACATTAAAGGGCAAATGGGCGGCGTCTGGGTGCACCCGATTAAACTCCTCCATCAGTTTCGATTCTTTTTGAATGACAACCTGTTGCCCGCAGCGACGAAGTTCGTGAGTGGCGAAGGCTATGTCCGGTTGGAGTTGCCCCCGACCGGCGGCCTCGAGATCAGCGAGACGCAGTTTGCACCGGACCCACGCGTGACTCGGCCGCAATGAAAGCCAGCGCGCTGACTGACAAGTTCCGGCAAGACTGGTGGAGCCCAAGCCACGGCCTCTTTGCCGATTCGCTGGCCCTGAGTCAAATGGTGCTGACAGATCCTCCGGCAACGGTTGGCACCCTACCTCGGTACACCCAACTGCAACAGCTTAACTGGATAGATGTTGCCCCGATGGAGACGAGTTTCGCTTCGGTGCCCGACGCCTCGATGGTCTTCCCCCAACTCGAGTCTTCTACCTTTACTGGGCCGACCGGCTTCTTTCAGCAAGGCCAAAGCCTACCGGCCATTCAAGGCGATCTCGAAGCGTCTGCGGTCAACACCGGTGCGATGGCTATCGCCGAGGCTAATTACGGGCGAATGGACCAATCGCTAAGATATGTCGAGTTCATCGCCGATGAATTGGACATCGAGCAACCCGGCGCATTACCGGAATTATTCCCCAGTCCAGGTTACAAGTACTTCAGCGGAGGCAACCCATTTGGCGGGGCTATGGTGATGCAAGCCTGGTCTTCCTATGGCATTCACTGGCCGCTGGTGGAGTTGTACCTTGGGATCAAGCCGGATGCTCCCGCAAAAACTTTGGCGATCGTGCCGGAGCTACCTGGTTCCTGGCGAGAGCTTTCGATTGACGATCTACGCGTTGGCTCTGATAAGATCGCCGTCTCGGTGCGGCGCGCCAGAATGAGATATATCACAACGGTTTGGGCCCCGGCTGGCTGGAGCTTAATCATTGGATACACCTTCCCTGCCAATACCCAGGTCAAGTCGGTGAGACTGAATCGTTCGCCAGCCGCGTTCCAGATCGTCAATACGAACCGAGGTGAAGAGATCCACGTGCAAACAAATTCCGGTGGCACGCAGGAGGTTCAGATCCAGACTGCAGGGGGTCGGGATTCAGACGAATGATGCTAGAATTTCAATCTCAGAGATAGCGCGATGAAAACGCGCTGCATGCCGGCGCGTTTTCACTTGAGAGGAAAACATGGGCACCGCTGATTCGCCTGAAGCTGTCTTCAATCAACCGCCGCCGCTGGAAAATTACAATCTTTTCGAAAGCGACTGCGCACTCAAGGAAGCTGTTAAGCGGGAAGGCGGCGGTTGGATTGACGCGGAGGCACGCAAGCTTGGAGAATTACTAGGCAAACCGGAGACGATCAATCTAGGCGTGTTGGCTAATCGGTTGACGCCGGAACTGCGAACTCACGATCGCTTCGGTTATCGCATTGACGAGGTAGCGTACCATCCGGCCTACCACGAGTTGATGCGTATTGGGATTGCGGCGCAAACTCATTCGCTGCCCTGGATAGAGAAGCAACCAGGAGTTCAGGTCGCACGCGCCGCCCTGGTGATGCTGCGCCACCAAATCGATGAAGGCTCAAGTTGTCCGCTGACAATGACATTTGCGGCAATCCCCTCGCTCCGTATGCAACCGGAACTCGCGACGGAATGGGAACCGCGAGCTCTTTCGTCCGTTTACGACCCTCGCTCGGTGCCGGCGTTTACAAAAAAAGGCGTCCTTCTTGGGATGGGCATGACCGAACGCCAGGGAGGCAGTGACGTGCGAGCGAATACGACGTTAGCAGAACCGGTCAATGGCCACGGTCCCGGCAAGGAGTATGTCATCACTGGTCACAAATGGTTTTGTTCGGCGCCAATGTGTGACGCATTTTTGATTCTGGCTCAAGCGCCGGCCGGGCTTTCCTGTTTTCTGCTGCCTCGCTGGCGACCGGACGGATCACGGAATGCTTTTCATCTTCTTCGTTTAAAGGACAAGCTCGGTAACCGCTCGAATGCGTCCAGTGAAGTGGAATTCGGCCGCGCGTCGGCTCGATTGATTGGCGAAGAAGGTCGTGGGATAGCGACGATTATGGAAATGGTGCGGTATACGCGACTCGATTGCGCCCTGGGATCGGCCGCGTCGATGCGAAAGGCGGTAGCCGAAGCGACTCATCATGCAGCTCATCGGTGGGCGTTCGGTCGACTGTTGATCGATCAACCGTTGATGCGAAACGTTCTGGCCGATTTGTGCCTGGAATCGGAGGCGGCGACTGCCCTT
>Ga0182034_10000612_pt1 | contig 16574 bp, 11 predicted proteins | sample flu12Cox44000172_FD_125972 | JGI IMG/M metagenome (GOLD analysis project Ga0182034, IMG submission 125972) | Lab enrichment of tropical soil microbial communities from Luquillo Experimental Forest, Puerto Rico - flux4day.12C.oxic.44.000.172 | ecosystem: Environmental > Terrestrial > Soil >... | reverse complement strand
TGCAACCCACGCCACGTCCGACATTGGCAGCGTGCGATCGCGGTGTTCGGAATTGAGAGACTTGAGCTCGATGCTCTTGCTGGTCTTGCGCTTGAGTTCCTTGACCATCACCTCGCCGTCCTTGGTCTTCACCACAACGCGGTCGCCCTTGCGCACCGGCGCCGCCGGCGACACGACGATGATGTCGCCGCCGCGGTAGGTCGGCTTCATCGAATCGCCGGAGAGCTTCAGCGCATAGGCATGCTCGTCAGTGACCGACGAGAAGCCGATCTCTTCCCAGCCTTTATCGAGCGGGAAGCCGCGGTCATCGAAATAGCCGCCGGCGCCGGCCTCGGCGAAGCCGATCAGCGGCACGTTCGAGAGGGCCACCTTGCCATTGTCGGCTATCAGGTTGACGAAGGTGTCGACCTTGGTTCCGGTGGCGGCAAGCGCCTTAGCCACCGATTCGGTCGACGGCCAGAGCAGCCGTCCTTCCGGCGTCCCGCGCTTGGAGTTGTTGAAGGTGGTCGGATCGAGACCGGCCTTCTTGGCGAGCCCGGAAGGCGTCAGCTTGGCTCGGGCGGCCAGCCGATCGATGGCGGTCCAGATCTGGTTATGTGTCAGCATGACAAGTCCAGTGAACACGCGCGGCTCAATAAGATTTTAATCATATAGGAATTATAGCCTCGAGTCGCCTCCCTGGCAGACAGTTTCCTTGCCACGCCGTAACCGATAGGGTCTGCGACGCATCCCAGCCTGGAGTCAATGCGTTGATCGGTTTCTTCGATCGTCTTTCCCGTCCGCTGATGCGGGCGCTGGACCCGGAGGACGCGCATGTACTGGCGATCAAAGCCCTGCGCCTGATGCCGCTGCCGCGGTCGGCCGCTGATCCGGCGGAATTGGCGGTGCGCGCCTTCGGACTCAATTTTCCCAATCCAGTGGGTATCGCCGCTGGTTTCGACAAGAACGCACAGGTTCCCGACGCCTTGCTGCGGCTCGGCTTCGGCTTCGTCGAGGTCGGTACGATCACCCCGCGGCCGCAGGATGGCAATCCGCGTCCGCGGTTGTTCCGGCTTGACGCCGACGAGGGCGTGATCAACCGCTTGGGCTTCAACAACGAGGGAGCGCTGGCGGTGCTCCGCAGGCTCGCCGCACGCGCGGGCGAGGGCGGCATTGTCGGCGTCAACATCGGCGCTAACCGCGATAGCACCGACCGAATAGCCGATTATGTGCGGCTAGTAGAAACCTTCGCGCTGGTCGCCAGCTATTTCACCATCAACGTGTCGTCGCCTAATACGCCCGGCCTGCGTGACCTGCAGCAGGCGAAATCGCTCGACGACCTGCTCGCCCGCGTCGTCGAAGCGCGCGAGAAGGTCTCGCGGCGCGCCGGCCCGGTGCCGGTGCTGGTGAAGATCGCGCCTGATCTCACGCTCAGCGATCTCGACGATGCGGTCGGTATCGCGCGCAAGCGTCGCGTTGATGGCATGATCGTCGGCAATACCACGATCTCGCGCCCCGGCGCGCTGCGCGAGCGCGATAGGGCGAAGGAGGCGGGCGGGCTTTCGGGCCGGCCCCTATTCAAGCTCGCGACCCGTATGCTGGCGGAGACCTTTGTGCGCGCTGAAGGTGCCTTTCCGCTGATCGGTGTTGGCGGGATCGATGCTGGTTCGACCGCCATCGCCAAGATTAAGGCCGGCGCCACCCTGGTGCAGCTTTATTCCGGGCTGGTCTTCCGCGGCATAGGAGTTGTCTCGGATATCAAGGCCGACTTGGTTGCGGCGCTTAAGCGCGGACGCCGCGAATCGCTAGCCTCAATGATCGGCTCAGACGCGGCGGACATAACGGCGGAGAGTTGGCCGAGCTAACGCCCGCGCGGCGCGTTGATCAGCCGCATGATCACCCACACCGGGATCACGATCACAGCGCCGAGGAGAAAATAGCGCCATAGCCAGCGGATGGCGTCGAATCCCATATTCCACATCTGGCGGATCAGCCGTTCGATGCTGCGCACGATGTCGAACGGGTCGAGCCCGAGCGCGGTCAGAACGACCCCGACGAGGATCGAAACCAGCACCAGGCGGCCGACCACTGCCAGCGGCGAGCCGCCGAAAATTCGGGTCATGGCGCTGTTGTTCATCGGCATGTCTGTCCTCGCGATGCGAACATGATTTGGCGGCGTTCTCCTCAGCAATGACTTAGACTTGCGCAATGGAACCGGCAACTGCAATCGATCGCTCCGGTACGCTGCTGCCCGAGGTATTTGCACGCTGGTTCATCCGCCGTGGCTGGACGCCGCGCCCGCATCAGCTCGAACTACTAGCGAAGGCGCGAGCGAGTCGCCCCACGCTGTTGATAGCGCCAACCGGCGCGGTATCAACGTGCGCGACGCGTTGTTCGCCGACGTATTCGACAGGCTCAATCTCACCACATGCTGGGCGAAAATCGGCTCTATGCCTTCGCCGCCAAGTCGGTGTCTTCGCGACTAATCCCGCTTCAACACCACGCTGGCGAACCAACCGGTGAACAGGGCCATCAGTACGGTGGCGAGGCCATAGAGCAGGCCATGGTCGCGCGCGGCATCGGCGACGTATTGCTCAAAGCCGACCTTGATCACCTCCAGTGCCGAATTGGTACGCGCCACCAACAAGCCATCGGCGTAGAGCTGCACGTTGATTGCGTAATTGCCTGTTGGCACGTCGGCGGGCAACGGAATTGCGGCGCGGAACACCGTCGGCGTCAGGAACGTCACGGCGGTGGAGATCTCGCTGTAGAGGCTCTGCTGCGCCTGCAGTCGCACGAAGGCCAGGCGGAATGGATCGTTGCGTACGGTATCGGCGATATCAGGCCCGATCCGCTGCGGCAGCAGCACATTGTCAAGTCCGACTTGCAACCGTCGTAATGTTTCCGACGAAGTGATTTGGTTGATGGGCTTGTTGCTCAGGACCGCAAGGTACGACGGCGTCTGCACAAATTCGCGCGAGGCGACATTGACCCAAATGCCGAGCACGCGCTGCTTGCGCCGCGTGCGCAGCGTCTCATGCGGGCCGGTCACGGTAACGATCAAGTCATAGCTCGACCGCAGCGCGCTCTTGGCACCATCCGGTTCGACCGTGCCGAACAGCACCAGTTCCTCGCCGATGAAATTCGAGGTGATCGCCACCCGATGGCTCGACAGCGACACAACCAGCCGTTCAGCGGCGGCGGGCCCCGTCAGCATGACAATCAAGAGCGTGAGGACGAGCCGCCGCATCAGTCCACTCCCATGCGCCGGATCGAGAAAAGATCGTCGGGCGGCACCACCAGCTCATAGGCGAAGCGCAAGCCCACCGCGAAGACCAACAGCCCCAACAACAGGCGCAGCCGCTCGCCGCGCATCTTCTGTCCGGTGCGCGCGCCGAACTGCGCTCCGACTACGCCGCCCACCATGAGAATCAGTGCCAATACTACATCGACCAGATGGTTGGTCATCGCGTGCATCACTGTCGCGGAGGCCATGGTTACGAGCGTGAGTACCATTGAGGTGCCGATCACCGTCGCCGTCGGCACGCGCAGGAAGTAGATCAGCATCGGCACCAGTAGGAAGCCGCCGCCGATGCCCATGATGGCTCCGACGAAGCCTATGATGTAGCCGATGCCCCACACCGGGATAGCCGACACGTAGATCTTGGAGCGCTTGAACCGCATCTTGAACGGCAGGCGGTGCACCCAGGTGTGGCTGCCCGGCCGCCTTATTGTCGCCGGCATGCCAGCGCGTGCGCGCAGGATCGCGCGCACGCTCTCGTAGATCATCAGCGCGCCGACAATCGACAGCAGCGTCACGTACGAAAGGCCGATCACCAGGTCGAGTTGGTCCATCGCGCGCAAGGTCGTGAACAGCCAGACGCCGGACGCGGTGCCAATGATCCCGGCGCTCAACAGCATCATCGCCAGCGCGAGATCAAGCGCGTTTTTGCGCCAGTAACTGATCGCGCCGGAAAACGAGGATGCGACGATGTGGCTCGCCATGCTCGCCACCGCAACCGCTGGCGAGATGCCAATGAAGATCAACAGCGGGGTCATCAGGAAGCCGCCGCCGATGCCGAACATGCCTGAAATGTAGCCGACCGCCAGCCCCATCCCGAACACCAGGAAGATGTTCACTGGCAGGTCGGCGATCGGAAGATAGATCTGCAAGCAGCGTCGTCCGGGTCTTGGGCATCAATGCTCCGCTCACCCGATCTGCGCTTTCGGGAGATTCACCTTTGTGGTGAACACCACGTTTTGCGGATCCGGTGGCGACTCTGGGCCAGCGGCCCCGGCCATCTTAGCGATGAACGGCCGCGCGACTACGATTTTGTTTAGCGATTTCCAACTTCCAATGCGCCGAGTGACATCGGTCCGGGCGGTCGCAGTCGCGCGCGGGGCGGCGCCTCGGCGGCGACGTCCCAGCCGCCCGGCGGCTGGGCGACGGCGATGGCCTCTTCTGGTTGCGCATCCGGCACGAAGGTCCTGACCGTCTCCTGCGCGGCTGCGAGCGTCGCTGGGTCCATATGGGATGTGACCTCGTTGCGTTTGCGGGCGGATTCATTGTCGCCCTGGGCGGCGGCGAGCGCGAACCATTTGTAGGCCTCGGCATAGCTCCGGGTGGTGCCGAGCCCGCGCTCGCATAGCACGGCGAGATTGTACTGACTGTCGGCAATGCCGCGCTGCGCAGCCTTGCGGAACCATTGCACGGCTGTTTTGTAGTCCGGCCGGCCGTCAACTCCCTCGGCATAGAGGACGGCAAGATTGTGCATGGCCTTGCCGTTGCCCTTACCAGCGGCGGCGAGATAGAGCCGGCGCGCTTGCGTCAGGTCCTTGTGCACGCCCTGACCCTTCTCCAGCATGCTGGCGTAACGGAATTGTGCCGGCGCCAGGCCCTTGCCGGCCGCGCGTTCGAACCAGCGCGCCGCTTCCTCCAGGTCGACCGGCACGCCACGCCCCTCGGCGTAGCGCTTGGCAATCTCGTAGGCGGCGGCGGCATCGCCGGCGACGGCGGCGCTGCGCAACTTGGGTCCGCCGATCGCGATCGGCAGGCTGTCGCCCGATGGCTGGCTCGGCGGCGCTGCCGGACGGCTCGCCTGAATCGATCCGGTGACGTCGTTCGGCGCGCTCAAGAGCGGCGGGTTGAACAGCGACGGCATCGCCACCGTCGCATTGAAGTTCTCCAGCGGCGTGCCTGCGGCCGGAGCAGCACGGGCGTGCACGAGCGGCGCGGTCGGCAGCTGTGGCAGAGCCAGCGGGTTGACAACGACCGTCGGCGTCGTTTGCGGCTCAGTGGTCTCTGCCACGGTTCCGATCTTGTCGGGTTGCGGCGCGGGGGCCTGCGCGGTCTGGGTGCCGGAATTGCCGAAGTTGAGGAAGTTGCCGGCGATCTGAATCGATCCGGTCACGACAGCAATGATACTCGCCACGACGAATAGCGACTTGACTCGCTTCTTCACGCTGTCGCGCAACGGCGGGCGTTCGGGCTCGTAAGCTTCGGCCGTGTCGGCTTGCGGCGGACGCGTGCTCGGTGCTTGCGCCGCGGCTTGGGCGGCGCGGCGCGCGGCGGCGATGAAATTGGATTTGCCGGCCTGCGGGGCGGCGAGCTGGGCACCGTTGAGTGCCACCTCCGAAGCGGCGATGCGCGCGGCCGGATTGGCGTGCTGGTCCGGCAGCAGGTCGGGAGCGATCGACATTTGCGCGGCTCGCGGCACGCCGCGCGGTAGGGATGCGGGCACTGCTGCTACGGGTGGTGGTGGAGGCGACGGCGGTGCCGGGCTCGGCATCGGCGTCGCCGCGACCGAAGTCGCGGACGGCGCATCGCTGACCGCGCGCACCGTGACGCGACCAGCTGGCTGAGTGAGTAGCGCATCGCTTTCCACGGGGGTGCGCGCTCGCTCGCCGCGGATGTCCTTCTCGACCATCGCCGGGCCGTCGACGACATGGCCGAACGTGCCGTGCACTGCCTCTAGTGCGTCTTGGCTCCAATCCTGATCCTGCCGAAGATTGTGGACGCTCGCCGCCCGCAAGCCGCCAGTCTTATTGGTCTGCTCGATGTGCAGCAGCAGATCGCCAAGGCCGCGCTCGATCGCCTCGAGATGGCCAAGGCGGGAATCGGAGACGCTCAGCTTGTCCACCAGCTTGACGATGCGGTCCTCAAGATGGCTGAAGACATTGCCTTTGTCGCCCAAATGCTGGAGCTGCTCGATCTTGGCGGAAAGCGAATCGACCAGCGCCTCCAGCCGCGGCGGCACCGCGGCGCCGCTTTGTGCGCGCTCGGCGATCCTGTCGGAGAGCGCGGCGATGCTCTGCTCGAGATGATCGAGCGCAGCGCCGCGGGCTCTGGTGTATTCGACTTTTTGATCGAGCGCCTGCACCTGCTCGGCCAGCGCGCGCACCGTCTCGCTGTCGGCGATGTGGTTCGATTTCTCGCGCAGCGCGGTGATGGAGTTTTCGAGCTGCGCCATGTTCGCCGGGTCTTTCTCGACGACGATCAGGTCGATCTTGCGCGCGAGGCCGGCGACCACCTCATTGAAGCTGATCAACATCTCCGCCGGGGTAAGCCCGCGAAGCGTATTGCGAACTTCGACGAGTCGGTGCTCGATGGCGCTTAGCGCATTGGCGTCAATGCCGGCCCGGCGGCCTTCCGCAATTCGCTGGTTGAGGCTCTGTATCTGCCCCTCGATGGCGTCAATGGCACGGCGCGGCATCGCCTTGCCGACCGCGCGGCCAATTTCGCCGAGCTCTTGGCGCAGCGCATTGATCGCTTCTTCGACGCCTGGCTTGCGCAACGTAGCGATCTGGTCGGCGATCTTGCGCGGTTGGTCTTCCAGGCCTGACAGGTTCTGCGCGAGCAGCGGCATCGACGCGGGCGCCGGCGCAGCCATGGCGATCCTGCCTTGCGTTTGCAGGCGCGGCGCCTGCGGCGGCACGACGGAAGGCGCGGCTAGGGGCGCGGCGCTGCCACTGAGGGCGCGCTTACGCGCGGCAATTTCGGCGACCGCTCGGTCGAGGGAAGGCGGTAGTTTCATGCTCGGCGTCGCAAGCTGCATCGGCGTCGGCGGCGGCGATGCCGGCCGCGTCACGTTGGCGAATTGATCGAGCTGCTTGTCGAGCCGGCCGATCAGTTCGGCGAGCCGATCGGTCCCAGTATGGCTCTTCTTGGGCGTGTAGGCGGCAGTGCGCATGAGCGCTCCGATGCGTTGGGTGAAATCGTCGAGGCGCTGGTGGACCGTTTCGAGTTCGTTGCTGTTCCCGTCATCCCCGTGAGGAGAGGCGTGAATGCCTTGCTCATCGGCCCGCTGTATGGTGGCGGCGTTGAGCCCTTCGCCGAAGGAGACACTTAAGCGGCGTGCGGCCTCTTGCTCTTGCTCGCGCGCTTCCGGCCGTATGCCTTTGACACGCCACGGGACGCTGAAGTTCATTGTACTCGCACCCACTCTAAAGGTGGCGGCGAAGGAGCCTTCATGGCTCTCCGTGGAAGCGGCACACGTTAAGGAGAAGTGGATACGGGCGCCGTCCGCAGTCCTCTACGCCGACTTTTTCCCCCGTCACGGTAAAAAAGAGGTTAAGGGCCGGAAGTGCCGAAATTTGCAGGGGGTCTCAGCGCCTGGCGAGGCGGATTCAACATGACTGAAAGCTGAATGTGCGGCCAGGCCTTCTTGCAGTCGTCACCATCGTTCAATAGTTAACGAATGACTAACGGCGCCATGGCAGGACGCCGGGAGGGATCAATGGCGACCTACAAGGCACCTGTCGACGACGCGCTGTTCCTGTTGCACGAAGTCTTTCACCTCGACCGTTATGGCAATCTTCCCGGCTTCGGCGACGCCACGCCCGACGTGGTGGAAGCGGTGCTGCGCGAGGCCGGTAAGTTCAGCGAAGAGGTGCTGACCCCATTGAACCGCCTCGGCGACGAGGAAGGCTGTACGCGTCACCCGGACGGCGGCGTCACTACCCCGAAGGGCTTCAAAGAGGCTCTCAAGCAGATGGTCGAGGGCGGCTGGATCGGCATCTCGGTGCCACCAGAATTTGGCGGGCAGGGCCTGCCGACGATATTGACCCAGTTGGTCAACGAATTCCTCTGCTCGGCCAATTTGTCCTTCGCCATGTACCCAGCCCTCACGCAGGGCGCCATCGCCGCGCTGCTGGTACATGGCTCTCCGGAGATCAAGGCGAAATACCTACCGAAGCTGGTCGAGGGCGTCTGGACCGGCACCATGAACCTCACCGAGTCGCATTGCGGCACCGATCTCGGTCTGTTGCGCACCAAGGCGGTGAAGCAGCCGGACGGCAGCTACAAGATCACCGGCACCAAGATCTTCATCTCCGCCGGTGAGCACGACATGTCCGAGAACATCATCCATCTGGTGCTCGCGCGCATCGAAGGCGCGCCGGCCGGCATCAAGGGTATCTCGCTGTTCGTGGTGCCGAAGATTAAGGTCAAGGACGACGGCTCGCTCGGCGCGCGCAACGGGGTCACCTGTGGCTCGATCGAAGAGAAGATGGGTATTCACGGCAACGCTACCTGCGTGATGAATTATGACGATGCCAGCGGCTGGCTGATTGGCGAGGAGAACCGCGGCCTCAACGCTATGTTCGTGATGATGAACGAGGCGCGGCTCGGCGTCGGCGTTCAAGGGCTCGCGCTGTCGGAGGTCGCCTATCAGAACGCCGCGACCTACGCTAAGGAGCGCCTGCAAGGTCGCGCGCTCTCCGGCGCCAAGTATCCGGACAAGGCGGCCGATCCAATCATCGTGCATCCGGATGTGCGCCGCACGTTGCTGATCATCCGCGCCTTCAACGAAGCGGCGCGCGCGATGGTGATGTGGACCGCGCTCAGGGCCGACATCTCCCACCGCTCGGGTGACGCAAAGGAACGGCAAAGCGCCGACGACCACATGGGTTTGCTCACACCGGTGATCAAAGGCGTACTCACCGAACAGGGCTTCGCCAACGCGGTGCAGGCGCAGCAAATGTTCGGCGGGCACGGCTACATTGCCGAGCATGGCATGGAGCAGTTCGTGCGCGATGCCCGAATCGCCATGATTTATGAGGGCGCCAACGGCATCCAGGCGCTCGACCTCGTCGGCCGCAAGCTCGGCAAGGACGGCGGTCGGGCACTTATGGCGTTCCTCAATGAGATCGGCGGCTTCATCAAGGAGAAGAACGCCGACGCCTCCATGAAACCGTTCGTTACGCCGCTCGGCGTTGCGCTCGGCCACCTGCAACAGGCCTCTATGTGGTTCATGCAGAACGCGATGGCCAAGCCCGACAACGCTGGCGCCGGCGCCACAGATTACCTGCAGATGTTCGGCCTGGTCGCGCTCGGCTATATGTGGTGCCTGATCGCACAAGCCGCGCTAGCCAAGCAGGCGGACGCTCGGATGAAGGCTAAACTCATTACCGCGCGCTTCTTCATGGAGCGCATGCTGCCTGAGACCGCGGCGCAGCTCGCGCGCATCAAGTCGGGGGCGGACGCGGTCATGGAATTGCCTGACGAGGCGTTCTAGACGTTTTTAACGTGCCGATGAACAGCCAAGCCATCAGGACCGCTGGCGACGATGAATAAGACCGAGGCCGGGGCCACCTGCGGAACGCTGCCGCTGGTCACGTAGAATAGCTGCCGACAACGATCCCAAGCGCGCCGATCGAGGCGATCCAGAACTGCGCTCATGCCAGCGGCACTTTCTGCAATCCTGGCCAGAGTCAGCAGAGAACGCCGTAGAACGCCGAATGACGAATCCCGGGAACATGATCGCGACAGGCACGGCGACACCAAAGTGGTCGGCGAGGCGGCCCATCAGCACACCGCCGGTGGCAAACCCGATCATCACGAACGTACAGGGCACCGAGGCATCGGCGCGGGCCACGCCGAATTCGGCCTGCAGCGGGGGTGGTGCTACCATGTAGGACCACATGCGGGCGCTGCCGGTAGTCCCGAGTACCGAGATGCGCAGGCGCAGCTATGCGGCAGGAGAATCAGTTGGTTCCGGCGCGGAATGACCGGCGTTAAGACACTGGCGTCACAGTGCAAAAGCTCCGGCTTGAGCCGCAGCTGGTAGCATTTCGCTCTTGCCGCGGCCAGTTACTGTTTACGGATCAAGCCTCAGACCGCTTTCTTATAATTATTCTAACATGCTGAAATTAAAAGCGATTCCACTTGATTTAGATCAGGAAAAGCCCAAGTTGATTTGATATTGTAAATGACAATCAAACGCAGGAAGCCACCGATGTCCGACCGTCATCGAGCCCAACAGCGCGTGCCACTGGGTGTAGCGCGCAAAGGGTTCCGCGGCCATATCGACGCGATCGCCGCGCATGCCGCGCCGTCGGGCATTCCGCCGGCAGAGCTCGAGAGGCGTCTGCTCGAACTTGGGTTCGTCGAAGGCGCCAAGATCGAGATCCTGCATGAGGGGCTGGTCGGCCGCGATCCGATCGCGGTGCGCGTCAACCACGCCACTATTGCGCTGCGCCGGCGTGAAGCTATGGCGATCCTCGTATCCTGATCGGCGTTCACTCAATGTCGGCTGCGACCGGATCGAACATCTTGCATTTCGCTTTGGTCGGTACGCCGAACAGCGGCAAGACCGCGCTGTTCAACGCCATTACCGGCAGCCGCCAGAAGGTCGCCAACTATCCCGGAGTTACCGTCGAGCGCAAAGCCGGCATCATCCAGACGCCGTCCGGCCACCGCGTCAACCTGACCGATCTGCCCGGTACCTATTCGCTGCGCGGCCGCAGCCCGGACGAAGAGATTACCCGCGACATCGTGCTCGGCCGGCTCGCCAGTGAGGCGCCGCCCGACCTGCTGCTATGCGTTGCAGACGCTACTAACTTGCGCATCGCCTTGCGGCTGGTGATCGAGCTCAAGCATGTCGGCTGTCCGCTGATGCTCGTCCTCAACATGATCGACATCGCGCGCCACCGCGGCATCGACATCGATCTTAAGAAGCTGTCGCAGGAGCTTGGCATTCCCGTCGTCACCTCAGCGGCGGTGCGGCGCGGCGGCACCGAAGACCTGATGCGACGCATGGACGAGATCATCGCCAATTTCAAGCGCGGCGAGACCGCCAGTACCTGGAAGCCGCCGACTTCGACCGAGCTGCGCGCTGCGCAACGTGAAGCCGACCGCATTATCCGCGCCGCCGTGAGCCAGCCGGCGCGGCCCGACACGCGCACCGGTAAAATCGACGCCGTGTTGCTGCATCCGGTCGCCGGGTTGTTGATCCTGCTCTGCGTACTGTTCGTGATGTTCCAGGCGGTCTTTGCCTGGGCAAAACCCGTAATGGACCTGATCTCGGTCGGCTTCGATTGGCTCGGCGTCCAGACGCACCATTTGTTGCCCGAAGGGCTGCTGCAAAGCTTCATCCAAAACGGCGTCATCTCTGGCGTCGGCAATGTCATCGTCTTCCTGCCGCAGATCCTGATCTTGTTTCTCTTCATTCTGCTTCTGGAAGACCTCGGCTACATGGCGCGCGCCGCCTTCCTGATGGATCGCGTCATGGGCGGCGCCGGCTTGCACGGCCGCGCCTTCATCCCGCTCCTGTCGAGCTTCGCCTGCGCCATCCCCGGCATCATGGCGACGCGCGTGATCGACAATCGCCGCGACCGGCTGACCACCATTCTGGTCGCGCCGCTGATGACTTGCTCAGCGCGCATCCCCGTCTACACGCTGATAATCTCTGCCTTCATTCCCGACAAGACGGTATGGAACTGGTTCGGTCTGCAGGGCCTGGTGATGTTCGGACTTTATGCCGCGGGAATCGTTAGTGCGTTAGCCGTGGCCTTCGTCGCCAACCATTTCTTCTGGCGCGAGAGCGCGGCGCCGCCGTTCATGCTCGAGTTGCCCGACTACAAGGTGCCGCGCGTGCGCTCGGTCGCCATCGGTGTCTATACGCGCGCGGTGATGTTTCTGAAACGCGCGGGCACCACGATTTTTTCGATGATGGTACTGATCTGGTTCCTAGCGTCGTTTCCGCGTCCGCCGGAAGGCGCCACTGCTCCGGCTATCGACTACAGCTTGGCGGCGATTCTCGGCAGATGGCTGGAGCCGGTGCTGGCCCCGGTCGGCTTCAACTGGCATATCGACGTCGCGCTCATCCCCGGCATGGCGGCGCGCGAAGTGGCCGTCGCTGCGCTTGGTACCGTATACGCGATTGAGGGCGGCAAGGAGGCTGCGGCGCAGATCGGACAGATGCTGGCCAGCCAATGGAGCTTGGCGACCGCGTTGGCGTTGCTGGCCTGGTACATTTTTGCCCCGCAATGCGCGTCCACGTTGGCGGTGATCAAGCGCGAGACCGGCAGTTGGAAATGGATGGCACTAACTTTCGGCTACATGTTGTCGCTCGCCTACATCGCCTCCTTTATTACCTACCACGTCGCGGCGACGCTCGGCGCGGGCTAGTGCCCCAATGGCCTCTCGCGCTATTGTTCGGCGCGGGTTAAGAATAATCCGATGACTGCTATCAGCGTTCCGCGCCCGGCGTGGATGACCGAAGATCTCGTGCTGCTCGAGGAGCAGGCGCGGCGCTTTATCGCCGACGAATTCGTGCCACATCTCGAGAAATGGCACGAAAAGGGTATGTACGATCGCGACGTCTGGACCAGGTCCGGTGCTGCTGGACTGCTGTGCGCGTCGATGCCGGAGGAATATGGCGGCTCCGGCGGCACCTTCGGACATGAGGCGGTGATTAATCGCGAATTCTCGCTCGCCGGCTTCGATACGTTCGGCGCCCCGCTGCATTCCGGCATCGTCGCGCCCTACATCCTGCATTACGGCACCGAGGAGCAGAAGAAACGCTGGCTGCCCAAGCTCGCCACCGGCGAGCTGGTCGGCGCCATCGCCATGACCGAGCCCGGTACCGGGTCCGACTTGCAGGGCGTGCGTACCACTGCGCGCAAATCCGGCAACGGGTACGTCCTCAACGGCTCGAAGACCTTCATCACCAACGGCCAGCACGCCAATCTGATCATCGTCGTCGCCAAAACCGACTTAAAAGCGGGCGCCAAGGGCACATCGCTGATGGTGGTAGAGACCGACTACGCACAAGGCTTCCGCCGCGGCCGTAAGCTCAAGAAGCTCGGCATGGATTCGGCCGATACCTCCGAATTGTTCTTCGAGGACGTACGACTGTCGGGAGAGGCGTTGCTCGGCACCGAGGAGGGACAGGGCTTCTATCAGCTCATGAAGGAGCTGCCGCAGGAGCGGCTGATTGTCGCGGTCCACGCCGTGGCGATGATGGAGCGGGCGCTCGCGCTCACCATCGATTACGTCAAGCAACGCAAGGCCTTCGGCCAGGCCATCATCGAATTTCAGAATACCCAGTTCGAGCTCGCCGAGTGCAAGACCGATACCACTCTCGCTAGGGTATTCCTCGATCACTGCATCGGGCTGCATATAGAAGGTAAGCTCGATACCGTGACTGCCTCGATGGCCAAATACCGCTTGACCGATACTCAAGGCAAGGTGATTGACCGCTGCCTACAATTGTTCGGCGGCTATGGCTATATGGACGAATACCCGATCTCGCGTCTCTACCGCGACGCCCGGGTGCTGCGCATCTACGCGGGCACCAACGAGATCATGAAACTGTTAATCGCGCGCAGCCTCTGACCTGCGCAGGAGAACGCCAATGCCGGACGCATTTATTTATGACCACGTGCGCACCCCGCGCGGCCGCGGCAAGTCCGACGGCGCGCTGCACGAGGTGACCGCGCTCAATCTCGCGGCACAGGCGCTTGGCGCCATCAAAAACCGCAACAAACTCGATCCTTCGGTGGTCGACGACGTCGTGCTCGGCTGCGTCGATCCGGTCGGCGAGGCAGGCGGCGATATCGCGCGCGCTGCAGCGCTGGTCGCAGGTTTCGGCGACGGCGTGCCGGGCGTGCAGATCAACCGTTTCTGCGCGTCTGGCCTCGACGCGGTGAATTTCGCGGCCGCCGAGGTGATGTCTGGCCAGCATGACATAACCATCGGTGGCGGTGTTGAATCCATGAGTCGCGTCGGCATCGGCGCCTCCGGCGGCGCCTGGCCCGTCGACCCGTCGATCGCGGTGAAAACCTATTTCCTGCCGCAAGGCATTTCCGCCGATCTGATTGCCACCAAATACGGATTCTCGCGCGATGACGTGGACGCCTACGCAGTTGAAAGCCAGAAACGTGCGGCAAGAGCTTGGGACGAAGGCCGATTCAAGAATTCGGTGATGCCGGTGAAGGACGTCAACGGCCTCACCATCCTCGCTAAGGACGAGCACATGCGGCCGTCGACCACGATGCAGACGCTTGCCGCGCTGCAGCCGTCCTTCGTGCAGGTCGGCGAGATGGGCGGCTTCGACGCGGTCGCTGTGCAGCGCTATCCGGAAGTCGAGACGATCAACCATGTGCACACGCCGGGCAATTCGTCCGGCATCGTCGATGGTGCCGCCGCAGTGCTCATCGGCAGTAAAGAAGCCGGCAAGGCCGCGGGCCTGAAGCCACGCGCGCGTATCAAGGCCTTCGCCAATGTCGGGTCCGAACCCTCGATCATGCTGACAGGCCCGATCCCGGTCACCGAGAAGGTGCTCAAGAAGGCCGGCATGACCGTAAAGGACATTGACCTCTACGAGCTCAACGAGGCTTTTGCCTCGGTTGTCTTGCGTTACATGCAGGCGCTCGACATTTCGCACGACAAGATCAACGTGAACGGCGGCGCCATTGCCATGGGCCATCCGCTCGGCGCCACCGGCGCCATGATTATTGGAACCGTGCTCGACGAGCTGGAGCGCAGCAACAGGGAGACGGCGCTCGTCACTCTCTGCATCGGCGTAGGCATGGGTACCGCGACGATCATCGAGCGGGTCTGAAAAAATGCCCAAGGTCGACATCGCCAAGGTCCCAGTGAAGAGCGGCAGCTTTTATCCGGCGCCGTTCCAGGCCGAGCACAAGGGCCGCCACAAGCAGGCATTGGGCGACGTGGTCGGCCTGACGCAATTTGGAGTTAACATCTCGCGCATCGAGCCGGGCCAGTCCTCAGCGCTGAGACATTGGCATGAGCAGGAAGATGAATTCATCTACATCCTGGACGGCGAGTTGGTGCTAATCGAGAATGACGGTGCGACCGTGCTCAGGTTCGGCGACGCCGCCGGTTTCAAGGCCGGCAACGGCCTCGCGCACAAACTGGAGAACCGCAGTAACCGCGACGCGGTGTATTTGGAAGTTGGCACCCGTGCGCGGTCCGAGCGCGTGCATTATCCGGACGTCGACCTGATGATGGAGCGCGACCAGAAGGGCCGCCGATACCTGCACAAAAACGGCGAGCCGTATCACTCATAGGAGCCCCGATGGCGAATTTCAAACTCGATATCGACGCCGACGGCATCGCGCAAGTCACCTGGGATATGGCCGGCCGCTCGATGAACGTCATCACCATGGAGGTGATCGACGAGCTCTCCGGCATCGTCGAGAAGGTTGCTTCTGACGCCGCGATCAAGGGCGCCGTCGTCACTTCCGGCAAGGACACCTTCTGCGGTGGCGCTGACCTCAGCATGCTCGAGCGCATGGGCGACATCTATGCCAACATGGTGCGCAGCGACGGAGCGGAAGCTGCGGCCGGCTTTGTGTTCGAGGAAAGCCGGAAGCTGTCGCTGCTCTACCGGCGACTAGAGACCTGCGGCAAGCCATGGGTCTGCGCGATCAACGGGACCGCGATGGGCGGCGGCTTCGAACTTGCGCTTGCCTGTCATTATCGCATCGTTGCCGACAATCCGAAGACGCGGCTTGGCCTGCCTGAGATCAAAATCGGCCTGTTCCCGGGCGCCGGAGGCACCACACGTGTCGCGCGCATGCTGCAGCCACCCGACGCGTTGCAATTTTTGCTCAAGGGCGACCAACTCAAGATCGACCGCGCTAGGGTGATGAAATTGATTGATGCGGTAGTACCGCCCGCTGACCTGATCAAGGCCGCGAAGGACTGGATCAAGGCCGGCGGCAAACCGGTGGCGCCGTGGGACGTGCAGGGATTTAGGCTGCCGGGCGGGCCGGTTTATTCGAAGGCCGGCATGATGACCTTCCCGGCGGCGAACGCGATCTACCGGCGCGAGACCTACGACAACTATCCAGCCGCGCGCGCCATACTGCAGGTGGTCTACGAAGGCCTGCTGGTGCCGTTCGACACCGCGCTCCGCATCGAGTCGCGCTATTTCGCCAAGATCCTGCGCTCCCGGGAAGCGGCGGCGATGATTCGCTCACTGTTCGTCTCCATGCAGGAACTGAACAAAGGAGCGCGCCGCCCGGCAAATGTGCCGGCGTCGAGCCTGAAAAAGATCGGGGTTGTCGGCGCGGGTTTTATGGGCGCCGGTATCGCGCAGGTGAGCGCTGGCGCCGGCCTGCAAGTCGTGCTGATCGACCGCGACCAGGAGACCGCCGACAAGGGCAAGGCCGGTCTGCTTAAGGCGCTGTCGGACCGCGTGACAAGGGGCCGCATGAAAGGCGCCGAGCGCGACGAGCTTCTAGTGCGCATCATGCCGACGGCCGATTACGCCGCACTAGGAGATTGCGATCTGGTCATCGAGGCGGTGTTCGAGGACCGCAAGGTGAAATCCGACGTTATCGCC
>Ga0182034_10000606_pt1 | contig 16704 bp, 12 predicted proteins | sample flu12Cox44000172_FD_125972 | JGI IMG/M metagenome (GOLD analysis project Ga0182034, IMG submission 125972) | Lab enrichment of tropical soil microbial communities from Luquillo Experimental Forest, Puerto Rico - flux4day.12C.oxic.44.000.172 | ecosystem: Environmental > Terrestrial > Soil >... | reverse complement strand
GATTCTTGCTGATGGTCCCAAAGCGACCATCCTCAGCGAAGAGAAATTGTCGAGGCTTTTCGCCGCCACGGTGCGACTGGGGCAGCACGACGGATATTTTCACCTCTACTGAGTTAGGCACCGCCAAGGGTTTTCCGTCGGCGCGACAAAGAGCGCGTGCGCCAGGAGGTCAACGCCTGGATCCGCAGCCGCGGTGCATTCGATGGAGTAATCGATTTCGACGAGGCAGTGCGGGACCCGGGCCACCCGACGCAACTGTTGCCCTCCTACGCCAGCGGAGACCATTTACACGTCAATGACGCGGGAAACGTCGCCAAGGGGAATGCCGTTCCGCTCGCATAGTTCCAAGATCGTTAGAGTTAGACCGATTCACTGTTTGGCGAAGGCGTCGAGGGCCGCTCCAAGGCGCTCGAGGCCGCCCCGCAGAGTCGCCGTGTCGCCGCCGATGCCGATGCGAAAATGCCGGGGCATTTCGAAGAAGCTCCCCGGCACGACGGTGGTTTCATATTTTTCGCCAAGCAATTTGAAAAAAGCGTCGGGATCGCGGCGAGTAAGCCCCAGACGGAGGCGGGGAAAAACCACCGTGCCAGCCGGAGGCCGAAAGCATTCGATGTCGCGGCGCGAATCGAGGAAGGCGTCGAGCACGATGCGATTGGCGGTGAGGAGCGCGCGAGCGCGTTCGCGAAATTGCTCAAGATGGTCGAGGGCCATCACCGAAAGGCGCTCGGCGGGATGGGCCCCGGTGGCGGCAAACAGATCATTGAGGAGCCACATACGGCGGGCGAGGTCCGGAGCGGCCAGAATCCAACCGCAGCGCAGGCCGCTGAGGCCGTAAACTTTGGTGAGGCTGCTGGTTACGATGAAAGGATTTTCGCCCGCGCCGGCGATGCGATTGCCGATGGGAAAGCAGAACGGCGCTGGCTTGCCGAAGAGCATCTCGAGGTAGACCTCGTCCACAAGCACATGCACGCGGGCGCGATGAGCCACCTTGCCGATGGCCTGAAGCATTTCCGCCGAGAGGGCCGCGCCGCTCGGGTTGTGCAGATTGGTAAGCACAACGAGGCGCGTGGAGGTGGTGATCGCGCGCTGCAGTTCTTCAAGGCCGATCGCGAAGCGCGCTTCGAAGCGGCGCGGAAGACGCTTGACGCGCAGGCCAAGATAGTTGGCGACATCGAGGAGCGGGCCGTAGGCGGGGTGCTCGATCAAGACTTCGTCGCCGGGATCGAGTAGGGCGGCCATGGCCAGGTGATTCGCCATGGAGGTGCCCGCCGCGGCGACCACGCACTCTTCGGGGGCACCGGTGTGCTCGGCCAGGCGGCGCTCGAGCGGCGCGTAACCGTAGTTGCCCGGAGCGGTGATTTCGAGTTCGTCGAGGTTGAAAGGAAATTCCGCGCGAGCAACGCCGATGAGGCCGCTCGTGGCGAGATTGTATTTGGCTTGCGAGCGCGTTTTTGCCCATTCCATGTACAGCGAACGCTTCGTGCGAGCGGAACCGCTCATGCGGTGGTGGCCCCCCGGCTCTTGCTCTTGGCGCGCCAGAGAAAGTATACGGGCAAACCGGCGAGGGCAATGAGCAGGCCGATCGTGGACCGGCGAGGATCGCGGGCAAAGGTGCTGATGACCACGAGCCACTCCGCGGCGATAAACAGCAAAGTGGTCCAGGGATGGCCGGGAACGCGATAGGCGATGGCAACAGGCGGGGAAGACGAATCGCGGCGGCGGAGCAGGAGAAGGCAAAGCGCGGTCAGGCCGAAAAAAATGGAGTCCATGGCAACGACGTAGTTGACCACCTGCGCGTAAGTCCCGGTGAGGGCGATCAGGATGGCCCAAACACCTTGTAAGGCGATGGCGATGACCGGAACGCGCGTGCGCGGATGAACCCAGGCGACGCTGCGAAAGAAGACGCGGTCTTCGGCCATCGCGAAATAGACGCGCGGAGCGGTCAGGATGGATTGCCCCAAAAAGCCGAAAGCGGAGAAGGCGATGCCGGCGGCGATCAGCGCGCCTCCGCGAGGACCAAGCTCCGCGCGCATGACGGCGGAGGCCGGGGTGGTTGTGGCCGCGAGTCCCGCCGGGCCGAGCGCGCGGACGTAGACGAGATTCACCGAAGTGTACACGGCGATGACGCCGAGAACGCCACAGACAAGACCGCGCGGAAGCGTTTTCTGCGGGTCCCGGACTTCCCCGCCAAGGAAGCTCGAGGTTTGCCAGCCGCCGTAGGCAAACAGGACGGGGGTCATCGCCGAACCGAAGGCGAGCGCGAGTTTGAGGGAGGGTGGCTCGCCGAGGATGGGGCGAAACGAAATCTGCGCCTGCCCGCCCCGGAAAAAGCTGAAGAGTTCGAGCAGCCCGATCGCGGCGATGGCCGTGAGTGTCATTGCCGATTGCACGCGGCTTCCGGCGCGCACGCCGAAGCAGTTGATGGCGGTGAGCACGGCCAAAGCGGCTGCGGCCACCGGAAAATCGCCGACCGACCAATGGGTAAGTTCGAGAAAATAGCGTGCGAAGGTGACGGCGACGGCAGCCATGCCGCCTGTTTGAATCACCAGAAGCAGGACCCAGCCATAGAGAAACGCCACGCTCGGATGAAGCGCTTCCCGCAGATAAGCGTACTGGCCGCCAACGACGGGCAAGCGCGCGGCGAGTTCGGCATAGATAAAGCCGCCGAGAAGCGCGACCACGCCGCCGGCAATCCAAACCGACAGGATGAGGAACGAGGTGTGCACGCGCTCGGCGACGAGATAAGGATTGATGAAAATTCCCGCGCCGATGATGCCGCCCATCACGGCCATGGTGGTGCCGAACAGGCCGAGATGGCGAGCGAGGCCGCTGCCGGGCGAAGACGGCACCCTCGGAATCTCTCGGGAGGTCACAGTTCCGAGCCTGCGCTCAGCTCACTTGCGCGAGTTCGTAAAGGTATTCGGCGTGGGAAAGCGCGGCGCCGTCCATGCCCTGCACCCTGGGATTGCCGGACTCGATCACGTAATACTCATCGGGCGCATGCGCCCCGTTGCCGTGGCCGAGTCCGAAATGCCCGGCGGGCAGGCGAAGGGGCTCGCCGGTGAAAACGTAACCCGGCCAGGAGCCCGCCAGCCGCGGAAGGGTCACCGGGTCGATGCCGTTCTTTTTATACACGGCGGCGGCGGCGCGAATGACCGCGGAATCGGCGGGCGTGGAAGTGGGGTCGTAGCCGCCGGTCATGTTCACGTCGACATCCCCGAAACCTTTTTTCGCGAGGTGGGCTTTGAGCAGCGCAAGTGAATCGGCGGCGGTCATGTCGGGAACCAGGCGCAGGTCGAGCTTCGCGACTGCCTTTCCGGGAAGAATTGTTTTGCCGCCGGGACCCGTATAGCCGCCGACCAGGCCTTCGATGTTCACCGTGGGGCGTGAAACGAGCAGCTCGAGTGACTGCTCCCAGCTTACGTCGTGGACCCAATGCTCGACGCCGAGAAGTTTTTTTGTCTCGGCTTCGTTCATGCGGCGGGCGGCTTCGGCGACCATTTTCTTTTCGGCCTCGGAGAGTGGGCGAGCTTTTGCGCCGTAACCTTCGATGGCGGGATCGTTGCCGTCGGGAGAGACGAGCGAGGCCAATGCCCCAACGAGATGCCAGGCGGGACTGTCGAGTCGCGCTTTGTTGCTGGAGTGCACGTCCTTGCGCGGGCCGCGGCCCCAGCGTTCGCCGCTCGAAGTCAGTTCGCATTCGATGACGCCTTTCGCGCCGAGGAACATCGACACGCCGCCGTCGAGGCCCTGCGAGGCGAAGGGCATGAACACGCCGCTGCACTTTTTTAGCGCCGCGGCCACCTCGGGGTTGCGGACGACTTGTGGAAAATGCGGCGAGCCGATCTCCTCCTCGCCTTCGGCGACAAAGACGAGATTGATGGGCAGTTTCTTGCCCGCGCCGCGAATGCCGTGAAACGCAGCGAGCAGGGTGGCCTCCGGACCTTTCTGATTAACCGCGCCGCGGCCCATGACGATTTTTCCGAGGCCCGGCTTGTCGAGCAGGGCCGCTTCAAACGGCGGAGAAGACCACTCGGCGGGGTCGGCCTGCTTGACGTCGTACATGAAATAGAGGCCGAGGGTTTTGGGAGCGCCCGCGTCGAGGGTGGCAAAGACGCCGGGCTGGCCGTCGGTGGGCATTTTCTTGACGCCGCCGAAGCCGGCTTCGCGGAGCATCTCGATCATCAGATCGCAGCCCTCGTTCATGCCGCGGTTTTCCGCGGCGATGGAGGGCTGACGAATCCAGGTTTGCAGGCGCTTCACGGCTTGGTCGTGGCGTTTTTCGATCTCGGCGCGAATGGCGGAGGAGTCGTCGGGATGCGCTTGCGCCCAGCGCGGCATCGCGGTCAACGCAGCGGCGGCGGCGGCGCCTTGGAGGAAGGTGCGGCGATCCGTTGGTTGATCGTTGCTGTGGTGGGAGTTCGATGAATTTGGCATGAAATCCTCCGCACGTGGGCTTTGGCTCGATCCAAGAAGGAAGAACTATACGACCACTTCAAAGTAGGAGCCAAGAACTTCCTCGGGCGGGCGGACCTGCCATGTACCGGAATCGTTCGCCGAGACAACGGCCAAGAAAAACGGTATTCGCTAGGGATGGCGGAAACGGGCGATCACGCCTTGAGCGCCGGCGGCCCAGCCATGCTTCCAATCGAGGATGGCCAGGGCGTTGAGGTTGAGGGAGCCGGTTTGTTTCCAGTGAACTCCGTAATCGTCGCTGCGGTCTTCGCCTGTCGGTCCGACGGCGATCCAGTGACCGCCGGCAATCTGTGCCAAAGCCGAGCGAAACCCGCCAGGTTGCCGGGCAGCAAGTTGCCAGGTCTTGCCTGCGTCCAGAGAATAGGCAGCCGCGCGCTCGCCTTGCCTGGTCTGCTGGTAGTCTCCTCCGACCACCAGGACATGGTTGTGGCCATCGGACGCGATGGAAAAAATCCCGGAAGAAACGTTGCCGTGAGCAACGGGCGTTTCCGCGACCGTCCAATCGCGCCCTCCGTCGTTCGAGTGAAAGACGCGAGCCGCAGGGCCGCCGGTCGAGAAGAAAATTTCCTGGTCACCAGCAAGTGCGAGCGAGGTATTACTTGCCGCGAACGCGCCTTCTTCCGGCAGCGCCGCGGGCATGTGACCGCCCGGTAGCGGGTTCCAATGCTCGCCGTCGGTGGTCTCGAGCAGGAGGAACTGGCCGTTGATCGGATCGCCCAGGGCGAAGCACTCTTTCGCGGAACGGCAGGCGATGGAGTCGAGGAAAAATTCCTTGCGATTGTCCGTGAATTCGAGCTTCCAGGTTTTGCCCCCATCGGTGGTCTTGTAGATTCTGGATTTCACACCTTCCCCGCTCGAAATAACATAGGCAAGAGAGGCGCCAAAAGCCACGATCCCGCGGAAATCGAGCGCGTCTCCCCCTGGAACGTAAAGACGATGCCAGGACTTACCTTCATCGAAGGATCGCACAATTACGCCCTGCGAGCCGGAGGTCCAGACAGCCGCGATCGGCGCCCCTTTTTCGCCTGAGCTGCTGGCAACGCTCACGCCGCGAAGGTTGGTGTTCATGCCGCGGTTTGCGACTTCCCACGACTGCGCCGCTGCGGGCGTGCCGATGAGCAGCAAGAGCACGAGAAAGGGAAAGTTCGAGGCTTCGAGCTTGCTTACCAGGCTATTTGCTCCCCGCCACATGATTCACGACGATGGCTCCGCTTTTCATCACGAAAACGACCCGCTGAACCGCGGTGATGTCCTTGAGGGGATCGCCTTCGAGGGCAATAATGTCGGCGTCCAGGCCGGCAGCGATCGAACCGGTTCGATGCTCGAGCCCGAGCGCTTCGGCGGCGAGCGAGTTGGCGGAAACCAGCGCAGCCATGGGTTCTTGACCGCAGGTCTGGATGCGATAGATAAATTCTTCGGCATTGCGGCCGTGCGCGCCGGCAACGGCGTCGGTCCCAAAAATGACCTTCAATCCGTGCGTAGTTATAGCGTGGCGGAACAGCGTCTGAAACTCCGGCAGGACCTTCTGCATGGTTTCAAAAGCAGTTTCGGTGTAATTGCCGATGCCGAGATAGTGCGATTTGTTGTCGAGATAATTCTGAAGCACCAGGCCGGCTTGCGGATCAAAATAGGTGCCGTGCTCGGCGAGGAAGCGTAGATCACCATCGGTGGCGTAAAGGCCGTGCTCGACTTCGCTGCAGCCGGCCTGCGAGGCCATGCGCACCGAGGGGCCGTAAGCGTGCACGACCGTGCGCAGGCCGACTTTCTTGGCTTCGCCGCAAAGGGCGTTGAGCTGCTCCTCGGAGAGCGTGGGTTTGCCGCCTTCGCGGATGCTGCCGGAAGCGAAAATCTTAATGACGTCGGCACCGTCCCGGGCGCGCTGCCGGACCAGCGCGCGAAGTTCGTCGGCCGTGCCAGTCGCCTCACCGCGGCCGGAAATCGGCTCAAGAGAAGTGAGGATTCGCGGGCCGGGCAATCCGTGTCGGTTGATGGCGTCGCGCAGATCTTTGTCGATCGGAGAACCGAGGCTCTGCACGGTGGTGAAGCCGGCGGCAAGCATCTTCCAACTGTTCGCGGCGCCGGCGAGGGCGGTCTGTTCCTTGGGCTCGTTCTCACCCGCAAGGCGGCCGCTCGCGTCAAAATGCCAGGTGGGATGAACGTGGGCGTCAATCCAGCCAGGCAAGACCGTCAGCTGCGTGAGATCATAGGTAACCACGCCTTTTGGGGCGCTACCTCCGACACGCGCAATCTTTCCGCCTTCGACGACAACGATCGTGTTGTGAAGCGTTTTCCCGCGGCCATCGAGGACGGTAGAGGCTTTCAGAACGATAGCCTGTTCCTGAGCGCCGACCGGTCGAGCGTCAAGCAATAGCGCAAGCGACGTGCAAAAGACCACGAATCTCAGTCGTAAAGGCATGGCCATGGCACCACCTCAATTGAGTGAAGAGCAGGCTGATCCTTCGCCACGCGCGGGGCTTTCCTCCGAGCGCGGGCAAATGAAATTTTCGCGTGCGGCATCATAGCGCCGGGCGTTAACGCTCGCAATAGTCGTTGCTCACGACGCTCACGACCTCCGGTCCTCCGTGGTGCTTCCTGAAATCAGATGAAAAAAACTATTCCTTTGCAGTAGGATTCTGCGGGCTTAGACTTGCGCGTAGCTCGACCGAGCCGTAGTCAAGCAGCGGGGTGAAGGCTCGAGATTGCCGCCACAGTTCAGGAGAAAGCCGACATGTTTTCGAGAATCGTGAGGAACGGTAGTCTGCCATTCGTGTGTTGGGTGGTGATGTTCAGTCTGATTCCAGCGGTTGCCCGTGCTCAAAATCATCCGAAAGACACGGAGTGGCCTTCCTACGCTGCGGACACGGCGGGCACGCGTTACCGGCCGCTCGATCAGATCAACGCGTCGAACTTCAGCGACCTCGAGATAGCCTGGCGCATCAAGACGGACAATTTCGGCGATCGTCCAGAATACAAACTCGAGGGAACGCCGCTGATGGTGAACGGCGTGCTTTACGCGACCGCGGGTTCGCGGCGCGCGGTCATTGCGCTCGACCCGGAAAGTGGCGAACTGCTGTGGATTCACGGCGAGCACGAAGGCAAGCGCGGCGGCGCGGCGCCGCGGCAGCTTTCCGGGCGCGGTTTGGCGTATTGGTCCGACGGGGGAGACGAGCGCATTCTCTACGTTACGCCCGGCTTCCGGCTGATCTGCCTGGACGCCAAGACCGGCCAGCGCGTTGCGTCGTTTGGAGAAAACGGCGTGGTCGATCTGAAACTCAATGACGACCAGGATATTTTCCCTGACCTAGAGACCGGAGAAATCGGGATTCAATCCGCGCCCGTAGTTGCGAAAGACACGGTGATTGTCGGCGCGGCTTTTCGCGAAGGCATGACCCCGAAAAGCATGCGTAACAACAAAGGTTACGTGCGCGGCTTCGATGTGCGCACCGGTCGGCGGCTCTGGATTTTCCACACCATTCCGAAGAAGGGTGAATTTGGCTACGATACCTGGCTAAACGATTCGGCGGACTACACCGGGAACACCGGCGTGTGGACGCAGATCAGCGTGGACGAGCAACTCGGGCTCGTGTATTTGCCAGTGGAATCGCCCACCAGCGATTTCTACGGCGGCCACCGGCCCGGAAAAAATTTGTTCGGCGAAACGCTGGTTTGCGTGGACCTGAAAACCGGCGAGCGGAAATGGTACTTCCAGCTCGTCCACCATCCCCTGTGGGACATGGACATTTCCTCCGCACCAATCCTTGCGGACATCACCGTGGACGGAAACCCGGTCAAAGCCGTCGCGCAGCCCACGAAGCAAGGCTTCCTTTACGTTTTCGATCGCGTTACCGGGCAGCCGGTCTGGCCGATGCCGGAAAAACCCGTGGAAGTCGGGACCGTACCGGGCGAATGGTATTCGCACACGCAGCCGATTCCTTCGAAGCCGCGCGCTTACAGCCGCAACGGCGTCTCGATCGAGGACCTGATCGATTTCACCCCGGCGCTTCGCGAGCGCGCCAAGGAAATCGCCTCGAAATATCATCTCGGCCCTGTCTACACTCCGCCGACGGTGAGCAAGCTCGAGGGACCGCTCGGCACGCTCACGATGGGTACCGCTTCCGGCGGAACGAACTGGCCCGGCGGTTCCTACGATCCGCAAACGCATATCGCCTATGTGTACGCGTGCAATTCCTGCATCGAGCCCATCGGCCTGGTTCCCGCGCCCAAGGACATTTCCGACCTGAACTACATTGCCGGCGTCGCCGGAAGAGACGTGCAAATCATGCGCGGGCCCGGCGAAAACGCGGGCGCCGATTCGCCAAAGCCGCCGAAGAAGCGGCCCGCCAGCCAGTACGTGCGGCTGGATATCGACGGACTGCCACTGGTCAAGCCGCCTTACGGAACCATCTCCGCGATCAATCTGGATAAAGGCGAAATCGTCTGGCAGATTCCGCACGGAGAGACGCCTGACGTCGTGCGCAATTCAGAACTCCTGAAGGGCATGAACATTCCGCGAACTGGCCAGGAGACCTACAACGTCGGGACGCTGGTGACCAAAACGCTGGTCATCGCCGGCGAAGCTCAGGTAACCACAACCGCGGATCACCCGCGCGGCGCGATGTTGCGCGCGTACGACAAAGCCACCGGGAAAGAAGTGGGCGCGGTCTATATGCCCGGGCCGGAGAGCGGTTCGCCGATGACTTACATGATCCACGGGAAGCAGTACGTCGTGGTGGCCGTGAGCGGCGGGCCGTACTCCGGCGAATACATCGCCTACGCGCTCCCCTCGGCGGGCGAATGAAGAGCTCTTGGTTGGGCGCAGCGCTCATCGCATCGTCGTTTGGTTTGTTGCGAGCGCAAGGTCCGGCAGAGACGCGCTCGGTCTGGGACGGAGTCTATACCGACGAGCAGGCCAAGCGTGGCGAAGAGGTCTATCACAAGGAGTGCGCCGCCTGTCACGGCGACATGCTCACCGGAGGCGAGTCCTCGCCTCCTTTGACCGGCGGCGCGTTCCAGGCTAACTGGAACGGCTTAAGTCTCGGCGATCTTTTTGACCGCATCCGCAAAACCATGCCGCAGACCAAGCCTGGCCGTTTGACGCGCCAGCAGGACGCCGACGTCCTGGCTTTCCTGCTGAGCATCAACAAGTTCCCTGCCGGGAAGACCGAGCTTTACCGCCAGTCGGAGATGCTGAAGGAAATCCGCTTCGAAGCGAAGAAGCCCGCGAAGAATTGATTCGTCCCCGGTTCGCTCGACTTTCCGGTGGCCTGGGAGAACACTCTCGCAAGCGAGGGTGACCGTATGAGAAGAATGTTTCCCGCGCTCCTGTTGGTTGCCGCACTGCTCGGTAATGTCGCCGGATCTGCTTCGCAGCGCGTTCGTCGAAGGCACCAACCTTTCCAGCCAAAAGCTTAAGGGGAAACGGTCAGGAACCTGCGGCCTTCGAATCCGTCTTGCTCCAGTCGGCGTGGGTCAGTTCTTTTCGAATGACCTCGAGGGCTTCCTTTGGCGGGCCGATGTAGCGGTAGTTCGAATAAAACGACCGCTCGTGGACGGAGAATGCCGAAATCAACTTTCGTCCTTCAAAATCGTATTGCGAGAAGGTGGGTTGCCACATCCCCGGCTGAACTTCGTACCGTTCCTGCATAAAGTGGCTGCCCTTATAGATTTTTCCGAGCAACAGGCCAAAGGGAACGTCCTCGGTGACTTCACCTGCGAGGCGCGCGAGTTCCCCGGCACTCTCGTCGATCCAGACGTATCCGTGGACCCTGGTGAGAATGGAGGTGAAGCGCGACGTGGGTTTGAATGCCGGATTGGGCGACATCTCGAATTTTGCAAGCATGCGATCGCCGCGCGGCTCGCGTTCGACGAAGGTGAAACGAAAGGCACTGCGCGTCGCGTCGATAACCTCGTTGCGGTCCTTGCGGCGCTTTGCATATTTTTCCATCGCTTCGCGCTCTGCGCGGTTGTTATCAACGATGAGCGCAAGGGCGCGCTCCAAGCCTTGCAGACGAGCGCGGTATTCCGCCGGGTCCAGGGGTTGGCCATCCGCATCCACGGGAATCTTGTCCATCCCCGTGCCGGACGGAATGACCCGCGTAATTTTTACCGACAACGGATCGGGATCGTTGGGATTCTTCCGCGTTTCCATCCGTTCCATTCGCTCATAGACTTCGAGGGCGGCTTCGTCCTTCTTTTGATTGGCAATGACGCGGTCGAGCAGCCGCGAGGGATCCGGGGCTCCGACTGGTTCCGGCGGAGGCACAGCGGATTGCGCCACCGCGCCGGCAGGGGCAGCGAGAAAAAGGACTGCAAGGGGGACAAAAGCACGTCTTCGCATTGCTGTTAAGACCGCGGAAGCTCCGTCGGACCGGCTAATCTATTGGATTCTCGGGCCCACCCTATTGTTGTACACCGTTGTTGTCCGCACGGCGATGATCGTTTGCGAATGTGATACTTCCGCATCAAGCTCCGTAACTAGCAGAAGATAAATGGTTAAGGCGCGCCCTGGCCTCCTCCTGGCCTTGAGCTGGTTTTCTGCGACCCGCCCTTGGTTGGCCAAAAGCACACTACCATCGAGGGACGGCCTTCGCGTGGGCCCAAGGGGTAGCTCAGGCACTCGGGCAAAGCAAAGCCGGTTTTCCACCGTCTAATAGTGACGGCGCTAGGGGTGTCCTTGGAACGAATGCCTGGCGAGCTACGTAGTACACAGGGTGAGGCCGGAGGCCGATTTGGGCGTTGCGCCAATTGACAGCTTTGTCGCGATTCCCCGGGCGATTCCGCCCACTGCGGATGCTGCCAGTAAACAGGGCAGGGTCCGCGGCGCGGCGATCACTCTGTGGGAAACCCTGCGCCTGGCACTCGACTCGCTTCGGGCTCACAAACTCCGCAGCTTCCTGACGCTTTTCGGCGTCATCATGGCCGTGACCACGCTCGTGGTGGTCATGAGCGCGATCGCCGGCCTGAACTTGTATGTGGCCAATCGCGTGGCGAACCTGGGCGCCAACGTTTTTATCGTCGACCGCTTTGGCATCCTCACCAGCAGGGACGAATTTCAGAAGGCACAAAAGCGCCCGCTGATTACCTTCGACGACTACATGCGGTTGCGCGACACCATGCAGACGGCCAAGGCCGTCGCGGCCATTGACGACCGCAACGCCCAGACGCGCAGTGGCGACATCAAGATGGAAAATACCGACGTCATGGGTGCCAGCGCGAACTTTGCGGACGTGCGTAACATTGACGTCGCGCAAGGCCGATTCATCACCCCCGCCGACGACGAGCATCGCTCGGAAGTGGTCTTCCTCGGTGCGGACCTGGCCACCAAGTTTTTCCCCAACGTGGATCCCATCGGCAAGACCATTCGCGCAGAAACGCACACGTATCAGGTCATCGGTGTGGCCGAACCCTTTGGCAGTGCCTTCGGTCAATCGCAAGACAATTACATAATCATTCCGCTCAACACCTACATGAAGGAATGGCACCGCCAGAACGACTGGCTGACCATTTTCGTGCAGTCCCCGAGCGCGGAAATGATGCAAGCTTGCGAGGATGAAGCGCGCATGCTGATGCGCGCTTGGCGCAAGGTGCCCTACAACGCGAAAGACAACTTCGCGATTCTGGGCTCCGATTCCATCATGGCCCTGTGGCACGACCTGACCGGCAACCTGGCGTTCGTGGCCATGGCCCTGGTGAGCGTGTTCCTGGTGGTCGGCGGCATCGTGATCATGAACATCATGCTAGCCAGCGTGACCGAGCGCACCCGCGAAATCGGCCTTCGCCGCTCGCTCGGGGCGCGCAAACAGCACATTATCTTGCAATTCATGACCGAGTCCGCGGTGCTCGCGGCGGTCGGAGGATTGATTGGAATCCTGTCCGCCTACGTCGTGGTTTATACCGTGCAGGCGTTGTTTTCCTTCCCGATGAACACTCCCATTGGCTCGGTGATTCTCTCCCTCGGAGTCTCAACCGCCGTGGGACTTTTCTTCGGGATCTACCCCGCCACGCGGGCCGCGAAGCTCGATCCCATCGAAGCGTTGCGGGCGGAAGGATAAGGCGGCACACATGGCGCAAGCGCACGGCGAAAATTTGAAGCAAGCCATGGACACGCTCCGCGCGCACAAGATGCGCAGCGCGCTGACCGTTTTCGGTGTGGTCCTGGGCGTGAGCGTGATTATGCTCGTTGCCGGGCTGCTCTCCGGATTCGACCAGAAGATTCAGGAGCAAATCAAACAGTTCGGAGCGGACACTGCCTTCATTACCAAATGGGATCAGAGCCGCCACGGCGGGCCGCCACCGCTCGAAGAACGACAACGCAAGCCGCTCACCCTCGACGACGCCAGAGCCATCGAGGACGGCTGCCCGGCGGTCAAAAATGTGACCGCCTTTCTGCAAACGCGCTGGGACCAGGCGCATGCGGTGCGTACCAAGGCCGGAGAAGTCACGGCCATCGATTTTCGCGGGGTGGAGCCCAATTTCGGCCTGGTGTACGCCAATGCCGCCACCGTCGAAGGCCGCTTCATCAGCGAGGGCGACGATCTCCACCGGGAGAAGGTAGCCATGCTCGGAGAAAACGTCGCACCCGTGCTGTTTCCCGAGGGTCATCCCGTCGGGAAAGACGTCATGATCGACGGCTCTGACTTTATGGTGGTCGGTGTCGTGGAGAAACCCAAGGGCGGCTTCGGCATGGGCGACGAAGACCGCCGCGTCCTTATTCCCTTGAGCACCTTCCGGAAGACCTATCCGTCCGCGGACGAGTTCAACATGCGCATGCAGGCAAGGCCAGGTCTGCTCGCTCAGGCTGTGGACCAGACGCGCGAAGTGCTCGAGCGGCGTCGCAACGTCCCCTACGGAGGCAAGGACAATTTCTCCATCGAAACCGCAGAGCAAGAGGTTCAGGAATTCCACTCCATCATGCAGATGACCTACGTGGTTACCACCGTGATCGCCTCGATCGGACTGCTTATCGGCGGAGTAGGAGTGATGAATATCATGCTGGTTAGCGTGACCGAGCGTACTCGCGAAATCGGTGTGCGCAAGGCCATTGGTGCGAAACGCAGCGACATTACCTGGCAGTTCCTTCTGGAAGCGATGACCTTAACCGGCGCCGGCGGGGTCATCGCCCTGGTGATTGTCAATCTTCTGATTCTTTTGATCCGCTGGGGTCTGCACTGGCCGAGCCAGGTGCCTGCCTGGGCCGCAGTCACGGGCGTCGCCGTAAGTGTATGCATTGGCCTGCTTTTCGGCGTGTGGCCGGCCATCAAGGCAGCGAAGCTCGACCCCGTCGAAGCGCTGCGCTACGAGTAGCGCGCGAATCCCTTCTCTTCCGTTCCAGACCGCGTGCCCGTTCAGGATTTGCCGACGCGCTTCGCCGATTCCGAGCGGCCACGCTCGAGGATGCGGAGGAAGCAGAACCGTGCGCGTCGTCGGGAGGATTCAGGTTCGTCAGGGCAATCTTCCCCAGATGAATCATTGGTCGCGGCGTTTCTTTTTGCTCCGTGCGACCCGGTGCCGCGTGTGGAGCATCAGAAGCGTCCGGCAGCTGTTCCGCGGCAGGCCTCTGCTCGGTATAGCGAAACGCTTCATAGGGTACGCCGGGTCGATAGTAAGAGGGTGTCGGGGCCGGAGGTATGCGAAATCTTTCGCGCAGTGCGCGCGGAAGTTCGAGCGAAGCGGCGAGCAGCACCCCGGCAGCCGCAACCATCCAAACGTCGCGATGCTTTGACGGCTGCATCCACCAGGAAGCTTTCCCCGTCGGCAGCGAGGCAGGCCGCGAGCGGGTAAAGGGATACAACGACCGGACCAGCTGGTCGAAGGAATCGAAACGTTCCAGTGGATTCTTCGCCAGGCAGCGGGCGACGACGCGATCCACCTCTCGCGGTACCGCGGGATTGCGCTTCGAAGGCGGCACCGGCTCGACATAGAGAATCTCCGAACACACTGCGCCCACGGAATTCCCGTCGAACGGGCGCGCCCCGGTCAGCAATTGATAAAATACAATCCCAAAGGAAAATTGGTCCGAGCGCTGATCCTGCGACGCGCCTAGAATCTGTTCCGGGGCCAGATAAGCGGGGGTACCCTTCACGCGTTCTGAGCCGGAAACTTGTGTGGCCAGGCGCGCGATGCCGAAGTCGCCGAGCTTCACCTTTTCCTCCGGCGTCACAAAGATGTTCCCGGGTTTGATGTCGCCGTGAATGATTCCCGTGCGGTGAGCCACCGCGAGCGCACGGGCCAGGTCGGCGGCCCAGGCGCAGGCGCGCTGCACGGTTAACGAAGAGGATTCCAGATATTCTTCCAAAGTCTTCCCGGCAATGTATTCCATCACCAGAAAAGGCGTGCCGTGTTCATGGATGCCCACGTCGTAGAGTTGCACGATGGCGGGATGAGAAAGCTGCCCAACCAGTTGCGCCTCGCGCAGGAACTGCTCTTCCAGGTCTTCGCCGAAACTGTGGATGAAGGTTTTGAGGGCCACCGTGCGGCCTATGACATTGTCGCGCGCCCGTTCCACACGGCTGGTGGTTCCTGACCCGATGGATTCCAGGGCTTCGTAGCGGCCTTTTTGCAGCTTAATCATTTAGGCGGAACGCAGGAGTCGTCCGGCGCGGTCGCGCAGCTCATTCCCATTGCCGTTGGCGTGAGCCGCGGGACCCGGCAACGGCGTGTGCCGGGCGAGTGGGAAGAGTTCCTGCGCCAGCGCTTCGCCGTTGGCGTAGCGCCCTGCAGGATCCTTTGCCAAGCAGCGCGCCGCAATGTCATCGAACGCGGCTGGCAGCGAACGATTCGCGTGCGACGGCGGCAGCGGCGTGGAAGAAAGAACGCGCGTGCAAATGCCCTGCAACGAGTCCGCGTCAAACGGCCGCTGCCCGGTCACCATTTCATACAGCACGATGCCCAGAGAAAACAGATCCGACCGCGCCTCCTGCGGTTTGCCCACAATCTGTTCGGGGCACCAGTAGGCCGGTGTTCCGGCAAGGGCGGTGGTTTTCGTATCGTGACTGGCAAGCCGGGCCATGCCGAAGTCCATCAGTTTCACGCGGCCGTCTTCGGTGATCAGCATATTTGCGGGCTTGACGTCGCCATGAATGACGCCCTTGCGGTGCGCGACACCTAATGCGCTGGCTACTTGCCCGGCCCAGGCGCAGGCTTTCTGAAAAGGAATGCTGCGCTTGTCCAGGATGCGATCAAGGGGCTGGCCCTCGAGGTACTCCATCACCAGATAGGGTGTGTGGCTGGCTTCATCAATGCCCATGTCGTGCAGGGTGATGATGGAAGGGTGCGACAGCTGGCCCACCACCCGCGCCTCTTGAATGAAGCGTTTTCTGGCTTCGCCGTGCGCCAATTCCTTGGGGAAAAGTTTGATGGCCACCAAACGGCCAATGAGTGGATCGTGGGCCCGGGCCACCCGCCCGTGAGCTCCGGACCCGATCATTTCTAGAATTTCGTATCGTCCGACCTGCATCTGGGGTCTCTCCTGAGGAGCTTTGGCAACCTAGGGTTCGAGAGTAAGGAAGTTCGGCCGACGGCGAAATGAAGCGAGGGTAATGTTTTTCCGCGGTACGCTGGTACTAGGAAAAAATGGGAAGGACAGGTCATAACCCATTCATAGCAAGGGGGTTCCAAGATGAATGGAGAGAGGGTGCAGGTCGCTAGCCCGAGAACCGGTCCGACGAGTGCCTTCAAGGCGAAGAGCGGGAGGCCGAACGCAGGTGCTCTGGGAATTGTTCGATAAACTTCTTCATCGAGGGGTGCCAGAAGCCGTTGAACCCGAAAAAGTACATTTCGCCGATGGCCTGCTTGGGAGTCCACCGGTCGACCGCTATGCGATAGGCAGCGACAAACGTGCCGGTGCGATCATCCCCGAAACGGCAGTGCACGAAAACCTTTCGTTTCGGATCCTCGCGAAACAAGGCGAGGAATTGCGCCACCTGCTCGTCGCTCGGAGGTTCCCACCCGCTCACCGGAATGTACACAAAGCGCATGCCTAAAGCAGCGGTTTCGCGGCGTTCCCAGTCGACCTTTTGCGGATGGTCGCGCCGGAGGTCCACAATCGTAGTTATGCCCAACTTTTTCAGTTCGCCAAGCCCCGCTTGTTTGGGTTGTGCGCCGCGGTAAAGCAGGTCGTTGATTTTACCCGCGTTGTGAATTCCGGCAATGCGCAGTTTCTCCCCATAAGCCGGTTCGGTCGCCACGGAATTCGCCGGCTCCCTCGCAGCTTTTTCTTGCGCAAAGAGT
>Ga0182034_10000605_pt1 | contig 16707 bp, 6 predicted proteins | sample flu12Cox44000172_FD_125972 | JGI IMG/M metagenome (GOLD analysis project Ga0182034, IMG submission 125972) | Lab enrichment of tropical soil microbial communities from Luquillo Experimental Forest, Puerto Rico - flux4day.12C.oxic.44.000.172 | ecosystem: Environmental > Terrestrial > Soil >... | reverse complement strand
TGGCGGCGAGCGTTGCCACTCAGCGCGCCTTCGATGTCTATCGCGGCAACAAGATGAGCCACACGCCAGTCACCCTGATGCGAGCCGCGCCCGGCAAGCCATGGCTGCGGATCGAGGGCTTTGTCACGCCCGATGAGCTGCTCAAGGACTATCGGACACTGCTCGCGTCCCGGTAGCCTCGCCGGCTCCGGACCGCGGGTGCGATACGCCTGGCGCGCTGCGGCCGCCCTCGCGGGCACGCTGCTCGCAGCCGCGGCAGTGCACGCGGACTCCGGTGGAAGCATCTACCTTCGGGGCACGTTCGCCGACGGCGTACCTGTCCGCGCGCAACGTGACCAGAACGTTTCGCTGGAGGGCGCGCAGGCGGCCTGCGTGAACTGCCACCGGCGCAGTGGCCTCGGCTCCATCGAGGGGGTCATCACCTTCCCGCCAATCGCCGGCCCATATCTCTTTGCAGCCCACGGGGAGAGTCTGGAGCGGCTCGGAGTGCCGTTTGTCGATGCCGAGCGCATCAATCATGAGGCCTACACCGAGGCCAGCCTGGCGCGAGCAATCCGCGACGGCACGGGAGCGAACGGCAAGCCGCTCAACTACCTGATGCCGCGCTATCAGCTCGATGACGCGGCGATGTCCGACCTGATTACCTATCTCAAGGGCCTGAACGTGAGGCCGGCGCCCGGGGTCACTCCGCGTGAGTTGCACTTCGCGACCATCATCACTCCGGATGCCGATCCCGTTAAACGCAGCGGCATGCTCGCGGTGATGGAGCAATATTTCGCCGACAAGAACAATGCCGTGGACCGCACCAAGGCGCCGACGCTGTTTTCCTCGCACGTGACGATGTTTCGCGTCGAGCGACGCTGGAAGCTCCACGTCTGGGAGCTCAGCGGCGCGCCGGCCACCTGGGAAGAGCAGCTGCGGCAGCATCTCGCCGCCGAGCCGGTGTTCGCCGTCATCTCCGGGTTGGGCGGCAGGAACTGGGCGCCGGTCCAGAGATTCTGCGAGCAGCAGGCCTTGCCGTGCCTGTTCCCGAACGTCGAGGCCCCGAGCGGCGACGACGGCGACTTCTACACGATCTATTTCTCGCGTGGCGTGCTGCTCGAGGCGCAGCTCATCAATAGCGATTTGCAGGAGCAGTCGCCGCGTCCGCACCGCATTGTGCAGGTCTATCGCGCCGAGGACGTCGGAGCGGCAGCAGCCGATGCGCTCGCCAAACAGTCCAGATCCGCGGCGCTGCCGGTCGTGAACCACGCGCTCAAGGCGCATGCCGCCCCGGGGGAGCTGGCCGGCGCGCTGCGCGCGGTCGCTCCCGATGACGCACTGGTGTTATGGCTGCGTCCGCCGGACCTGGCCGCGCTCAAGAGCATTCCGCCACCGACGCAGCACGTGTGGGTGTCGGGTGAGATGGGTGAGCTCGAGACTGCACCACTCCCACCCGCGTGGCGTGGGGCGACCCGCATGGCCTATCCGGTTGACCTGCCGAACCTGCGCGTGGTGCGGGTCGACTTCGCGCTGAGCTGGTTTCGCATGCGTAAGATTCCGGTGGTGGCGCCACGGGTTCAGGCGGACACCTACCTCGCCTGTGGCCTCGTGTCGGAGACTCTGAACCACATTACGGATGCCTTCGTGCGCGACTATCTCATCGAGCGCGTGGAAATGGCGCTTGACCACCGCGCCTTGACCGGTTACTACCCGCGCCTGACGTTGGCCCCCGGACAGCGCTTCGCGTCCAAGGGGGGGTACATGGTGCGTTTCACAGGCCCCGACGGCACCAAGCTGACCCCACTCGGCGAGTGGACTACTCCTTAGCCTCTGGCGCCGGCACTGGCGGCCGGTGGTGTGCCTTCGGGGTTGGGGTCATGGGTGCGCTCACGCCCACACCGGGACACTCACCGAGCCGCACCGCGTCGATTTTCTGCCGGGCGACGTGCTGCGGTGAGTGGCTCTCACTCTCGACGACATAGCGGTTTGCGTCGGTGACCACCAGAACATCGCGAAAGCGCAGTGGGCCCTGCGGGGTCTTGCAGGTCCAGCTGGAGATATAGCGCTCGCCCTGGTGCTTCAGCGGCAGGAACTCGCAGCCCTTTGCCTTGAGTCTGTCGGTCTTCTCGCGCATGTCGGCGCCGGGGTCGCCGCATTTGCGGATCGTCGCCACTTGCGGTTCGGACGTGTTGGCGGGCATGAACGTGCGGCGATATTCCCAGAGTCCAGAACGCAAGGTCGGCAGCTCGACCGGGCCGACAGCTGACGGCGGATGCGATTCGTCAGGTGCGGGAGCAGCCGCCGGGGCGACTAGCGGCGCGGCTGACTGTACGGTGTGTGGCTCGTCCGCAGCAGCGGCGCCGCCCCGCAGGAGCAAGACGGCGGCGACCGCGACTGTATCGAGCAGCTGCAGACGAGGGGTACGACGCGGCATCGGCTACTCCAAATGATGTCAGGCAGCGAAATTATCGCCGAAGCCGCCGACAGCGGGCCATGCCGGAGTTCGCTGCGGCAGCTGGTTTCGCCTCCGCAAGATTCCGGTGGTCGACCAGAAGGTCCAGGCCGACACGTATCTCGCCTGCGGGCTGGTATCGGAGACGATAAACCACATCGTCGATGCCTTCGTGCGGGACTATCTCATCGAACGCGTGGAAATGGCGCCCGACCATCGGGTACTCACCAGTTACTACCCGCGACTCACGCTCGCCCCGGGGCAGCGCTTCGCGTCCAAGGGTGGCTACATCGAGCGCTTCAGTGACGCGCAGAGGTCGCGACTCACGGTGCTCGGAGAGTTGCAGCTGACTCTGCGCTGATCGCAAGCGCGCGGGCCGCCGCGCAGCGGGCATGCCCTTAAGGGCACGCCCGGAAGTACTAACCACACCTTCCCCTACGGCACCCGCCGGCTCGTTCTTGGGCATCGTGCCATCGTGCGCGGCGGCGCCAGCTGGCATCTTGGGGTCGTAGCAGGCGGGCAAGCGTTACGCCCCCTGCAGACTGTGCACACACAACAACAAGCGAGCGGGACACGCCCCTTACTCATGAGTATTTCGCCGCGCACTGTGCGCCCACTGATCTCGTCGGAGCCGTCATGACTAACACACGCTGTTGGGTCTTCCTGGGAGTTCTGAGCGCGTTCGCTGTGCCGGCACTGGCTCAGTCGTTCCGGGTTCAATGCCCGACCAGCACGCCTACGCACCCGACTGCGCCCGCTACGGACCCGGCTTATACGGGTCCAACCTACCCGACGCCGCCGTCTCCCACTGGGACGCCTGCCGACTACACGACCGGTCAGACGGGCCCCGCGAACGGCGGGATCAAGTGCCAGCAGATCTCGGGTGGTGACGGTTACGCGACGATGGCGGACGGGACGCAGACCTACCTGTTCTCGTTCGGTCCGCTCTCGGGAATTGCGAACATCTCGCAGGGCTTGCCCGGGACGACTCCGGCAGGGGAGTTCAACACTCCCATCAAGGACCCGAGCGTGCTGTTGCCTGGTTTCCCATCGAATCTCACGAGTCTGACGCAGCCGCAGCGGTTGAACTACGGTAATGATGCCGACGTGGCCAAAGCCTACAACGGCGCGATCGGCCTCGTCAGCAACAATGTCGCCTATACGTCCAACATCTACTCGATCTTCAAGGGCAGTAGCGCGGCGGCTGGGGTTACGGCTCCCGCCAACACCGTCACTGTAGTGCAGAACTCGCCGGTGTTCTTCAAGGCGGGTGACCAGGTCGTGATCGCGCAGGGAACAGGTACCGATCTGAACGGTTACACGGGCACGTTCACGGTGACAGCGATCGGAGTGACGAACAACTACCTACCCGCCAACTACGCGTTCCAGTATTCCGTGGCAAGCGCCGCTGTCCTTGCGGAAGTGACGACCTCACCTGATGGGACGGCGTCCTCGGTACCTGCGACGGACGGCCACGTCGATCCGCGTCAGATCATGGACGTGGCGGTGATGAATGGAAACATTCCGGCGCCGATGATGGCGATCGACGAGGACGACGAGTTCTTCCTGACGCTGACCAACGTCGGCATGATCATGCGACCGGACCTGTTCGAGCAGCACACGGTCCACTTCCACGGTTATCCGAACGCTTCGTCACTCTTCGATGGCGTACCGGATGCATCGGTCGCTATCAACATCGGCGGCAGCTTCACTTACTACTATCTAGCGCCCGATGCCGGGACGTACTTCTGGCACTGCCACATCACGCCGCCAGAGCACCTGCAGATGGGCATGGTCGGCCAGCTCTACGTGCGGCCGCGGCAGAACCGCTGGACCGGCGATCTGTATACCGGCCTGCAGAAGCAACAGGGCGACCTGCGCACGGCCTGCAACTCGAAGAGTGACGTGCTGTGCTCGAACCCGTTGCCGGCCGTCAATACGGGTGCGGCAAACGATGGCACTCAGAAGTACGCCTACAACGACGGGGACGGGTCGACTCGCTACGACGTCGAATACCCGCTGCAGCTGCACGGCTTCGACCCGAACTTCCACTTCGTCGGCATGACGTTCAACCCGGAAGGCTTCGCCGACATGAAGGACAAATACTTCCTGATGAACGGCCGCAGCTACCCCGATACCGTTGCCGATCCGGGGCCGCTCTCGACCCAGTCGTCGGACGGAGTGAGCCACTTCTCGCAACCTCTCAGCTCGGTGATCAACATCCCGGCTGGCGGCAAGGCGCTGCTGCGCATTTCCGAACTCAACGTCTCGGAGTACCACACGCTCGCTTCGCTGGGCATCCCCATGCATGTCATCGGCTGGAACGCCAAACTGCTGCGCGATCAGAACGGCAACAACATGGCCTACGACACGAACTCGATCACGATGGGCGGCGGCGAGTCGGCCGACGTGATCCTCGACGCGTCTGACACTACGAAGTATCCGAAGAACAGCGTCTTCTACCTGTACACGTCCAACCTCGACCATCTGTCGAACGACGCCGAAAACTTCGGCGGACAGATGACCGAAGTGCGAATCAACTAAAGGGGCGAGCCATGTTCGCGACGACCATCAACAACAAGGTGACTTCGATGAAGCGCTGGTTTCCGCTCGGCCTTGCCGCGCTCGGCGCCCTGGGCGCCTCCGCCGTGCAGGCAGCCGCACCCGGCATCACGGGCGGCACCGGGACTCCGGTTTTCAACCTGACCGCCGGCCCGGCATTCATCACACAGCCGGACGGCCAGGCCATCTACTCATGGGGCTACGGCTGCAACGGTGCGCCTAGCGGATACGCTCCGGCCGCGATCACCACCGGGTTTTGCAACCCCATGCAGATCCCGGGGCCCACGCTAATCGTCACGGAAGGCGATACGGTGACCGTCAATCTGCAGAACAAACTTCCGGCGGCGGCTGGCAATACGTCGATCCTGTTTCCGGGGTTCACGTTGACCAGTACCTGTCCTTCCGGACAGCAGGGCTTGTTGACCTGCGAGGCCCTGCCAAATAGCACGGTGACCTACACGTTCACCGCTGGCTCGCCGGGCACGCGCGCCTACTACAGTGGCACGCAGGGCGATCTGCAGGTCGAGATGGGTTTGTATGGCGCCATCATCGTGCTGCCGAAGGCTGTCCCCTCCAACTGCACCGCCGGTTTGCCCGCGACGAATCCGGGAGGTAACGCGGCAGCGAAGACGAAGTGGGGCGAGAGCGACTTCCGCCTGGCGGCGGCCGCCTACGACAACGCGAACACCTGCTACGACCGTGAATACCTGTTCCAGTTCTCGGAGATGGATCCCGCCATCCACTACGCGGCGCTGGCGCAGGTTCAGGCGAAAGCAACCACACTTCAGGTGCCCACGGAGCCTTATCACCCGGGCTATTTCATGATCAACGGACGCTCCATGCCGGATGACATGGACCCGAACTACTCGCCGCAGTATCAGAATCAGCCTTACAACGGCAATCCGCACATGCATCCGGGCGAGATCACGCTGCTGCGGATCATCGGCCAGGGACGCTGGCAGCACCCGTTCCATGAGCACGCCAACCACGTCCGCATCCTGGCACGTGACGGCAACCTGCTGCTTTCAACGACCGTGCCGCTGGCGGGTCAGGATCCCGCGCTGGCGGGCCCACTGATGTTCACCACGACGACGACCCCGGGCCAGGCAATGGATGGGCTCTTCTATTTCACCGGCAAGGGCCTCAACTGGGACATGTACGGCCACAAACCGCCATCCCTGACTGAGACTGATGCGAACGCGACGCTGCCCTGCACTCCGGATGCGAACGGATACAACACGGGGGCGCCGACCGCGATCAACTACTTCGAATGGTGCCAGGACCATGACAAGCCGATGCAGGCGGCGCCCTTCGGGGATGTTCCCGCGGGCGGTCCGGTTTCACTACCCGATCCCAACATCTTCACCAATGGTGCGTGGTGGGGCGGCAGCCCGTACCTCGGCCCGGACGCGACGGCACGCGCGACCTTCGGAACTCCAGGAGTCGGCACCACGGGCACGACGCCTCCGTCGGGAACCATTGCCAACAGCCCATCGAGCGAAGCCGGCTTCGCGTTCATGTGGCACTCGCATAACGAGCGCGAGATCACCACGAACAACATATTCCCCGGGGGCATGCTCATGATGATGCTCGTCGATTCGCGGGAATTCGTCATCGACGAGTCCCTGTAAGAGGCAGGAGAGCGTAAATGCAAACCAACAATTCAAAATCCGCCGCCCTGCTCAAGTCGATACTGGCGGCTTCCGTTCTCCTGCTGGGCGGGAGGACCGCGCTGGCTCAGCAACAGGTCAACCTGACGGCAGCGCCGGCCACGGCCACGATGCCAGACGGCAGTGCCGTTCCAATGTGGGGGTACACCTGCGGTACCGTTAACGCGAACTGCCGGCCACTGCTGCAGCCGGCGCCGGCGAGCGGCGCGTGGTCGCCCGTGATCATCACCGTGTCCAGCGGCCAGGACCTGACGATCAACCTGACGAACAGCCTGCCGACCGGTGTTCCAACGTCGCTGGTCATTGTCGGCCAGGTGGGTGGCGGCCTCGGCTCGGTTCGTACGACCGCCCAGAGCCCCGCCCATGCGGCTCAGGGGGTTACATGGCCGATCGTCGGAGCACCTGATACGAGCGGACAGCCTGGCGGCGACCCGACTTCGGCCGGCAATGCGACATTCACTCCACCGCCGCAGCCTAATCGCGTGCAGTCCTTCTCGACAGAGGTTGTCACGGGCCAGACGACCCCGCTGACGTGGACGGCTCCCCGGCCCGGTACTTACCTCATCGAGTCGGGCACGCATCCCTCGATCCAGGCCCCGATGGGACTGATAGGCATGGTGGTCGTCACCTGCGCTCCCGGAGACACGACGGGGTGCACGGCAGGTACCGCCTATCCGAGCGTCGCCTACGACGCAGATCTGCCGATTCTGCTCAGCGAAGTCGACCCGCTGCAGAACGCGGGAGTCAGCACAGCTGTCGGCACGGCCGGATTCCTCGAAACCAACTCTTTCGCCGGCTACACCGCAACGGGTAGCCCGACGTGGCATTGCAAGAACAACACCGGCGCCACCGTGGCCGACAACGCGTGTTATCCCCCGGCAGTCAACTACACACCGACCTACTACCTGATCAACGGTCGCGGATTCGACAGGACCAATGCGAGCGCCTCGCTCTATCCGATCAATCCATCCACCGTGACCAGCGGCAATCTCCTGGTGCGACTGGTCAACGCCGGCCTGCGGATGCACGTGCCTTCCATCGTCGGCGCGACGAGCCTGGGCACGACAGCCGCTCCCGGCATGGTGCTGATTGCCGAGGACGGCAATCCGCCGCCGGGTCAGGCCCGCGTCCAGAGCGAAGTCTTCATGGCGGCGGGCAAAACATATGACGTGATGATCAACGTCCCGGCCGGCACGACGGCCCTGCCGATCTTCGACCGCCAGCTGAGCCTGTCGGCGAACACTACCGCGCGGGACGCCGGCATGCTGGCGTACATCGGCGCCAACGGCGCGACGGCCCCGGTCGTCGGTTCACAAGCCACCGCAAAAGCGAACAACGACACGTACTCCCTGCTGCTCGGGCAGACCCTGACGGTCTCCGATCCGTCCAGGGGTGTCATTGCCAACGACACCAACGTGACCGGTGTCACTCTGCTAACAGCGCCGTCGGCCGGAACGGTGACCCTGAACACGAACGGAACCTTTACCTACATCCCAAATGACCCTTCGGTGATCACAGCTGACTCGTTCCAGTACTGTGCCAACGGCAGTGTCACCGCAGGCGCCTGCTCGTCGAGTCTGACCGCGACGGTGACACTAGGCGCGTCGACCGTGGCGGGTTCGGGGGTTAACTGCGGCGCCGGTGCCGGTACCGCGGCCACGGCCACGTTCAACGCGAGCGTCGCGAACCAGATCACCGTCAAGCCTCCTGGCATTCTGGCTGGGTGCACTGACGGCGCCGGTCTGGCGCTGACTGTCAAGGGCGCCACGGCTTCGGCGCCACTGACGGTCGGCGGCGGTGCAGCGACGATTTCCGTCGACGGCGGCTTCTCGGCGGCGGGCGGCTCAGCCACGCAGACCTTCAATGTCACTGTCCAGAACGGAAAGGGAGAAACCGCCGACGTTGCGGTGACTGTCAACTATCCGACCGGAAGCAACTTGCAGGTCACCGTACTGGACGGCACCGACCACAAGACCCAAATCAGCGACTACCGCTGGGTCATCGAGGAAGACCGGACGTTCTTCGTCGACCCGAAGTGCACGACGAACCCGCTGCCTGCCGGCTGCCCCGTTGCGATCCAGAGCGGTCCGGCCGCTGGGGCCCCGGTCAACTATGGGACGAATTTCCACACGAGCTACATGCCGCTGGTGGCCGCGGGTTGCACGGGCCCACTGTCGTGCGAGGGCGGCCAAACTATGCAGGGTGCGAACGTGGTCTGTGACGTCGGCAACGGTGTATGCCGGGCCGGCAGCGCGCAGAACGTGACTCTGCCCAGTCAGGTTCCGCTGGATCCGACCAAGCGCTACTACATCTCGATACTGCCCGGCGACGCGGCCAACCCGTTCATGGGCGGCAATCTGAGTGCGCCGGCCAACTGCGCTCCGGCCCCTGGCGCTCAGCAGGGCTATGACGCTGATGGTTCGGTGAACACGGACTGTGGCCACGGGATGGGCGGCGCGCCAATCCCAGCTGGCGCGACATCGGTAACCGTCATGACGGTTCAGACGCCGCTGCCGACCGCGACGATGTCCGTGTTCGTCTTCGAGGATGACTGGCCGTTGAACGGCGAACAGGGCGCGGGCGGCGGTGTCGACGTGCTGGCGACGAATGAGCCCGGCCTGGGTGGTTTCCAGGTCACGATTTTCGACCAGGCCGGCGGTACCGGTGATGCAACCGGCCAGCCGACCTATGACATGTTCAACCAGCCGCTTTCGAACAGCCTGGCGGGTACGCTTGATCCGGTCACGGGGTTGGACGCATGCCCGATCTCGAACTCTGTCACTAACAGCGTTCGAGCTCAGATCAGCGCGAGGGTGAGGCGGGGTTTGCCGACTTTCACCTACACCCTGGCGCCTGGCTCAACCAATTTGCCGCCAGCCGTGGCGGTTGGGGCGACGTTAAGTGACGGCGCTCCCGCCGGAGCAATTCCCGCCGGCACCACCATCACGAGTATCACCCAGGGCACGACGAGTTCTTACACGGTCACGATGAGCGCGGCCGCCACGGCCAACGTGACTTCGGACAAGATCCTCGTATTCAACGGCACCCAGCAGGGTGTCGTCGGCATGATCGTGACGTGTCCGAAGTTCGAATCGGACGGCCAGACGCTCTCGCCGATGGTTGGCCAGGCCATCATCAAGAACCTGTATCCCGGCCGCTACGGCGTCTCAGCGCTCCCCGGGTCCGATCGCATCGCGCTTGGCGAGGAATGGATTCAGACCAACACGCTGGACGGCCAGAAAGCGCACGACTCGTTCATGCGAGTCGGCGAGCCGGGCTACTTCCAGGAATTCGGCCCGGCCGGCTATCACGTGTCGATCGGCTTCGCCAATCCCAAGATCATCAACGATCGCCGCACCAACACCGGCAAAACCGGCATGTGCGATTCAGGCGCGAGCGGTGGCCAACTGGCCTGCAACTGGGAAGTCAAGGGCAGCGTGTATGGGGCGAGGATGAGCCGCACGCCGGATCAGCGCCTGTACTCGAGCGGCAGCCGTGACGCTCTCTCGTTCACGCAATGCTACGTCAGCCTGGGCGACCCGGACGGTGCCGAAATCGCGTTCACGAAGTGCGATGCCAACGGCAACTTCGACTTCCAGGGCATCCCGGCAGGTAACTGGAAGTTGACGACGTTCGACCAGTGGAACGACCAGATCATCGACGGCATCACGCAAGGCCTCGGGGTGGGTTGCCAACCGGCCGCTTCGGGCGTCGTATCTTCGGGACCCTGCGACCCGACTGCCACCGTGGCCGGCACGACTGGGTGCAACGGCACTGGCACAACCGGCACGGTGTGTGACATGGGTGAGATCGGCGTGCACCAGTGGCAGGCCAACATCTACACACGCACCTTCATCGATAACGAAGGCAGCGGCGTGTCGGCTGACTCGAAGCCGGGATTGGCCCTGGTCGCGACCAATGTCCGCTTCCGCGACGGCAGCTATTCGAACTTCAACAGCACCGATCTGAACGGTTTCGCCGGCTTCAACGAGGTCTTCCCGCTGTTCAACTGGTACGTCATCGAGACGGACAGCACCCGCTACAAGACCACCGGTGTGCACGTCATCTATGACGCCGGCGGCCCCTCGGACGGTTCAAAGTCGTGCGATCAGACGGCCAGTCCCTGCGGCAATTCCCAAACCGCGGCGTTCTTCGCCAACACGTATGAGAAGTTCCCGCTGCCTGCGGAGCTGATGCCGCCCGGGTCCCTACCGTGCGCCAACGCAGACTGCTCGAACGGCGAGACCATCGCGAACGGTCTGCAGCTCCCGACGACGGTCTACAACTCGACCGGCCGCATCGATCCGCCGTACTGGTTCGGCTCGTACGGCTGGCAGGGTTACATCGGCCAGGGCAACTTCCTGGAGTTCGGTAAGAAGCCGTTCGCTCCCGGGGAGACGGGCCCGATCCATGGGCACGTCATCTACGCCTCGACCCGGCCGTTCGACGACCCGCAGCTGCTGCTGCAGTTGAGTTGGGAGCCGATGATCCCGCACGTCCGGGTGAACCTGTACCAGGAGGGTGTTGCCGCCGACGGCGTTACCCCGACGCTGACCCTGGTCGACCACACGGAGACGACCAGCTTCGACGACTGGGCGCAGGGCTTCCGTAAGGACGCCAGCGGGAACCCGGTCCTGTCCGCAGACGGTAAGGGAGGGTATATCCCGAACATCAGCTGCCCGGGTCAGACGGCGAATGCTGCCGGCACCATATCCGATCCGTTCTACTACGCGCTGCAGGACCAGCCGAGCTATCTGGATCTGTACAACAAGCAGCATGCGGTACCGGGCACCCTCAACGGTTCGGCGACCGGAACGCCTCTGCCGTACGACTCGCAGTACAAGTGCTACGACGGCATGCATAGCTGGAATCAGTTGCAGCCGGCGCCGTACGACGGCATGTACAGCTTCCCCAGCGTGAACACGCTCGATCCGACGACCGGCAAGCCGGTCGGCACGAACTGCACCGTCTGCACCGCGAACCCGGACACGAGCGATCCGTATCGCTCTGGGACGCCCATGCTGCCGCCGGGCAAGTACGTCGTTGAAGTGGTCGTGCCGCCTGGCTACGAGCTGGTGAAGGAAGAGGACAAGAACATCCTCATCGGCGACAACTACATCGCGCCGGCCACGGTCCAGTTCCCGGGCCTCGGTGGCTCGGTCTTCATCCTTCCTGACCAGGCCGAGCTCAGTGCCAACTACAACTCGACCAACGCGCAGAACGCTACGAACGGCCTCGGCCGCATCCCCAGCCTCGTGAGCCACGAGGGTGATACGGGTAGTGATGAGTCGTTCTGGCCCTGCGTCGGTACTGTGCGCCAGGTGCCGGACTTCATCAGTCTCTACCCGCAGTCGGGCGAGGTCTCGCCGTTCGCCGGTGCCATGCGGCCGCTGTGCGACCGCAAGGAAGTCAACCTGACCGAGCAGTCCTCTGCGCTGGTCAAGTTCTACCTCTTCACCTCGACACACGTCGCGGCGCACTTCCAGGGCATCATCCTGGATGACTTCACCGCGGAGTTCGATCCGTTCTCGCCGCAGTTCGGTGAGAAGTTTGCGCCCTCGTACCTGCCGATCGGCGTCAAGGACTGGACGGGCAACGAAGTCAATCGCGTCTACTCGGATCAGTTCGGTCTGTACAACGGCCTGAACTACTCGACCTGGGAAGTCAATCCGCCCAACCCGACCGGGTACGGGCCGACGATGATGGTCTACTGCATGAACGATGCGGGCATGACGAACGGTGCGAACGGGCAGTCCACGCCGGACTCGTTGTTCCAGCCCGGCTACAGCCAGTTCTGCTACGAGCTGCCGTCGATGCCCGGCCAGACCGGCTACTTCGACACGCCGGTCGTTCCGGTGCAGGCCTTCTCGGAGGGCTACAACCATCCAGACTGTTCTTATCCGGATGCGACGCCGGCGATCGGCAGCGTCACAACGGCTGACGCGGCGGGTCCGTGGGTCTCGGCGCCCGGTCATACGATCACCGTCAACGCGCTGGGTGACCAGTCGGTCGAGTGGTACGGTTATACCGGACCTACGATGACTGCTGCTAACGCGCCGTACAACCAGCCGAAGAGCAAGCGTCATTACGGGTTTGGCACCGCGAAGGGGACCGTCAAAGTCGGCAACGTCACGGTGCCTGCGGCCAGCGTGACGTGGGGCGACACGACGATCTCCTTCCCGGCCCCCTCGGGCGTGTCGGCCTGCGCCGTCCAGCAGCAGAGCAAGTACGGCGGCCCCGCGGGCGCCAACCCGCCCGTCTCGGCGGCAAATTGCGGCGAGCTCGTGATCACGACGGCGGCTGGCAAACAATCGATCGACACGGTTACCGTAACCATCGGCGGCAAGCAGCCGACACTGCTCGCGGCCGGCCAGACGATCCAGTCTGCGATCGACGCGGCCAAGCCGGGCGACATGATCATCGTCCCGCCGGGCACCTACAACGAGATGGTCGTGATATGGAAGCCGGTCCGCCTGCAAGGCGTCGGCGCGGCCTCCACAGTGATCGATGCCAACACCCAGCCGGCCGGCAAGCTGCTCACTCCGTGGCGGCAGAAGATCGTGTGCCTGTTCGGTCTGACGGTCGACGGCCGTCCGCGCTCTACATCCGACACAGCCTGCGACAGCGGCATGAACTTCGCACTGATCGGCGACACGACGCAAAACTTTGCGACCATGACGGTCGACCGTCTGCCCTTCGAAGCGACCCTCGGCTGGGACGCGAGCCTGAACGGCAATCTGGCCGAACAGCTGAGCGAGCCGAGCCTCCTGGGTGCGTACGAAGGCGCCGCTATCACGGTGGTTGCCAAGGGCGTGAAGTTCCCGAGGGGCACGGCCATCAACGATGCCTTCGGTGCGACGACCGGTGCAGCGTTCCCTGCCAACACAGTCCTGCTGACCGCGTCGGACTGCGGCAACCCATCCGCGACTACAGCCAATCCGTACCCGACGAACTACTACTGCAACCCCTCGAGCATCGATGGCCTCGGCATTCGTGACAGCTCGCAGGGCGGCGGCGGTATCTTCGTCCACGGCTACGCGCACAACCTGCAGATCGCCAACAACCGCGTCCACAACAACACCGGCACGATGTCGGGCGGCATCACGATCGGTGTGGGCGAGCACCCGGATGTGGAGCTTGCCGGCGCCGCCAACGTGCTGACCTACCCCGAGTCGTGCGAGACCAGCAACGTCACCAACCTGGCCTTGCCGTTCTGCTTCAACATGCGCGTCAACATCCATAACAACGCGGTGGTGGGCAACTCGTCCATGGGCGATGAGCTCTTCTCGTCGACCCCGGCCGGCGCGGGCGGCGTCAGCATCAACACCGGCGCCGACTACTACAAGTTCACCAATAACTGGGTGTGCGGCAACATCAGCACCGGTGACGGTGGCGGTTTCTCGCACATCGGCTTCACCAAGAACGGCGACATCGAGAACAACACCATCATCTTCAACCAGAGCACGAATCCGACCATTACGACCAACGGTGGCGGCCTGCTGGTGATGGGTGCGCCGGATGCCGATCCGACCACTTGCGGCACGACGACGGACCAGGACTGCCTGCCGCCTCCGGGAACGATCGCCCCCAGCGACGGTACCGGCCAGGGCCTGATGATCAACGCGAACCTGATCCTGGGTAACGCGGCCGATTCCGGCAGCGGTGGCGGTGTGCGTATGCAGGCGGTGAACGGCAACGACGTGCTGAACTTCCTGAACGGCTCCTCGGCGTGCGCGGCTGACCTTGGCACAGCAACCGGGCATCACTGCTACTGGAACTCGGCCAATGTGACCAACAACATCATCGTCAACAACGTGGCGGGCTGGGACGGCGCCGGGGTCTCGCTGCTCGATTCGCTGGCGGTCAATATCGTCAACAACACGATTGCAGCCAATGACTCGACAGCCTCCTCCGGCACGCTGTTCCAGACGCTGTTCGCGCCCCTGGCGAGCTCAACGCCGGTGGCCAACATTACGTGCGGTGCCACGGGCGGCCAGTCCTGCCCGCAGGTCTCCGGCCTGGTGAGCGTCGATAACAGTCCGGTGCTGGTGGCCAACGTCAACCAGACGCTCGGAACAAAGAGCTGTCCGCAAGGCCATGGGCTCTCCGGTGCATGCTTCAGCCACTCTATTCCGCTGATGTTCAACGATGCCATCTGGCAGAACCGCTCATTTTACATCGGCGTCGGCGGCTTCGGTCCGCCGACGAGTGGCCAAAACCAGCAGCACCTGGTGTCGCTGTACAACGCCGCGCAGACGGGCAACCAACAAGGCACGACGACGGGCACCGGGACAGCAGTTTCCAACGTGACGACGACTGGTGCCTGCCCCGGCAATTCGACCTACTGGGAGATTGGCTTCCGCGGTGACTCACAAGCCGGCTCGCACATTTCTCAGGGCTTCGTGGCCTCGAACTCTGTGCTGTCCAGCTCGATCTACGGTGGAAGCGGCAACCAGACGGGCTCGCCGGCCTTCACGAGCCAGTACTGCAACGGCTCGCGCACGCCGCCGGAGGCCGGCGGTACCGGCTGGCAGGTTCCCCCGGGCACGAACGAGACCAACGCGTTCCCGAATCCGGTGTTCAACCTGACGCCCGCGGCCGTGGTCGACGAAGGCAACAACTGGGTCAACCTGCGCTGGGGCCCGCTGTCGCTCTATCCGATTGCGCCGGCTAACGCCCCGTCGTATCAGGGAGCGAGCCCGTTGGCCGACTACACTCCGCAAACCGGATCCTCAGCGATCGACAGGGGCGCGGCCAGCGTGACCTTTGGAACTGGCGGCAGCGCCGTCACGGTGAGTGCGCCGAAGACGGACTTCTACGGCAACACGCGTCCGTCTGGAGGCGGCTACGACATCGGCGCCATCGAAGTAGCCGGGGTCGCAGCCGTAACGGATCTCGCGGTGACGAAGGTCGATGACCATGGCGGCAGCAGCGTGACGGTGACGAGCGGCAGGCTCGGCACCGGCTCGGTGATCGCCTACACCGTGGTTGTCACCAACAACGGAACGCAGACCGTGACGGGTGCCACACTGACCGACACACTGCCTGCGCTCGGCGCGCTTCCGCTGTTGACGGTCAGCAACAACGGCTGGACTTGCTCTACGACGGGTGCGGGTGCGTCCTGCACGGCGACCGGAACCGGCAACTCGACGCGGACGGGAACTGTGACGCTCCCGGCTGGCGGTACGGCGACGTACACGTTGCGCGGAAGCCTGTCGGCGCTGGCGCCGGCTGCGATTGTGCTGGCCGGTACCACCTCGATGTCGAACGTGGTCACCGTGGCGCCACCGGCCGGTGTGACGGATTCCAACGCCACCAACAACACGGCGACCGACACGACGAACTTCATCAAGATTTCGTCGATCACGCCGACGTCCGCTGCCCGTCCTGCGACAGGCTCGGTGAGCGTCCCGGTGACTGTTGCCGGAACGAACCTGGGCGGCGCGACTGCGGTTACGATGTCCGGTGCGGGGGTGACCTGCACCGTAGCCAGCGCCGCCGGTACCAGCGTCGCCGCGAACTGCTCGATCGCGTCTACTGCAACGCGCTCGACCAGGACGGTGACAGTTGCTACGCCCGCTGGCACCTCGCTTGGCGTCGTCACCTTCACGGTGAACTGACGGCAAACGAATCCCAGGGACCGGCGTTGAGCCGGTCCCTGGGAGAAGGCCCCGAGTAACAAGACGACAGCAAGACTTCTTGCAGGTTCTACTGACGCACCGTAACGAGATAATAGGTTGATCGCCGAAAAGGGCGCGAAGGAAGAGAGACCTCCTTCACAGTCAGGCGCGAGGCAATTTTGATACGCTCCGGCGCGGGCGGCGGCAAAACAATGACAGGCGACATGTCAGCGCATATCGAGCCTCGGAAGAAGGCCTTGCGGTTGAATCCAAAGACAACTCTGACCGGACGGACGGTACTGTTGGCACTGATGTTCGCATTGGGCACGGCCGGAGCGGCCGCGCAGGGCAGTGCGCCTCCCGCTGCTGCCAGCACGGACGAGCCTGCTGCGAGTGCAGCCCCCGACAGCACGCCTGCTGA
>Ga0182034_10000603_pt1 | contig 16749 bp, 15 predicted proteins | sample flu12Cox44000172_FD_125972 | JGI IMG/M metagenome (GOLD analysis project Ga0182034, IMG submission 125972) | Lab enrichment of tropical soil microbial communities from Luquillo Experimental Forest, Puerto Rico - flux4day.12C.oxic.44.000.172 | ecosystem: Environmental > Terrestrial > Soil >... | reverse complement strand
TTCAAAACGCGGTCAACTGATCGGCAGTGGCGGCGCGGGCGCGGGCGAAGAGGTCCATGACCTCCTCCACTCTGGTGAGCCCCAGGAGCGCGGTCTCCACTTCGCGCGGCTTCGGAAAGAGCTTGACGGTTGCGGCGGTGATGATGCCGAGCGTGCCCTCGCCGCCGATGAAGAGCTGCTTCAGATCATAGCCGGTATTGTCCTTGCGAAGCCCCCTGAGGCCATCCCATACCCGGCCGTCCGGCAGCACGACCTCAAGGCCCAGGGTCAGTTCGCGGGTATTGCCGTAACGCAGCACCGCGATCCCGCCTGCATTCGTCGACAGATTGCCGCCGATCTGGCAGCTGCCCTCGGCGCCGAGGCTCAACGGGAACAGCCGGTCGGCCTCGGCCGCCGCCTGTTGCAGGTGCGCGAGGATGCAGCCAGCCTCGATCGTCATCGTGAAATTAACCGGGTCGATCGCGCGGATGCGGTTCATGCGGCTGAGGGCGAGGATGATATTCTGCCCGTCCTCGGGCGGGACGCCGCCGCCGACGAGGCCGGTGTTGCCGCCTTGCGGCACGATCGGCAGTCTGGCTTCGGCGCAGATCCGCACCACCGCCGCGACTTCCGCGGTCGCAGCGGGGCGGACGACGAGCCGTGTCGCGCCGCGCCAGAGGCGCCGGGCTTCGACGAGATAGGGTTCGCACTCGCCGGGGTCGGCAATCCAACCTCTGGGTCCAACCACCCCTTTTATGCGCTCCAACGCCGCCTCGATCTGCATCCTCTATTCCTCGGTCCTGGCCATGCGATGTTGCAACCAATGATTGTTTACATTTGGCCGATCGGCTAATCTGCAGCAAATCAGCAGCGAGATTTCCCCGAAAAGTTGAGATCAGTCAAAAGTGTGTTACATCGATATCGTACAGCCGGACGGCTCGAACCCAACCCGGCACAGAACCCATTCAGCTCGTATGCGACCTCTCCGTCTGTGTGAACCCTCCCCCTCGATGGGGGAGGGATCGGGAGGGGGTGAACGCGGGAGTGACGAGTAAGCGGGAGCACAGAGCCCGCTTGCCGCCGAGCAGGTGATGGCAATCCCGCGTCCTCGGCTAGATCACCCCCACCCTGACCCGCCCCCATCAAGGGGGCGGGAACGCGCTGACGACCGTCGATCTACCATGGGCATTTCGCTGTTTTTATTGTCTAGTGCGCATCCGAGCTTTATTGAGATGGGGCGCTTGGCACGGCGACGCCGCCAGCGGCGGGACCGCCCTGCGTAAAGTAAGTAAAAGGGGTCGGCGGACCGGTGGAGGCTCCAGTTCCCGGGCCGTAAGAACCCGGTCCATAAGAACCCGGTCCATAAGAACGCGGCCCGTAAGAGCCTGGGCCAGTGAGGCCGGGGCCGTAGAAACCTGTTCCATAGGAGCCTGAACTGATCGAAGAAGGCGGGCTGGTGAGCCCCTGTGTATCAACCCCGACCGTGTCCTGCGCCAGCGCCCAGGGAATGACGGTCACGCTCATCGCCAATACAGATGCGACCAGCCATGTAATTTTCATCGCGATCCGACCCCCTATTCGCGCCATGTCCCGACTAGTCCCGGCCGGTGGTAATCCAGCGGCCGATGCGCGAGAACGGTAGGCGATGCTCAGCAGCATACGCATTTTGCAATATACATGAAACGCTACATCTTGTCAATTTGATAAAATCACTACACCCTGTTTCGACGTGGACGAGTACGAGAAAAATCCGCGGCCCAGACCGATTCTTGCGACGGTCCCCCACACTCAACACCCTCGATACCGTGCCGGGGTAACGAAAATCACCGCAGAGTAGTCGAAAAGCAACTTTCGGCTGGCGTCATCAAGCGTCCTCCGGTCGCATCATCTTTCGTTGCCGACACAAACCCATGACCCCGAAATTGATCCGTGCGGTGATCGAGAGCCTGTCTTTCCGCGTCGCCAGGACAATGCCCGAAATTCCGCACGAGTACATCGTCCGCAGCCCGGATAACGAGGCGGCTTATGTGGCGCTGTTCAACGCCATCATGGAACATGGCGTGTGCGAACGTTGGGCCGGTCGTTACAAACGGTATCTCTATCCGGGCGACGGTAGGAAATATTGGGCGATGACCACCGAACTTCAGGACAGCAGGGTTATCAACCGTATGAAGATCGAAGACGATCTAGAAAGATTGCGCCGGGAAGACCAGGGTTTGGAGGGATAGAGCATGTTGTTCGGGCATTTGGTGTCGCGCTTCTCAACGCATCCAGAGAACCTCGCCACTGAAGCGGTGGCTTTTATCGTCAATCGATCGCCCGCAATGCGCGAAGCGCTGAGGCGCCTCGCTGGGCAGACCGGCATCGAGTTCCCGCAACTTACAAGCTTCCGTTCTCAAGCGGGCGACGGGCAAGGGAACATCCCCGACTTAGTCGGTCTGGACGCTACGGGCGCGGAGCGCCTGTTTATCGAGAACAAATTCTGGGCGGGACTAACCGACAATCAGCCGGCCGGATACCTCGAGCGGCTTCCAAAGGAAGGGGGCGCCGTTCTCCTCTTCGTTGTACCGCGCAAGCGGCTGCCAATCGTATGGAGCGAGCTCGTTAACTCGGCAATAAGGCGGGCAAAGAGCCTGCCGGATCCCGAGCGGCTTCCCGGCGATTTTCTGTTCGCGCGTCTTAAGCCGCCCTTTACGGCCCTAGCGGTTACAAGCTGGAATGCCGTCCTTGATAGCCTCGGCAACGTGGCGCCGACCTCGGGCGAGGCGTCCGCTCCTGGGGACATCGCGCAGTTGAGGAGCCTCTGCGAGGTAATGGACAGTCAGGCGTTCCTCCCGGTGCGCATGGAAGAGCTGACGAACCTCGAGGAGCCGCGACGCCTGATTGGCCTTGCGGATTTGGTTGATGATCTCAGCAAACAGGCGGTGGTGCTGGGGATTGCCGATCGCAAAGATCTTAGCGGTAGGGATCTTAGAGAGGCTCACGGGTGGTATTCTGCGGGGCGATACCTCAGGATCGGTCCAGCCGGGGCATGGCTCGGCGTCGACCACGAGAAGTGGTCGCGGTACGGCATCAGCCCCCTGTGGATCCGGTTCTCCACCACCCCCGACTTCGGCCGTGCGCCGTTCGTTCTCCATGCCTTGAAGGCATGGGCCCCACCGCAATTGTTCCAGGAAAACGGCTACGTCTTGATCCCGCTCACCGTCTTACCCGATGTCGCGCGCGACAGGGTATTAGAGGATCTGCTCGAGCAGCTTAAGCGCCTGCACGCCGTCCTCCAGTCGGCTGCACCCGTGACAATCACCGAGCCGTAATAACCTACTACTTCCGTATGGCGGCGGCGCGGCGCAGGCGGTCGTTGATGGCGCGGCCGAGGCCGCCCTCGGGGATCGGCATCACCGCGATCCCGGTGAAACAGGGCCGGTCGAGCCGACGCAGCATCGCGAACAGGTTGGCTGCCGCCTCGGCGAGATCGCCGGAGCGGCTCAACCACAATATTTCGGCAAAGCCGGACGGGGCGTCGGGACCGAAGGCGAGCAAGGCCTCTCCGGGACCGGCCTCCGTTGCCGCGAGCCGCACCGGCAGCGCCGGCGCGTAATGGCTGACGAGCATGCCGGGCGATTTTGGGGCGCCAACGGCAGGCGCAGTAATCGGCCCAAGCAGTTCGCTCAATTGTTCGAGCGTAACGGCGCCGGGGCGAAGCAAGGCAGGGGTCTCGCCGGACAGATCGAGCACGGTTGACTCGAGCCCGACCGGCGTCGGGCCGCCATCGAGGATCAGCGCGATTTTGTCGCCGAGTTCTTCGGCGACATGCGCCGCCTCGGTCGGGCTCACCCGGCCCGAGCGGTTGGCGGACGGCGCCGCGATTGGCCGGCCGGTCTCGCGCAACAAGGCCTGCGCCACGGGGTGGTCGGGCGCCCGGATCGCGATCGTGTCGAGACCGGCACTCGCCAGCAACGCCAAACCGCAATCTTCCCGGCGCGGCAATACTAGGCTCAGCGGTCCCGGCCAGAACCGCGCGGCTACGTGGTGCGCAGCTGTGTTGAACACCGCGAAGTTTTCAGCTTGCGACAAACCGGGAACGTGCACAATCAAGGGGTTGAAGCGGGGCCGTCCCTTGGCGGCGAAAATCTCTGCAACGGCGCGCTCGTTTGTCGCATCGCCGCCGAGCCCGTAAACGGTCTCGGTTGGAAACGCGACGAGCCGTCCGGCGCGCAGGTGAGCCGCAGCTTCGGCGATCGCCTGCGGCGTCGCAGCCGAAGTCAGGGGCGGCACTCCGGTAGCCTCCGACGGTAGCGTCTCAGTTTGAGCGTAGCAGCCAAGAACATATCAATTAGCAGGACACGGGCCGAGGTAGCGACCCGTTAGCTGCTGCGTTCTTTCGATCGGCGGGTGGTCGGGAGTGATGCTTCGCAAAGTGACTTGCCCGTCCATTGTGTCGCCGTGGTAATGCACGATCCACTCCTGATGAACCGTAATTTTGGGCGTGGCACAGGTCACGGACCAGCTCAGCGTCCCGCCATTTATCTCAGTCTTGTCCATCTTGCAGGGTTCGCCTGCATCGTGCATAGGCGGAATTGGATCTGCCGCTGTAATGCATCTCGTTCTGACGAAGGGTCAGACCCTCCGGCCCGAACCGTATATCGGGCGACGGCTGCATACCCGGCGGCAGTTGCGTGATGCCCGGTGCTGTCGCTGAATACTCCCAATTGCCGGATTTGATCGTATCCTCAGCGCCAACCGCATATGTCACCATCCTGGCCAAGAGAATGAAAACGGTGGTCGTCCGAACAGCCATTTTCCCGTGCTGCTCCGTTGGATTAGCCAACCAGCCGATCAGCCAGGTGGCGCGCTGAGCTCTGATCGTTCGTCGATAGCGCAACCACGTCCTCGAGTGACCACGGCCCGGTTTCGGTACCAGCCGCCATTATGGGGCCGGCGCGCAACGTCTAATCCAGATGGGAACGAAGCGCACTGGACGATAGCGGCGTCGAGGGCTGCAATCAAACTGGGACACTGCCGCCAAATCTTGCGCAGGCGTCCGCATCTCGCAACAGTACAGATCTCTGCTTTGGGGGCAGGAAATGGCAGGACTGGTGATCACGATCGCGCAGCGCAAGGGCGGCGCCGGCAAGACGACTTTGGCGGCGCAGCTTGCCGTTGCCTGGGCACGCTGCGGCGCGCGCGTCGCCGCGCTCGATACCGACCGCAGGGCAGCCTTGCCGCCTGGGTCGATCTGCGGCGGGCACGGCTCGGGGGCAAAGCAATCGGCTTCGAATTTGCCGCTTTGCCCGGCTGGCGTGCGACGCAATGGATCGAGGACCGCGCGCGCGAGGCGGATCTGGTCGTTATCGACAACCCGCCGCATGCCGAGACCGAGGCGAGGATGTCGGTGCGCGCGGCAAAGCTGGTGCTGATCCCGGTTCAGCCGTCGCCGCTCGATTTATGGGCGACGGAAGCGACCCTCAAGATGGCGCGCGACGAACGCCGGCCCTCGCTTGTCGTCTTGAACCGCGTCGCGCCGCGCTCCGGCCTCGGCGATGAGATCGCCGCCGATTTTGCCGGCGCCGGTGTGCCGCTCTCGGCGACCAGGATCGGCAACCGGGTTGCACTCGCCCGCGCGATGGCCTCCGGGCTCGGGGTCGTTGAAATAGCCCACACAAGCCCCGCAGCGGCCGAGATAAAGGCGCTGGCGGGTGAGTTACGCAGTGGTGGCATTTACTGACGGACAAACGGCCGTCATGTGACCAGGCATTGGCATGTCTACGGCGCCGCAGCACAGCGAGGTGTTGCTCGCCGAGATCCGAGATATTCTCGCCGAAAGGGGTTAGGCCGCGCGCCGCTTGAAGCTTCGGCCGAGCACGATCAGCGAGAAGATCTCGAACAGCATCTGGGCGCCGACCATTGCGGTGTTGCTGGTGGGGTCGTATTGCGGCGCGATCTCGACGACATCGCCGCCGATGATGTCGACACCCTTGAGGCCGTGCAGCATCGCCTGTGCCTCGCGTGGGGTCAGCCCGCCCGCCTCCGGCGTCCCGGTGCCGGGCGCATAGGCCGGGTCGAGACCGTCGACATCGAACGAGATGTAGGTCGGTCCGTCGCCGACGACCGCTAGCGCCTTCTCGATGACCTTCTCGATCCCCAGCCGGTCGACATCCTCGATGTGCAGCACCGTCATCCCGGATTCGTAGGAGAACCCCCAGAAGATCTCGGCGGGGCCGCGAATCCCGATCTGGATCGTCCGTTCCGGGTCGAGAACGCCGGCAAGCACCGCCTGACGGAATGGTCCACCGTGATGGAATTTGGTGTCCTCAAGTTCGCCCATCGTGTCGCAATGGGCGTCGATATGGATGAGCCCGACCGGTCGCTCACGCCCGAGCCCCTGCAGGATCGGGAAGGTGATCGAGTGGTCGCCGCCGACTGACAGCGGTCGCACTCCGGCTTTTTGGATGCGCGTATAGAACGCCGCGATGTCCTCGATCGAGGCATCAAGGCTGAAGCGCGAGCGCATCGGCACGTCGCCGATGTCGGCCGCGTTGCACTCGCCGCGCGGTATCACCTTGAGCGCGTGGTTGTAGGGACCGACGCGCTCGACCTCGCGAACCGCGCGCGGCCCAAAGCGGGCCCCTGCCCTATTGGTGACGCCGAGATCCATCGGCACCCCGACGAAGGCCACGTCGAGCCCGCCAAAATCGGGCAAATCAGGCGCTTCCGGGCGGTAGGGCCTGTCCAACAGGGTCGACAAGCCGGCATACGGCATCGCGCGCCGGTAGTTTTCGCCGAACACCAGCGACAGCGCCTTTCTGAACTCGGCGGGCGCGACCTCGGTTTCCTTGACGCCGGTGTATTTGGCACGCAGCGCCTCGAGCTTTGCCTTGTCGAACATAGCGCTCTTCGATCAGCGGCCGCCGCGGATGCGCGGAGGCAATATGACTTTCCACGGGTCGGGCATCTCGCCGACCGCGACCTCGATCAATGTCGTACCGCGCCGCTTAAGCGCGGCGGCGAGTTCGCGGCGCAGGCCGTCCGGGGTGCTTGTGCGTGCCCCGGCGGCGCCGAAACTTTCGGCCATTTTCGGAAATTGCGGGTTCGCCAGATCGACCCCGATCAGCCGATTGCCGTAATCCTCCTTCTGCATGCGCCGGACGTTGCCGTAGGCGCCATCGGCAAAGACGATCGCGACGATGTCGATGCCGTGCTTGACCGCGGTCGACAGCTCCTGGACGTTGTACATGAACCCGCCATCGCCGGAGACGGAGACGACGGGCAGATCGGGGCGGCCGACTTTGGCGCCGAGCGCGGTCGCAAAACCGAAGCCGAGCGTACCCTGATACCCGCTGTGGATGTAGCTGCGGGGGCGATAAGCCGGGAACGCAACGCGCCCGACATAGCCGACCTGCGTCAGATCCTCGACATAGATGCCGTCCTCGGGCAGCTCGGCACGGATCGCGTCGAGATATTCGCATTGCGGGCCGAGCTTGTCGGCGAGCGCGGCGCGAGTGCGGGCCTTCAGAGCCCCGAGCTCGTCTCTGCGTGACGGGCGCCGGGTATTGCGGTGCTCGAGCGCCTGGTGGAGCGCGGCGAGCGCTGGTTTGGCGTCGGCGACGATGCCGAGGGAGGGGCGGCGGATGCGGGTGATCTCGATCGGGTCGATGTCGATGCGGATCAGCTGCAGCTCATTGTCGATGCCCCAGCGCACCTGCGGCTGATGCAGGCGGGTGCCGACCGCCAATACGACATCCGTCTCGCGCCACAGCTCGTGCCCGGCGAGCGCCGACTGCGCCAGATAATGACGATCGCTGACGATGCCCTTGCCGCCGGTAAAGCTGATGACCGGTGCTTCGAGCATCTCGGCGACCGCCAGCGCCTCCTCGGCGGCATCGACGGCGCCGCTGCCGACAAACAGAAGCGGCTTCTTGGCGTCGGCGAGCAGCGCCGCCGCCTTGTCGATCAGCTCGGGATCAGGCGCTGTAGGGCCCGGTGGCCCCTCGGCCGCGGGCAGCGTCACCTCGGTCTGGAGCGCCAGCACGTCGGGCGGGATCTCGATCCCGACCGGGCGCGGGCGGCCGTCGCGCAATTGCCGGAACGCCTCGTTGACGAGCTTGCCGGTCTGCGTCGGGTGCTCGATCCGCGCCGCCCATTTGGTCAGCCGTTGCAGGATGCCGAGCTGATCCGGGATCTCGTGCAACAGGCCGAAGCCCCGGCCGATCAGGTCGGAGGCGACCTGTCCGCTAATACACAATACCGGCGCGTTTGTCGCATAGGCGGTGGCAAGGGCTGCGGTCGTGTTGAGCAGCCCCGGCCCCGGCACGACGGCGTAGGCGCCGATTTTGCCGCTCGCGCGGGCGTAGCCGAACGCCATATAAGCCGCACCCTGCTCGTGCCGCGTGTGGATCACGCGCAGCGCCTCGCTTGCGTCGTAGAAAGCGACGAACAGCGCGTCGTTCTGCACACCCGGAAGTGCGAAGACCGTGTCCACGCCGTGCCGGCGCAGCATCTCGACCAGCGCCCCGCCGCCCGTCATCCTCGCCATCGCGCCCTACCTCCCCAATGAGCGGCCCTCATTCTGCCGCGACCCTCGGTTCGTGGCCCAGAATGATCGACATGATTAGGTCCTGTTTCGCCGAGGCGTGCTGTACATCGTAGCCGACTGGTTTGCCGTCTTCGCCGAGATCAAGCATCACGTCCTCTCCAACCTCCCGCGTTCGCTTAGCCGGCAGAGGTCGAAGCTCGATGTAAAGGCTATCCGTCGATTTATCGTATGAAAGCCTGACGCTCACGGTCGATAGTCCCCATCGAGAAATGCGTTGTGAACGGTCTCGCCGTCCGAGAGTAGCACCACACGGCGGTAACCGCCGAGGCTAGCAGCGTAGCCCCAAAGGCGAATCCGTTCGTCTGCCTGTACCTGACGGCGCTCTGGCCACCTGATGATCCGCCGGATCTCGATCGGATCGAGGTAGTCACGGCGAGCCAGGATATCAAAAGCGAAATACCGCGTGCGCTAGAAGGGCGGTGGAGGACGGCGTTCAGGCTCGTCGGAACCCATGAGTTTTTGCAGCGCGGAAGGCTGAAATGTGAAAAGATTGCCCCCTCGCTTTATGCCATAGGCTATTCGAACGCGTAAGTGTAGGCGCCGCCGTGGCGCACGATGCGGCCCACGGTCGGGCTCGGGAAATGCGCCGGCAACAGACGGGTGCCGTGCCCGGCGTGCTGCTCGATGAGCCGCGTGCGGGTCTGGCGCGACAATTCGCGGTCGGTGCAAGCGAGGGTCGACCACTCCGGCCGCAACAACTGCAGCGGGTGGTGGATTACGTCGCCCATGAACACGGCTGTCTCATCGCGCGAGCGCGCATGGATCACGACATTGCCCGGCGTGTGGCCGGGAGCGCCTTCGAACCACAGACCGTCTTCCAGCGCATAGTCGTCATCGACCAGCACAGATTGCCCGGTGCGTACCACCGGCAGCACGCTGTCCTCGAACGCGAGGCGATGCGGGGTGTCTTCGCCACGCTGATGCACACCTTCCCAATGTGCGAATTCGCGGCGGGCCATGATGTAGCGCGCATTTGGAAAGGTCGGGACCCAGCGGTTGTTTTCGAGCCGCGTATTCCAGCCCACGTGATCCCAGTGCAAATGCGTGCACATCACGTAGTCGACTTCTTCGAGTTCGATCCCGGCACTGGCGAGGTCGGCGACATAAGAGGTGCGCAGCCGATGGAATTGCGGCCGCGACGGACGCTCCTTGTCGTTGCCGAGGCAGGAATCGATGAGGATCGTGTGGCGCCCGGTCTTGACGACGAAGCTATGGAAGCTGAAGAGCAGGTTGCCTGTCGCTCGATCGATCAGCTTGGCGCCGAGATGATCGGGGTTCGACCGCACCGCCTCAGCATCGAAATCGGGAAAAAATGTCTCCGGAGCGATGAAAGGCCCCTCATACTCGGCGACACGATGGACCTCGAAATCGCCGATACGCGTGAATTGCATCTTCCCCTCCGGCCGGCTTCGGATGTTTTCGCTGGCGAGCCTACGCCGACGCGACGGCGAGGTCGAGTGTACGGGAAGCGCCAACCTTTTCCGGCAACGTCAAATGTCGTCGCTGCGCGGCGGGTTCCCGGGGGTGCAGCGTATGCGATCGAGCTCCCATTTCGGGTGCTCGGCCAGCCATTGTGCGGCCAATTCCTGACCGAGCAGCACGCAAGCCGACAGCCCGGACCATCCATCCTCGGCATCCGGCCGTAGTGTCTGGCAATGACTTGGTTGACCCAGCAAACAGAAGACCAATGACAATGTAACCAGCATTATCGGCTCGGCCGGAAGACATCGGTTCTGCCGAGTATTGAGGTGTGACGATAATAAAAGCGTTAAGATGCCGGACAATGGTAGGCGCGAAAGGGAATCGAACCCCTGACCTCTCCCATGTGATAGGAGCGCTCTGCCACTGAGCTACGCGCCTAGAGCTGGTTGCTGTCGAGGATCAGCCTGGAGCTGTTATAGACCCAAATATCTTTTCGATCAACGCGCCCCCCAGGTTCGCGATCAAAAGCGCCTCGCGCAAAACTCTTCTCGCGGCGCGAGCCGGCAACGATGCAGCTCCCAGCCCAGATCGGCAGAAAAGGAGGATGCCGGGTAGGTGCGGCATGGTGCTATAGTTTCGCCATGTGCGGGCGATATTATCTGACCGCCGGGGCGGCTGAAATCAGGAAGACATTCAAGGTCGACGGGCTGTCCGACCTTGTGCCGCGGTACAATATCGCGCCGACCCAGCTTTGCCCGATTGTTGTCCCGGAAGGTAGGGAGCGGCGCGTCCGCATGGCGCGGTGGGGCTTGGTGCCGCCATGGTCACGCGATCTCTCTTTGGGTGCCGGAATGATCAACGCGCCGGCCGAGGTGATCGACGAGCGGCCGGCATTCCGCGCGGCTTTTCCATCGCAACGTTGCCTCGTGCCCGGCAGCGGCTTTTACGAATGGGAGACGAAAGGGACGAGGAGACAGCCATACCGAATAACACCGCGGGGCGGAGCATTGTTTGCGTTTGCCGGGTTGTGGGAGAAATGGACGCCCGAGGGCGGCGAGCCTGTCGAGACCTTTGCGATCATTACGTCGCGCGCAAACAAACTTCTCAGCGAGGTGCACGACCGCATGCCGGTGATCATCGCACCGGCAGATCATCAGCGCTGGCTCACCGGTCCGCTCCAGACCGCCAGGAGGCTGCTCGTTTCATACACAGGCGGAATGACCATTGCCCGGGTCAGCGATCGTATAAACGATCTCAAACAGGACGACGTCGGACTGATCGCGCCCATGGTCGGCTGAACGCCGCCGCGGGTTGCGCCTCCGATCAGGGTGCGGCCGACCGGCGAGGCTTTTCTGCTTGCTCGACGTGGCCGAGATAATAAGGTGCCGTCCACCGATGACGGTGCTTACGACCTCGCTCGACCGGCGCTCGGAGGCGTTCGCGGCGAATGCGGCGGCGATGCGGACGCTCGTCCACAATCTGCGGGAGAGGGTCACGGCGATCCGAGAAGGCGGTGGAGAGACGGCGCGGCGGCGGCACTTGGCGCGTGGCAAACTTTTGCCGCGCGAGCGGGTGCGGGCACTGCTCGATCCGGGCTCGCCGTTTCTCGAACTCTCGCAGCTCGCCGCTTACGCGATGTACGGCGGCGAGGTGCCCGCCGCCGGCATCATCACCGGCATCGGCCGCATCATGGGCCGCGAATGCGTCATCATCGCCAACGACGCGACGGTCAAGGGCGGCACTTATTTCCCGATGACGGTGAAGAAACACTTGCGCGCACAGGAAATCGCCGGCGACAACCGGCTGCCTTGCCTCTATCTCGTCGATTCCGGCGGGGCGTTCCTGCCGGCACAGGACGAGGTGTTTCCTGACCGCGACCACTTCGGGCGCATCTTCTATAACCAGGCGCGGCTGTCGTCGGCCGGCGTCCCGCAGATCGCGCTCGTCATGGGCTCGTGCACGGCGGGCGGCGCCTATGTCCCGGCGATGTCGGACGAGTCTGTCATCGTGCGCGGGCAGGGGACGATTTTTCTCGGCGGCCCGCCGCTAGTGCGCGCCGCGACCGGCGAGGTCGTCACCGCCGAGGAATTGGGGGGCGCCGAGTTGCACAGCCGCACCTCTGGCGTCACCGACCATTATGCGCTCGACGACCGCCATGCCATCGACATCGCGCGGCGCATCGTCGGCAATCTCAATCGCACGAAAGGCATCGCGTTGCAGGTTATACCGCCGCGCGAGCCGCTCTACCCGGCGGAAGAGATCTACGGGATCATCCCGCCCGACACTCGCCGACCCTATGAAGTGCGTGAGGTCATCGCCCGCCTCGTCGACGGCAGCGAGCTCGACGAGTTCAAGCAGCTCTACGGCCCCACCCTGGTCTGCGGCTTTGCCCGGATCTGGGGCTACCCGGTTGGGATTCTTGCCAATAACGGCATCCTGTTCTCGGAGAGTGCGCTGAAAGCCGCGCATTTCATCGAACTCTGTGCGCAACGCGGGATGCCGCTCGTCTTCCTGCAGAACATCACCGGGTTTATGGTCGGCCGCAGATACGAGGCCGGCGGAATTGCCAAGGACGGCGCCAAGATGGTGACCGCCGTCGCGACCGCCGCGGTGCCGAAATTTACCGTCATCATCGGCGGCAGCTTCGGCGCCGGCAATTACGCGATGTGCGGGCGGGGTTATTCGCCGCGTTTCTTGTGGATGTGGCCCAACGCCCGGATCTCGGTCATGGGCGGCGAACAGGCCGCCTCGGTGCTGGCGCAAGTGCGGCGCGACGGCGGGCGCGCTCGCGATCGGGAATGGAGCGAGGCGGAAGAGGAAGCATTCAAGGCGCCGATCCGCTCGCAATACGAGACCCAAGGTCATCCCTATTATGCGAGCGCGCGATTGTGGGACGACGGGATCATCGACCCCGCCGACACCCGGATGACACTGGCGCTGGCGATTTCCGCCAGCCTCAACGCACCGATTGCGGCCTATTCCGGGGAGCCGGGCCGTTTCGGCATCTTCCGCATGTAGGTGCAGTTGGCGAGCAAGGCGAACAATGCGGGAGGGAGGCTTTGAGCACGATTGAGAGCGAGTCGTCGGACACCGATCGCACGTCCGCTCGCGAGCGTGATTTGGACAATTTTCTGATCGAAGAGCTTACAGCTTCCCGGATATTCCAAGATTGGATTTTAGAGCGATTGAAAGAATTTATTGATGTGCCGCTTTATGCTAAAGCCACGACCGGCAAGAATCCAAAGAGAGAAGCAACAAATGGGCAGACTGATCTGAGCTTTGTTCTGTTGGATGATGCGGATAATCAGATCGTGCACATCCTAATAGAGGACAAAGTCGCTCTAGGATTTCAGCCGGGGCAAGCTGAGCGTTATGCTGAAGAAGTGACGGCTGCTAGGCAGCGCCTTGGACACCGGAGGGCAGCGGCTGTCTTGGTTGCTCCGAGTTCGAACAGGTCAGTGCTCGATCACCCATGCTTTGATGTCAGTATCAGGCTCGAAGAAATCATCGCCCATCTGAGGGAACGGCGAGAGACTTTGGCACGAACGGACAACCCGTTGGCTGAAGAACTGTGCAGGCGTTTGTGTGCACGGATTAATTTGCTGGATGCGCTAAGTAAGAAGCGCAGTTATAACGGCGATTGGAGGCCCAACCCGATTCCTGAGCGGGTTACGTTCTTTGATCAGTATCTCAGATTGGCCTCAACCAAGGTTCCACAATTTAGGACACCAAATTCTTCGGGTGGACCTAACTCGACAACCATGACTTTTACACTACCGAAAATTCGTCAGCTGCCGGCTCTCGGACAGATTCGTCACGAGTTCAGGAAGGGCGAGGTGAACCTCGTGCTCCGTAAAGCGGCTGGGTCAAAGAAAAATCTCGACGAATCTGGCGTTTTGCCGCCGGACGCACGCACCAAATCAAGCGCTAAAGGCTCACTACTAGTGGTGCTTCATACTTCACCGATCGAGCCTACAGGCGAGCGGTTTCGTCAGCAAGAGCAGCTTATTGAGGTGGCGATAGGTAAAGCGATCCGGTTGTACGATTGGGCGAAGGATAACGCCGAACAGCTCACAAGTATAATCGGCGGTACCTGATGTTCCTTAAGATCCTGATCGCCAACCGCGGAGAAATCGCGTGCCGGGTTATCCGCACCGCGCAGCGGCTCGGGATCGCGACGGTCGCGGTTTATTCCGAGGCCGACCGCCGGGCGATGCATGTCGAGCTCGCAGACGAGGCTTGGCCGATCGGCCCGCCACCGCCGCGGGAGAGCTACCTGAACATCGAGGCGATCCTCGATGCCGCGCGCGAGAGCGGCACCGAGGCGGTGCATCCCGGTTACGGCTTTCTGTCGGAGAATGCCGAGTTTGCCGAAGCCTGCGAAGCTCGCGGGATCGCGTTCATCGGGCCGCCTGCCTCGGCGATCCGCACGATGGGCTCCAAGGCAGCGGCGAAGGCACTGATGCAGCAATACGGGGTTCCGCTCGTCCCGGGTTATCACGGCGAGGATCAGGAGCCGGACCGTCTGCTCGACGAGGCCGGACGTATTGGCTTTCCGGTCTTGATCAAGGCTTCGGCGGGCGGCGGCGGGCGCGGGATGCGGGTTGTCGGCGGCGCAGCGGAGTTCGCCGCGGCGCTCGCCAGCGCAAAACGCGAAGCGGCAGCGGCCTTCGGCGACGATCGGATGCTGATCGAAAAATACCTGCTGCACCCGAGGCACATCGAAATCCAGATCTTCGCCGACAGGGACGGCAACGCAATTCACCTCTTCGAGCGGGACTGCTCGATCCAGCGGCGGCATCAGAAGGTGATCGAGGAGGCGCCAGCGCCGGGGCTCACTGCCAAAGAACGCAGCGCGATGGGGAAAGCAGCGGTCGCCGCCGCGAAGGCGGTCGGCTATCTCGGGGCCGGCACTGTCGAGTTCATCGTCGAGGCAGGGACCTTCTACTTTATCGAGATGAACACGCGGTTGCAGGTCGAGCATCCGGTCACCGAGGCGGTGACGGGGCTCGACCTCGTCGAATGGCAATTTCGCGTGGCCGCGGGAGAAGCGTTGCCGCTCCGCGAGCAGAACCTCGTTCTGCGCGGACATGCGATCGAAGCGCGCATCTATGCCGAGGACCCGGAACGCGGGTTTCTGCCGCAGACCGGGACATTGCGTGGATTACGCCTGCCGCCGAGCGAGATCGCGCGCGTCGATACCGGCGTGCGGCCAGGCGATGCCGTCACCCCGTTCTACGACCCGATGATCGCCAAAATCATCGCGTGGGGCGAGGACCGTCCGACGGCCATCACTCGCCTGCGTCGCGCTCTCGCCGAGACCGGCGTGCTCGGCGTCGCAACTAATCTCGGCCTGCTGAAGCAGATCCTCGCCCAGCCGGATTTCGCCGCCGGCACAGTCGATACCGCCTTTGTCGAAGGCCATCGCGCCGCCTTGCTTGCGCCGCGCCGAGCCGCTCCCGAGACGGTGCTCGCGGCGGCCGCACTCTGCCGGCTGCTGGCGCGCGAGGCCGCGGCAAGGGCTGCGGCGGCCCGCTCCGGCGACGCATTTTCGCCCTGGGCTCTGATCGATGGATGGCGGCTCACCGGTCGAGGCCACCACGAGATCCTGTTCCGGGATGGGACGGAGGAGCGAAGGGTTACGGCGACAGCACGAGCGGGAGACTGGACGTTGGAGATCGACGGGCGGCGGATAGTGGTCGCCGGAGAATGGGGGTTCGACGGGCTGCTGGTGGTTGTCATCGACGGCATCCATCGGCGCATGCCGGTGCTCGAACATGGGCTCGAGATCGCGGTTTTCTTCGAAAGCGAGGGGTGGCGGCTCGTCGAGGTCGATCCTCTCGCCGCGCACGCTGGCGAGGACCCGACCGCCGGACGGCTCACCGCGCCGATGCCGGGGCGTATCACGCAGCTGATCGTCAAGCCCGGTATGAACGTCCGGCGCGGCCAACCGCTGATGGTCATCGAGGCGATGAAAATGGAGCACACTGTCTCTGCGCCGGCCGATGGCGTCGTCGAGGCGGTTCGGTTCGCGGTCGGCGACCAAGTCGAAGAGGGTGCCGAGCTGATCGCTTTCGCCGCCGCCGAACGCCAGGGACAGACCTGACGTTGTTGTCCCGCGATGGCGCTGCATCTCTTGAAGCTTGCCGTCGGTATCGAGAGCATCGACGATTTGCGCCGCATCCGCGCGGCACGGGCCGCAGAGCGGGGCGGCGACTGGGTTTACACGCGCAACCAGCCCCGGCGCGGGCAGGAAATATTGTCGGGCGGATCGATCTACTGGGTCATTCGCGGCCACGTCCGGGTGCGTCAGCGGGTGCGCGGATTTCATAGCGAGCGGGACGGCAATGGCCGCCGCTATTGCCTGATCGAGATCGACCCGCAGCTGGTGCCGACGGTGCCTCGGCCGTGGCGGCCGTTTCAGGGCTGGCGTTATCTATCGCCGGAGGATGCGCCGGCCGATCTTCCCGACAGCGAGGAGGCGCCGCCAGATCGGCTGCTCGCCGACCTGCGCTCGCTCGGTCTGATCTAATGCCAGCATGGTAAATTTTTTGTTCATCTCGCCCTAGACAGGCGCATCGCCGGGTATTACCTTACGCGTTTGCCGCGACGCCAGGCTGCCTGGGTCCTCGCGATCGGCGCTCAGAATCGGGTGTTGACGTGGGGTATGGGGTGGGCTTATAAGCGCGGCCCCCGTGGTGGCGGCGATGGTTGCGCGTTGCGGCGGGGATGTTGTTTGAGATTGTGGAGAAGAG
>Ga0182034_10000602_pt1 | contig 16754 bp, 15 predicted proteins | sample flu12Cox44000172_FD_125972 | JGI IMG/M metagenome (GOLD analysis project Ga0182034, IMG submission 125972) | Lab enrichment of tropical soil microbial communities from Luquillo Experimental Forest, Puerto Rico - flux4day.12C.oxic.44.000.172 | ecosystem: Environmental > Terrestrial > Soil >... | reverse complement strand
CGGATCCGGGGGTTATTGTTACGCACGCCCAACGCCCAACCCAGCCAAAAGGGACGAGATGGACTTCGCCGGTTTGTCCGACGAGCGGGATGCACGCCCGATCGCCGGGCACGGGTTGGGTGGCGCTCGCGACCGGCGCGGGCGCAGACCCCGCAGCAGCACCGTCCGCCCCGGACCGGTCAACGTACGCCAAGGAGGGGCCATGCCTTCGCTGACAAAGGACCGGCCCGCCGGTGATGTCGAGTCCGCGGCCGCGGCGAACGAAACAGCAGATCAGCGTCAAGCTGAGTACTTTCTGCGTCTGCTCGCCCAGAGCCGCCACCATGTCGACCACCGGATCGGCACATACCAGAAGGCGATCGTCGCCGCGGAGGCCGCCGGCGACACCGAGGGCGCCGGCGGCTTGCGGCGCATGGCGTGCGCCGAAGAACAGGACCGGCAGACCCTTGACCGTCTCATCGAGAACCTGCGCCGGCGATTCCCGGTTCGGGCGCCGGGCGAGGTTGCTCAGGCCCCTCGCGGGGCGCGGCTAGCGGCCCGATAGGACCGGTGTGGTCCGCGCATTGCCAAGTCCGCGGACGTTGAATTGAGCCTAGCCACAGCGGTTTTCGGTATCCGATGTACCCATGAGATGAATACGGCGCCCGATATTGGCATATCCACGGTCCGGTGCCGATAGATTGTATTGGCCAACCGGTTCACATCCGATAGGAACGAGGCCACCCATGGGACTCATGCCACCGGAGCTCCTGCACGTCGACCCTTACATTTGGCCGGGTCTGACGCCGGAGGACGTCGCCGAGGCCGTCGGAGCCAACGGGCGATGACGCGCGTCGCCATGTTTACGGCGCAGGACGTCGGGCACACCCTCGTTGAGCACTTCGCGTCCAAGGTCGATCTGCTGGTCATGTCCTACGATGTCGATCGCTACGAAGAATACGGCTACCGCTCCGCGCTGACCTATTGCCGGAAAAATGATGTCAAGCACGTCGAAGCGCCGAAGGCCGATCAGCGGGTCATGGATGCCCTGTTGGCCCACAAGCCCGACATCATCGTGTCGTGCTGGTATGCCAAGATCTTGCCCGTCGAGATGCTGGACACGGCGCGACTTGGCGGCATCAACGTCCATCCTGGCAAGCTGCCCTACTACAAGGGCCGGTGGCCGACGCCGTGGTACATCCTCAATGGCGATCCGACCTACGGCATCGCCGTGCACCAGATGGTTGCTGAAGTTGACGCCGGCGATGTTTATGTGCAGCGCGAGTATCCCATCCCGCCGACGATGACCGGTCACGAGCTGGTGCGCGAGACCATGCGCACCAGCGGCGAGGTGATTATCGAGAGTTTCGATCCGATTGTGTCCGGCAAGATCCAGGCTGTCCCGCAGGCTCCCGGGGGTTCGCGTTACGACCACCTCGACAAGATCTACACGGTGGACTGGAACCAACCAGCCGACATCATCAACCGGCATATCCGGGTCCATGCCCGGCCTTACGAGCCAGCCAGGGCGCTGCTTGACGGCAAATGGGTCTACATCAACCGGGCCATGGCGGTCCCGTCTACGACAGGGCAGCCCGGCACGCTGATCGCCCCGCTGACGGTGGCATGTGGCCAGGGTGCCCTGGTGATCGAAGACATGCAGCCATGCGGCGATGACTGAGATCGAGGCCAAATACGACGCCGACTTTCCGCCCGGTGACCCGGGCGACGTCCACCCGATCTCTCGGCGGGCGCGCTCTATGGTCCGGTGGGAGCGCAAAGAATTTCGGCTGGCAGCACCGAGAGAGCATCTGCGCACGGCCGAGCACGTGCGCAACCGGGCTCGGTCTTGAATCAACTCTGGCCGCAGTGTTTTTCGGTGCTCCGCCGTCATTCGAGACAGTTAGCTCGTCAAACCCGGTTCGCAAGATCTACCCGCCGGTCTTGCGATGCCCGATACATTGATTTCGCCATCTGGTTCCACATCCGATAGGAACGAGGCCGCCCATGGGATTCATGTCACCGGAACTTCCGGACGTCGACCCCGGCACTTGGCAGACCCTTCCACGGGCAACCCGACTGCAGATCGTGACCCGGCACTGGGCGGAGCACGGCTTCGGCACGCCGTACGCGGTGTATCTCCTTTATCTGATCAAGATTGCGCTGTACGTCGCCGCTCCCGCCGCGATCATCTCGCTGACCCCGGGCCTGGGCGGGCTGGGCCGCATCGGCGACTGGTGGGCACAGCCGATCGTGTACCAGAAGTTCATCGTCTTCACGCTGCTCTTCGAGGTCCTGGGGTTCGGCTGCGGATCCGGCCCACTGACCGGGCGGTTCATGCCACCGGTCGGCGGGTTCCTTTATTGGTTGCGGCCCAACACGATTCGACTGCCTGCCTGGCCGGGCAAGGTTCCTTTTACCAGTGGTGATTCTCGCACCATCGTCGACGTCGCGCTCTATGCCGTCGTCTTGGTCGGGGGAGTGTGGGCGCTGTTGTCGCCCGGCCATGGTGGGCCGGTCACCGCCGCCGGCGATGTCGGTTTGATCGACCCTGTGCTGATGGTGCCGACGATCGTCGCCCTGGCGCTGTTAGGCCTGCGCGACAAGACCATCTTCCTGGCCGCCCGTGGCGAACACTATTGGCTGAAACTGTTCGTGTTCTTTTTTCCTTTCACCGATCAGATCGCGGCTTTCAAGATCATCATGCTGTGCCTGTGGTGGGGGGCGGCGACCTCCAAGCTCAATCACCATTTCCCGTACGTCGTGTCGGTGATGACGAGCAACAACGCGCTGTTGCGCAGCAAGGTGTTTAACCCGTTAAAGCACATGCTCTACCTCGACCACGTCAACGACCTGCGGCCCTCGTGGTTGCCGAAGATGATGGCCCATGTCGGTGGTACGACGGCGGAATTCCTGGTCCCGACGGTTCTGGTCTTCGTCGCCGGCGATGCACCGTGGCGATGGTTCCTCATCGGGTTCATGGTGATCTTTCACCTCAACATCCTTTCCAACCTCCCAATGGGAGTCCCCCTGGAATGGAACGTCTTCTTCATCTTCTCGCTGTTCTATCTGTTCGGGCACTATGGCGCGATCCGTGCCACCGATCTTCGGTCGCCCCTGCTGCTGGCCCTCGTGATCGTCGCGGCGGCCATCGTGATCGCGGGAAACCTATTCCCCGAAAAGGTTTCGTTCCTACCCGCCATGCGCTACTACGCCGGCAACTGGGCCACCAGCGTGTGGTGTTTCCGGGCCGGCGCCGAGGACAGCATAGAGGCCAACGTCGTCAAAAGCTCTGCGCTCGTTGTCAATCAGCTGGCCAAGATGTACGACGCCGCGACTGCCGAGATCATGTCCGACAAGGTGGCGGCGTTCCGGGCGATGCACACCCATGGCCGGGCCCTGAACGGGTTGCTGCCCCGCGCGGTCGACAACGAGGCCGACTACAGCGTGCGGGAGGGTGAGACCGTCGCCGGGCCCCTCGTCGGGTGGAACTTCGGCGAGGGCCACCTGCACAACGAGCAGTTGCTGGAGGCGGTGCAGCGCCGCTGCAACTTCGCGGACGGCGACGTCCGCGTCATCGTGCTCGAAGGCCAGCCGATCCACATCCAGAAGCAGTGGTACCGCATTCTCGATGCCAAGACCGGTTTGATAGAGGCGGGCTACGTCGACGTCGCGGACATGCTGACCCGCCAGCCATGGCCCGAGCCCGGTGACGAGTTCCCCGTCCACGTGACGACGCAACGCGCCACGCAATGACGACTGCCGTCGTGGTCGGAGCCGGGCCCAACGGCCTGGCCGCGGCGATCCACCTCGCGCGTCACGGTGTCGACGTGCAGGTGCTGGAGGCTCGCGACACGATCGGCGGGGGAGCGCGCTCGGGCGAGCTGACAGTGCCAGGAGTCATCCACGACCACTGCTCGGCGTTTCACCCGCTGGGCGTCGGCTCGCCGTTCTGGAGGGAGATCGACCTCCAAAGCTACGGGCTGATGTGGAAATGGCCGGAGATTGACTGCGCGCATCCGCTGGACGACGGCACCGCCGGGGTGCTGTATGAGTCGATCGACCAGACCGTTGCCCGGATGGGACGCGACGGCACCAGGTGGCGGCGCGCCGTCGGTGACCTCGCGGCGGGATTCGATCAACTGGCCCGCGATTTGTTCCGTCCGGTGATCAACATCCCGCGTCACCCGATCCGCCTCGCCGCGTTCGGGCCGCGCGCGGTCCTGCCGGCCACGGTGATGGCGCGCTGGTTTCGTACCGAGCAGGCGCGCGCCCTGTTCGGCGGGGCGGCCGCGCACGTCTACACCCGGTTGGACCGGCCGCTGACCGCATCACTCGGCTTGATGAACCTGGCCAGCGGTCACCGGTACGGTTGGCCCGTCGCCGAAGGGGGAACCGGCTCGATCACCGACGCGCTGGCCGCCGCGCTGAAGGCGCACGGTGGCAGCGTGACCACCGGAGTGACCGTCGCCCGCCGCGGGGACATTCCCGATGCCGACGTCGTCATGCTCGACCTGAGCCCGGCCGGGGCCTACGCGATCTACGGCGATGTCATGCCCGGCCGGATCACGCGGGCGTATCGCCGGTATCGCGAGGGGTCGTCGGCGTTCAAGGTCGACTTCGCCATCGAGGGCGACATCCCCTGGACAAACCCCGACTGTGCCCGTGCGGGGACGGTCCATCTCGGCGGCAGCTTCGCCGAGATCGCGGACACCGAACGCCAACGCGCACAAGGCAAGATGCCGCAGCGGCCATTCGTGCTCGTCGGGCAGCAGTACCTGGCCGACCGGTACCGATCCGCGGGCAACATCAACCCGATATGGGCCTACGCGCACGTGCCGTTCGGCTACACCGGCGACGCCACCGACGCGGTCGTTGACCAGATAGAGCGGTTCGCACCGGGATTCCGCGACACCATCACCGCGACCGTCAGCGCGGGCACCGCCGACCTGGAGGCCTACAACCCCAACTACATCGGCGGCGACATCATCGGCGGCGCCAACGACCGGCTCCAGGTCATCCTTCGCCCGCGCATCGCCGTCAACCCCTATGCGACCGGCGTGCCGGGCGTCTATCTGTGTTCGCAGTCCACGCCGCCGGGAGCCGGCATCCATGGGCTCTGCGGCTACCACGCCGCCGACTCGGCACTGCGGTGGCTGCGCGAACGAGGTCTCGCTGTGGCCGAATCGTGACTAAGGCTTGATCGAATTACTAACGCGCGCCTGCACTTCCACTTTTCACGGCACCCCTACCATCGGAATTACAACTTTGTAGTTAGGGAATTGGGGCCATGCGGGCGGTTGTTCGGTGTGTTCTTTCGGTGATCGGGATAGCTGCGAGTGTGGTTGCGGGGCCGGCCGGCATAAGCCTGGCGGCGGTGAACCAGTCGTATGGGTTCGCAATCGCGTCGGTTCTGCCAACGCGGGGCGCGGTGGTGGGTGTGGCGCACCCCGTGGTGGTGACGTTCGGTGCGCCTATAACGAACTTAGCGAACCGGCACGCGGCCGAGAGCGCCATTAATGTCAAATCGGCGCCCCCGATGACCGGAAAGTTCGAATGGCTCGACAACGAGGTTGTGCGGTGGGTTCCCGACCGCTTCTGGCCGGCGCACAGCACGGTGGCGCTTTCGGTGGGCGGGCTGGCCACGAACTTCCAGACGGGCCCTGCCGTCGTCGGCGTTGCCAATGTCTCGGATCACACGTTCAAGGTGAGCATCGACGGAGTCGAGGCGGGGCCGCCGCCTGCACTACCCGCGCCCCACCACCGACCCCACTGGGGAGAAGAAGGGGTGATGCCGGCCTCGATGGGTAGGCCCGACTACCCGACCCCTGTCGGTACCTACACCGTCCTGTCAAAGGAACGCTCGGTGACCATGGATTCGAGCAGCGTCGGCATTCCCGTCGACGATCCCGACGGGTACCGGATTCCGGTGGACTACGCCGTCCGCATCACCAGCCGGGGCCTCTTCGTGCATTCAGCTCCGTGGGCCGTCAATTCACTCGGGCTTGAGAATGTCAGCCACGGGTGCATCAGCCTGAGCCCCGCGGACGCAGAGTGGTACTTCGACGCGGTCAACGTTGGCGACCCGGTGATTGTGCAGGAATAAAGCGGCGAGCCCCGCGCCGCGCAGTCACACTTGCCCCGTCAATCTCTCGGCCGAGCCAGTGCACAGTTTGCCCGCCTCACAGCGACAAGCTTGGGCACGCAGCGGATTTGTCGCTCGGTGGGCACAACGAACAACCCGAATGCGGTTGCTCGTGGGACATTCGCCGCTGCGTGCACGTGGGGAGGGGATCCGCCTCAGCGCGCGCCCGAAGGACCGGCCGGAACCGGCTGACCTGGCACAGGGCCGCCGGCCGGCGCCGCACCGGTCGGCGCACCCTTGCCGGTCCCAGCCATGTCAATGAGTGGAGCACCGACCGGCGCAGTATCCGCGGCACCACCAGCAAGCGCAATCAGCGGAGCGCCTGCCGGCACCACCGGCACCGGTGCGCCCACCGGCACCGGAGCACCCGCCGGCACCGGCAGTCCCGCCGGCACCGGCAGTCCGGCCGGCACCGGCAGTCCGGCCGGCACCGGCAGTCCGGCCGGCAGCGGGGCACCAACTGGCAGCGGCGCACCCAGGGGCAGCGGCAGTCCCGCCGGCACTGGCGCTCCCGCCGGCACCGGCACACCAGCCGGCACCGGCGGCCCAAGCGCAATCAGCGGGGCACCAACCGGCACCACCGGAACCGGCCCAGGCGCAACCAGCGGAACACCAGACATGTCAGTGAGCGGAGCGCTAGCCATACATCCGTTGGCTGCTGGCGCGCCGCCGGTTCCCGGTCCGCCGGCTGCTGGCGCGCCGCCGGTTCCCGGTCCGCCGGCGGCTGGCACTCCGCCTGCGGTTGTCGGTCCGCCGGCGGCGGAGCTGGTGGTGCACCTGCATGCCATCGTTGCCGGTCCGCCCGCGGCTGCCGGTGTGCCCGCGGGTGCCGGTGCGCCGGGCGCCGGTGCCCCGGGCAACGGTGCGCCGGCTGCCGGGGCGCCTGCGGCTGCTGCGCCGCCTGCCTCAGGCGCGCCCGCGGCCCCCGGTCCGCCGGCTGCCGGCGCCGCAGCCTCGCCGGCCATTGACGTGACACACCCATAACCGCCGGTTTTCAGTGGGGTGGCCGCCGCATCCGGGCTCAACGCCATAGCGGCCCCGCACAACCCAGCGATGGCAACTACTTTGATGTTGCACCGATCAAAGACCGTCACGACGTTGACTCCCTTAGCGCTCAGTATTTCCGCAATCAACTGGTGCAGCGGAACCGCGTGGCCGTACCGCGGTCGTGTCGAATGTATGGGTGGTTATTGCTATTGCACGCGCGACAATCGCGGCGCTTATACAACCGATACAAAGGAGACATGCTCCGGTTACCGCGTGGGCTGGCAGCGCATCTGGGCTTACCGGCGGGCGGTGGCGCGCGTCACTGATCTAGGCTGACGGCGAGCGCATCATCAGCCGGACTCAGAAACATTAGGAAGACAGGGAGAGATCAAGTGACGGTCCGAGTAGGCATCAACGGCTTCGGTCGAATCGGACGCAACTTCTACCGGGCATTTCTGGCTCAACAGGAGCAGGGCGGCCCCGACATCGAGGTGGTCGCCGCCAACGACATCACCGACAACGCGACGCTGGCGCACCTGCTCAAATTCGACTCAATCCTGGGCCGACTGCCTTACGACGTCAGTCTGGAAGGCGAGGACACCATCGTCGTCGGCAGCGCGAAAATCAAGTCGCTGGAAGTCAGGGAGGGTCCGGCGGCGATGCCGTGGGCCGACCTGGGCGTCGACGTCGTTGTCGAGTCCACCGGCCTGTTCACCAACGCCGCCAAGGCCAAGGGCCACCTGGACGCCGGCGCGAAGAAGGTGATCATCTCCGCGCCGGCCACCGACCCCGACATCACCATCGTGCTGGGCGTCAACGACGACAAGTACGACGGCAGCCAGAACATCATCTCCAACGCCTCGTGCACGACGAATTGCCTGGCGCCGCTGGCCAAGGTGCTCCACGACGAGTTCGGCATCGTCAAAGGGTTGATGACCACCATCCACGCCTACACCCAGGACCAGAACCTGCAGGACGGGCCGCACAAGGATCTGCGCCGGGCGCGCGCGGCCGCGTTGAACATCGTGCCGACCTCCACCGGTGCGGCCAAGGCGATCGGCCTGGTGATGCCCGAGCTCAAGGGCAAGCTCGACGGGTATGCGCTGCGGGTGCCCATTCCCACCGGCTCGGTGACTGACTTGACCGCCGAGTTGTCGAAATCGGCCAGCGCCGAGGAGATCAACGCCGCGTTCGAGGCCGCCGCCGAGGGCCGCCTCAAGGGCATCCTGAAGTACTACGACGCGCCGATCGTCTCCAGCGACATCGTCACCGACCCGCACAGCTCGATCTTCGACTCCGGCCTGACCAAGGTGATCGACAACCAGGCCAAGGTGGTCTCCTGGTACGACAACGAATGGGGCTACTCCAATCGCCTCATCGACCTGGTCGCCCTGGTCGGCAAGTCGCTGTAACCGTGTCCGTTCACACACTCGAAGACCTTCTGGCCGAAGGGGTTTCGGGTCGCGGCGTGCTGGTGCGCTCCGATCTGAATGTTCCGCTCGATGACGGTGGCGCCATCACCGACGCCGGCCGCATCGTCGCGTCGGTACCGACGTTGAATGCGCTGCTCGAGGCCGGCGCCAAGGTGGTGGTCACCGCGCACCTGGGTCGTCCCGAGAACGGGCCAGACCCGAAGTTGTCGCTCGCACCGGTCGCCGAGGCGCTCGGCGAACAGCTGGGCCGGCACGTGCAGTTGGCCGGCGACGTCGTCGGCACCGACGCGCTGGCCCGGGCCGAGGGGCTGACCGACGGCGACGTCCTGCTGCTGGAAAACGTTCGCTTCGACCCGCGCGAAACCAGCAAGAACGACGGCGAGCGACTGGCGCTGGCCAGGCAGCTGGCCGAATTAGTTGGGCCGGCAGGCGCTTTCGTATCCGACGGCTTCGGGGTGGTGCACCGCAAGCAGGCCTCGGTGTACGACATCGCCACCCTGCTGCCGCACTACGCCGGCACGCTGGTGGCCGAGGAAATACGGGTGCTGGAGCAGTTGACCGGCTCGACCGAACGCCCTTACGCGGTGGTGCTCGGTGGGTCGAAGGTGTCGGACAAGCTCGGCGTCATCGAGTCGCTGGCGACCAAGGCCGACAGCATCGTCATCGGCGGCGGCATGTGCTTCACTTTCCTTGCCGCTCAGGGTCTTTCGGTTGGCACATCGCTATTGGAGAGCGAAATGGTTGATACCTGCCGCAGGTTGTGTGAGACCTATGCAGATGTGCTTCACCTCCCGGTGGACATAGTTGTGGCCGAGACGTTCGCTGCCGATTCACCGCCGGAAACGGTTGCCGCGGACCGGATTCCAGAAGGCAAGATCGGCCTGGATATCGGACCGGGATCGATCGAACGGTTCACGACATTGCTGTCCAACGCCAAGACCGTCTTCTGGAACGGCCCGATGGGGGTGTTCGAATTCCCAGCTTTTGCCGTCGGGACCAAGGGTGTCGCCGAGGCGATCGCCGCGGCGACGGGCAAGGGTGCGTTCAGCGTGGTGGGCGGCGGGGACTCCGCGGCCGCGGTGCGCGCGCTCGGGATCCCGGAGGGCGACTTCTCACACATATCCACCGGCGGTGGCGCGTCCCTCGAGTACCTGGAGGGCAAGACGCTGCCGGGCATCGAGGTACTTGGTAAGCCCCAGCCTGACCAAGACAAGGGGGGAGACTCGTGAGCCGCAAGCCACTGATCGCCGGCAACTGGAAGATGAACCTCAACCACTTCGAGGCGATCGCGCTGGTGCAAAAGATCGCATTCGCGCTGCCGGACAAGTACTACGACAAGGTTGACGTCACGGTTATCCCGCCGTTCACCGACCTACGCAGCGTGCAAACGCTGGTCGACGGCGACAAGCTGCGGCTGACCTACGGCGCTCAGGACCTTTCCCCGCACGACTCCGGCGCCTACACCGGTGACATCAGCGGCGCGTTCCTGGCCAAGCTGGGCTGCAGCTTCGTCGTCGTCGGGCACTCCGAGCGGCGTACCTACCACAACGAGGACGACGCGCTGGTGGCCGCCAAGGCCGCCGCAGCGCTCAAGAATGGGCTGACCCCGATCGTCTGCATCGGCGAGCACCTCGAAATCCGGGAGGAAGGTGAGCACGTCGGCCACTGCGAGGAGCAGCTGCGCGGCTCGCTTGCCGGACTGTCGGCCGAGCAGATCGGCGAGGTCGTCGTCGCGTACGAGCCGGTGTGGGCGATCGGGACGGGCCGGGTGGCAAGCGCTGCCGACGCCCAGGAAGTGTGCGCGGCGATCCGCAAAGAGCTGGCCACGCTGGCGTCGCAGCCGATCGCTGAAACCGCCAGGGTGCTCTACGGCGGCTCGGTGAACGCCAAGAACATCGGTGAAATCGTCGCGCAAAACGACGTCGACGGGGCCCTGGTGGGGGGCGCATCCCTCGACGGCGAGCAGTTCGCGACCCTGGCGGCGATCGCCGCCGGTGGGCCGCTGCCCTGAGTTCGCGGCGGTAATCCCAAGATGGCCGTTCGAACTGGACAACACACGAGTACTCGTGCAAGAGTAGTCGTGTGTCGTCGATACGGATATTCATTCTGGCCGCGCTGGAGGAGCGTGGGCCCATGCACGGCCATCAGCTGCGGCTGCTCGCCGAGGAGGAGCACGTGGGCTTGTGGACGGACATTACGGTCGGCGGGCTGTACGGCGCGATCAAGCGGCTGGCCGCCGAGGATCTCATTGAGGAAATCCGGGTCGAGCGCGCCGGCGCCTACCCACAACGGCAGGTATGGGCGGTCACCGATGCCGGGCGCGAGGCTGTCGGCGCCCTGCGCCTGAGCGCATTACGCGAGATTGTGATCAAGCCCGACCCATTCGATTTGGCGATTACCCGGCTGCACCCGGACCACCTCGGTGATTTGCCTACGATCATCGCCGCTCGCGTCGGATCGTTGAACGCGATGCTCACCGAGTGGGAGGCCCATGCCGCCACCATCGACCGTTACCTGACTGCGGCCGAAAAGTTGGTGATAAAGCACAGGGCCGACCGGCTGCGCGCCGAAATCGCTTGGCATGAGGAGCTTTCCGAAGCGCTACCCTTAATCGTCGCCGGGGAACGAGTCGGGGTCGATGAGACATGACCGCCTCGATGTCGAAAACTGTTGTCACCGAACGCCGTAACTGGCTGGCGTTGGCAGTGCTGCTGGTCGGCGCATTCATGGCCTTGCTTGACACCACGATCGTCAATGTCGCCATTCCTGCCATTCGCACCAGACTGGGGGCGTCCAATGCCACGTTGTCGTGGATCGTTTCGGGCTACGCGCTGGCCTTCGGGCTTGCGCTGATACCGGCCGGCCGAGTCGGGGATCGAATCGGACACAAATGGGTGTTCGTCGCGGGCTTGTCGCTGTTCACCGTTGCCAGCCTGGTGTGCGGACTTGCGGCCGACGACATGCAACTCATCTCGGCGCGCGCGGTTCAGGGGCTGGCTGGCGGGATGTTCTTCACGCCGATTACCGCGTTGATCCAGCTGATGTTCGGCGACCGGAAGCGGGCCCGGGCCTTCGCGATGATGGGAGCGACGATCGGCTTTTCCGTCGCGCTCGGCCCGCTCGTCGGTGGTCTGATCATTGCGGCCTCGGGCGGAGACGCCGGGTGGCGGCTGGTCTTTGACGTGAACGTTCCGCTGGGCGCGCTCGCTGTCGTCGCTGCGGTCGTGCTCCTTCCGGCCGGGGCCGAAAACACACAGAGTGGAGCCGACTGGCCCGGCCTGGTCTTGCTGTCAGGAGCACTGGTCGCGTTGCTGACACCGTTGATCCAGGGACAACAAGAGGGCTGGCCACTTTGGACCTACGCGTCGATGGCCGGTGCCATCGCGCTGCTGGTGGTGTTTGCGCTGTGGGAACGCCGCGTCGAAAAGGCCGGTGGTAATCCGCTCGTGCCGCCGCGGCTGTTCGCGCATGCCTCATTCACCGGCGGCGTGGTTCTCGCGCTGGTCTACTTCGCGGCCTTCACCAGCATTTTCTTCACGATTGCGCTCCTGTGGCAGGCGGGTCTGGGCCATACGGCGCTGCAATCCGGGCTGGTGGTGACCCCCTTCGCGATCGGGTTGATCGGCGGTGCCTCCCAGAGTGACGCGTTGGCCGCGCGCTTCGGACGCACCGTGCTCGTGGCTGGTGTGGGCATGGTCGCCGTCGGCATCACCGCGGTCTGGCTACTTCTCGCGCTGACGCCGTCGACCGGCTATAGCGGTTGGCAGCTGGCCGCTCCGCTGTTGCTGGCGGGCGTCGGCAGTGGCCTTTTCATCGCGCCCAACGTCGATTTCATCGTCGCTACCGTTGCCCCGGAAGACGCGGGCGCGGGCAGCGGCGTGGTCGGCACCGCGCAACGGGTCGGCAGCGCCATCGGAATCGCGATTATCGGCACCGTCCTCTTTGGCACCCTGCGGTTCTCGGCCGGTCCCGATGCGGTGGCGCTGGCGTTTGGACATAGCGCCACCCTCGCGACGGCCGCAAGCGCCGGACTCAGCATTGCGGCCTTCGTGCTGGTTTTTGCTTTGCCAAAACGAACCGGGTGACGCCGGGCACACCGTCGGCGAGCGCCGGTTGCGGCCGATCCAGCCCCAACCGGTAAGGTGGCCGTCATGGAACTGGCCCTGCAGATCACCCTGGTCATCACCAGCGTGCTGGTGGTGCTGCTGGTGCTGCTGCACCGCGCCAAGGGTGGCGGCCTGTCGACGCTGTTCGGTGGCGGGGTGCAGTCGAGCCTGTCCGGCTCCACAGTGGTGGAGAAAAACCTGGACCGGTTGACGCTGTTCGTCGTCGGCATCTGGCTGGTGTGCATCATCGGCGTGGCGCTGCAAATCAAGTACCGCTGACGCGGTGCCCGTGCCCTCGTCACAACGACGAGCGTGAAATTCGAGACGTGACACGCCGACAAGGCGTCGTGAAATTCACTTTCGGTCGCAAGCGCTGACCTCTCGGCGGGCGGGCCACGCGATCGGCCTCGATACTGGGACCCATGGCTGAGGCTCCCGACATCGCGCTGGCACCGATTGGCGCCGTCCAGCGGACCCGCGTCGGTCGCGAGGCGACCGAGCCGATGCGGGCCGACATCAGGCTGCTGGGCACCATCCTCGGCGACACGGTGCGCGAGCAGAACGGCCGCGAGGTGTTCGACCTCGTGGAACGCGCGCGGGTGGAATCTTTCCGGGTCCGGCGCTCCGAGATCGACCGGGCCGAGATGTCGCGGATGTTCGAGGGGATCGACATTCACCTGGCACTCCCGATCATCCGGGCGTTCAGCCACTTCGCGCTGCTGGCCAACGTGGCCGAAGACATCCACCGGGAGCGCCGCCGCGCGATTCACGCCGCCGCCGGCGAGCCGCCGCAGGACAGCAGCCTGGCCGCAACGTATGCGAAACTCGATCTGGCAGAGCTGGATTCGGCCGCGGTGGCCGACGCGCTGAGGGGCGCTCTGGTGTCACCGGTGATCACCGCCCATCCCACCGAGACCCGTCGGCGCACCGTGTTCGTCACCCAGCACCGAATCACCGAACTGATGCGGCTGCATGCCGCGGGACACACCGAGACCGACGACGGCCGCAACATCGAACTCGAGCTGCGCCGCCAGGTCCTCACGCTGTGGCAGACCGCGCTGCTCCGCTTGTCGCGGCTGCAGATCACCGACGAGATCGACGTGGGCCTGCGGTATTACCCGGCCGCGTTGTTCAAGGTGATCCCGAAGGTCAACGCCGAGGTTCGCGAAGCTTTTCGTGCCCGTTGGCCCGACGCCGATGGTCTGCTGTCGGCGCCCATTCTGCAACCCGGCTCCTGGATCGGCGGTGACCGCGACGGAAACCCGAACGTGACCGCCGACGTCGTGCGGCGGGCCACCGGCAGCGCCGCGTTCACAGCGCTGGCGCACTACCTCGCCGAACTCACCGACCTCGAGCAGGAGCTGTCGATGTCGGCGCGGCTGATCGCCGTCACCGCCGAACTGGCCGAACTGGCCGAGGCCTGTCCGGAGGATGCCCGGACCGACGAGCCGTACCGGCGCGCCGTGCGGGTGATCCGGGGCCGGCTCACCGCGACTGCCGCGGGGATCCTGGACCGCCAGCCGCAGCACGAGCTTGACCTCGGCTTGCCACCGTATTCCGCGCCGGCCGAGCTGCGGGCCGACCTCGACGTCGTCGACGCTTCGTTGCGCACCCACGGCTCCGGGCTGTTGGCCGACGATCGGCTGGCCCGATTGCGAGAAGCCGTGCGCGTCTTCGGGTTTCACCTATCCGGCCTGGATATGCGGCAGAACTCCGACGCGCACGAAGAGGTGGTCGGCGAGTTGCTGGCCTGGGCCGGTGTGCATCCGGACTATGCATCACTGCCCGAAGACGACCGCGTCGAGCTGCTTGCGCGCGAACTCAGCACCCGCCGCCCGCTGGTTGGTGACCACGCCCAATTGTCGGACCTGGCCCGCGGCGAGCTGGGCGTCGTCGCGGCCGCCGCCCGCGCCGTCGAGCTCTACGGTCCGGCAGCGGTGCCGAACTACGTCATCTCGATGTGCCAGTCGGTGTCGGACGTCTTGGAAGCCGCAATCCTGTTGAAAGAGGCCGGACTGCTGGACGCCTCGGGACCCGAACCCTATTGCCCGGTCGGCATCTCGCCGCTCTTCGAGACGATCGACGACCTGCACAACGGGGCGTCGATTCTGCAGGCCATGCTGGACCTTCCGCTGTATCGATCGCTCGTGGACGCCCGGGGCGGATGCCAGGAAGTGATGCTCGGTTACTCCGACTCCAACAAGGACGGCGGGTACCTGGCCGCCAACTGGGCCGTCTACCGGGCCGAACTCACCCTCGTCGAAGTGGCTCGCAAAACCGGGATTCGGTTGCGGCTCTTCCACGGTCGCGGCGGCACCGTCGGCCGCGGCGGCGGCCCCAGCTACGAAGCCATCCTGGCGCAACCCCCGGGAGCGGTGAACGGCTCGCTGCGCCTCACCGAGCAGGGCGAGGTCATCGCCGCCAAATACGCCGAACCGCAACTGGCCCGACGCAATCTGGAGAGCTTGGTGGCGGCCACCCTGGAGTCGACGCTGCTGGACGTGGAGGGCCTGGGCGACGCGGCGGAACCCGCCTACGCCGTGCTCGACGAAGTGGCTACGCTCGCGCACCGCGCCTACGCCGAGTTGGTCCATGAGACACCCGGTTTCGTTGAATACTTCATGGCTTCCACACCGGTCAGCGAGATCGGGTCGCTTAATATCGGGAGCCGGCCGACCTCACGCAAGCCGACCTCCTCCATCTCCGACCTGCGCGCGATCCCGTGGGTGCTGGCCTGGAGTCAGTCGCGCGTCATGCTGCCGGGTTGGTACGGCACCGGGTCGGCCTTCGAGCGGTGGATCGCGGCGGGCCCCGAAAGCGAAACGGAGCGGGTGGACATCCTGCACGAGCTGTATGAGCGGTGGCCGTTCTTCCGCAGCGTGCTGTCGAACATGGCGCAGGTGCTGGCCAAGAGCGATATGGGACTGGCGGCGCGCTATGCCGAGCTGGTGGCAGACGAAGCGTTGCGGCACAGGGTATTCGACAAGATCGTCGACGAGCACCGGCGGACAATCGCGGGGCACAAGCTCATCACCGGTCACGACGACCTGCTCGCCGACAACCCGGCGTTGGCGCGTTCGGTGTTCAATCGCTTTCCGTATCTGGAGCCGCTGAACCACCTGCAGGTGGAGTTGCTCCGCCGCTACCGCTCGGGCGACGACGACGCGCTGGTGCAGCGCGGCATCCTGCTGACGATGAATGGATTGGCTAGTGCGCTGCGAAACAGCGGCTAACAGCGGGTAACAGCCTCGGGTTACTGCGCCGTCCGGTTTCGCAGCCTGTCCACCACGCCGCGGAACGCGTGCTCGGTGACCGACAACGGCGACATCACCGTCTCGCCCACCTTCACCATGTAGTCGATCCGCTCGACGATGGCCTCCACCGGCTCGACGAGTACGACGAGCCGCTTGGCGAGATCATCAAGGCTGATCAGCGTGCCCTCCAGATGATCCAGGCCGCCCTCCAGGCGCGCGATCGTGGCGTTGAGGGCCGTCAGCGAGCTGTTGAGATCTTTAATCGTGTTGCTCAGGCCGCCGAGGACGTCCTCGACCTGCTCGACCGTCTTGTCGGCGTTCAACGCGGCCCGGCTGAGGGTTTTGATCCGGCTCCGCTCGGGCCCGCTGCGCACGGTTCTGTCCGCCATGACGGTCATTATTACTCCTAGGGAACCGGGGTGGACCAGCGCGCATCTAACTGGGTGTGCGGAAACGATGGTGTGTGAGCCCGCAGCGGCCGACGACGGACCCACGCCCGGACGTTGAACGCAGGCTCACGGACTACCTCACCGCCTACGCTGATCGCCTCGCCGGCCGTCGCGCCGGCCGTTTCCGAGGCGGTTAGGCGGGAAGCTTGGCCGCGGCCTGCTCGTCGAGCAGCCAGAGCGTGGTCTCGAGGCCGACGGCCCCGGCGGCCGGTATCGAGACCGGTGGGGCGCCACCGATGGCGGCGGCCGCGGCGTCGGCCTTGGCCGCCCCGGACACCATCAGCCAGACCTCGCGGGAACGCTGGATTGCCGGCAGTGTCAAGGTGATTCGCTGCGGCGGCGGTTTGGGGGAGTCTTCGACCTCGACCACCATGCGGGTGGTCTCACGCACGGCCGGGGTG